>Ga0123519_10002094_pt1 | contig 34024 bp, 27 predicted proteins | sample YelNatPaOPRAMG02_FD_87396 | JGI IMG/M metagenome (GOLD analysis project Ga0123519, IMG submission 87396) | Hot spring microbial communities from Yellowstone National Park - Yellowstone National Park OP-RAMG-02 (version 2) | ecosystem: Environmental > Aquatic > Thermal springs > Hot (42-90C) ... | reverse complement strand
TGCCTCTCCAATCTCCTTTAGCAGGTGTAGCACTGGCAGAGGTAAATATAATAGGATTACTCGCAGTCCCCTGTGCTTTAATTGCTCCATATTTTGGCCCGCCTGTTCCTACATACATACAGCAGTCATTTTGAAATTTTACAACCACTCCTGGTTCAATTGTAAGTGTAGCAGTCTGCCCACTTCCAGCTCCTCTTATAGTTATGTCCCCTGTAACAATATAAGGGCTTCCTGCAACAGTCCAAGTAATGTTTTGAGTAATTTCGCCAGACACATAAGTATCTGCTAATAAAGGAGAAACTAATAGCAAAAGTAATACTAATGTTAATAAAAATGCCTTTATTAATCTCACAAAATAATTATAACATAATTCATTTTAGATGTTAATATAAACTTTATTCTAATCTAAAAAAGGACATTTGTGAGAGAAATATTTTGACCAGAACTAGAGAATTGGTTAGAATATTTATTTAAAAAATTTATGTAGATTTTCTGATCAACTTAAAAAAAGTTTAAAAAAGCATTAGCATTTTACCACAATTGTGGTAAAATGCTAATGGGTACTGTCAAGTAGTTTGTGTAAATTTTGCATATTCAAGTCCCTTTATTTTTAAAGTCACCTTGTTAAGGTGGCGTTCTCCTCCAACTTAATTCCATTTTTATAGAAACAAAGGCAAGCAAATTATAACAAGAATTTTCTCCAGCTACTATCTCCATAGGTTTTGTCCTTCTTTTAAATTCTTTAGCTAATCTCTCTATAGGATTTGTAGTCCTTAAAGATATCCATTCCTCCTGAGGAAATTTATAAAAAGTTAAGCAGTTTTCTATTGAATTTGAAAGACACTTAACTGCAGAAGGAACTATCTTCTCCCATTTCTCACAGAAGAACTTGAAATTTTCCTTAGCTTTCTTATAGCTGGATGCATAAAATATATCCCTTATTGAGTCTGCCACCTCCTCTTTAAGCTTCTAAGCTCGTTACTTCTTAGCCCTCGCATCTTTAAATCTTTGAAAAATTCTCTCCAACTTGTAGCAGACTCTTTATCTCCTGATTGAAATCCTAAGACAGTCTTGTATCCATCCTTATCTACTCCGATAATAACTAAAACAGGAACCTTGCATATCCTCTTGCCTACTCTCATATCAAAAATTACTCCATCTGCATAGAGATATTTAATATCATATCTTGATAAATTTCTATTCCTCCATCCTTCTATAGCTTCAGTAAGTTTCTTATTGGCATTACTTACTTCCGTTCTGTCTCTGCTTCCATCAGTTGATTTAAATAATCTGAGATACTGCTTTTAATGTCTGTCATTAATATCTTTAAAATTTTCCCAGGAGTTTTTTTGCTCTCCCTTAAAAACTCCTTGACAGCAGGTAAATCTAGTGTTACGCTTATAATAGCGTTTCCCTCCTTTACTGATTTGTTTTTTCTAAATTAGTATTGGATGGAAAACGCCTTTTCTCTTCCCTCCTTTCTTAAAATTTTTTACACAAAATATTATACACTACCTCTATTTATTGAAGGTATTCATTCTCTAAATGCTCAAGATATTATACAGGTACTATAATAGAAACTCCTTTGGCAGTGCAACAAACAGATATTTGTCAATAAAAAGCACCCGAGATTTTTATTTAATTTTGTAATTGACACAAAAAAGATAATAAGTTAAGATAAAGGAGTTATGTTTAGTTTTCCTTATTCACATCCAGAAGCAGAAAAAATCTGGCAAACTAAGTATCGTTATGAATTGTGGCTAAAAATAGAACTGCTTGTTTGCCGGGCATGGCATAATCTTGGAGTTATTCCCGAGGAAGACTTAAACCAGATTCTAGCGAAAGCTAAAGTAGAAATAGATTTAATCAGTGATTTAGAAAAATCTACCCGTCATGAAATGATTGCATTTCTTGAGAGTTTAGAGGAGATTATAGGACATTCTGCTAGATATATACATTTTGGTTTAACCTCTTGCGATATTATAGATACCGCTTTTTCCTTGCAGCTTAAAGAAGCTAGCAGTTTGATATTAAAGCAACTTTGGAACCTTGCTTCTATTTTAAAAGAACTATCTATTACCCATATTAATACAATAATGGCAGGTAGAACTCACGGAATACAAGCAGAGCCAATTACTTTTGGATGGAAGCTACTTGGGTGGCTCTGGGAGGTGGAAAGAAATATAGAACGATTAACTCAAACTAAAGACCGGGCTTCTGTAGGGAAAATCAAAGGAGCAGTAGGCACTTATTCTACTGTCCCCCCAGAGGTAGAAGAGTATGTATGTAGGGAATTAGGGCTTACACCTGCTAAGCATTCTACACAGGTAATACCTAGAGACCTGTTTGTGCGTTATCTAGAGGACTTAAGTTTAATAGGAGGAATGCTAGAAAGATTTGCACTGGAGATAAGAAACCTTCAAAGAACAGAAATAAAAGAGCTAGAAGAGGAATTTTCTTCCACTCAAAAAGGCTCTTCTGCAATGCCACATAAAAGAAATCCTATAAGATCTGAAAGGATTTGTGGACTTGTAAGAATCTTGCGTGGTTATGAACTTTCCGGACAAGAGACACTGGCACTATGGCATGAAAGAGACCTTAGTAATTCTAGTGTTGAAAGAATTATTTATCCACAATCATTTATCTTGTGTTCATTTCTTTTGGATGAGGCTTCTGATATAATTAAAAACCTGCAAATAAACACACAACAGATGCTTTTAAATATTGAGGCTAGGGGAGAACTGTTTAGTAGTAAACTTCTTTTAGGATTAATACAAAAGGGGATGTCTCGTAGAGAAGCTTATAAAATTTTGCAGGAGTTAGCTTTTACAAGTATAAATGAAGGGAAGTGTTTTTTGGAGTTAACAAAAGAAAAACTTTCTAATTGGTTTACTTTTGAAGAATTAGCAAACCTCACTTCCAGTGATGCCTTTCTTACGCATATACCAGAGATAGCAAAAAAATTTTTCCCTCTACCACCCCCACACTAAAATGTATGACCCACTTTGGTAACTACCACATAAATGGAAATTGCAAAATAAGGACTTATATGCAATAAGCCCCTGCAAATTGTCTTAAATTTTGTGCCCGTATAATAAATGTTAATATATAAAATTCTTGTTTTTTCAATTCTAAAGTTTAAAGTAGTTACATTATTTAGATGTTTAACCCTGAAATTAGCCTAAACCCACACAGAGCTCTACTGCATTAATTGTTTCTAAATATCTTTTAATTTTAGCCTATGGCATCCCCTATTATTCGTCCAAGTGTAGATCCTATAGTAGAGCCTCCCAGAAATCCAGCTATACCTCCAATTATACCTCCTCCTGCTCCCATTGCTACTCCTCCTGCAAACCCAAGTGCTGCTCCGCCTAATGCTCCAACTACAGCTGCAACTGGTGAGCCTGTAGCTGCCCCTGCCGCTGCACCTACAGCCATACCAATAACTGTGCCTATAGGGCCCAGTCCTACTGCTCCTAAAACTGCTCCCATAATACCTCCACTAGCTCCTACAACTGCTCCACCAATTCCACCTGCAATACTCCCGCAAGTACTTAGTGCTTTTCCAAGTTTTGTCTTAGGTGTAATAGACTCTCTTATCTGTTCTCCTCTTGTTGCTTTTGCCTCTCCACTAATTGTTACAGCATCCTTTACATCTACACCTGCGTCTTTGCCTTCTTTTTTAACTTGTGATCTGTCTTGATGAATAAGCGAACTTGTTAATCTGGAAATTATATTTCCCATTATTTAACCCTCCTTTAAAGTTAGTAAGATTGAATTTACAGCTTCTTTCTCTGATTGAGAAAGTGTATTAAGGAAATTTATTGTTTCTTTGTTATTATCAGATAAACCCTGTAGAAACACCCCTAAACCAATCTGGAAAGATTGTGGAGTTTTACTTGTGAAAATTTCATAATAAGAAGTGCCTTTAAGTTTTTCTTGTATGTAACTATACATTGTAGAATCTTTAAGGAGTTTTTTGCTTACCTCATCTAATATTTTATTTCTTGTAGCTGCAGCTATTTGGGCTTCTATCTGAGCTTTGGCTTTCTCTTTGGGAATATTTAAGGCTTCTGATAGAGCTTCTGCTTGAGCATCTTTCTGCCACTTTAAGTTTATTTTGTGTGTAAGTAAGGCAGTAGCTAAACCTACTGCCCCCCCAACTAGAGCCTGTGTAATTCCAAGCCAGCAACCTGTAGCCAGTCCTATTGCCCCCCAGGTAATTAAATTTGGAGCAGATAATAAAAATCTTTTAGGTAGATAATGCTTTATGTAAGTTATTAAATATTTTTGACGTAAATGTTTTATATTATTTAAAGAAGCATCCTCTTTTTGTTGGTTAATTTCTACTGTATCTTTTGGAACTATAGGCTCTTTTTTTGTGCTGCTTATACTGGATGTATTTTGTGTTATAGCTATCTTATTAACAGATGAAATATCCATATTTGCTCAACTCCCGGAGAGAATTATACGGCTTTATAGTTTTAAATACAAGGTTTTTTTGTTAACATTTTGTAAACTTACTTTCTTTGAAAAGAAAGTAAGCAAAGACGCTTTGCGGGTGCGGGAGCACCTAAACTTTAATCGCTATCGCACCGCTAAACTCTTTGTTAAACGGGGCGACAGCTTATAAAGTTTTAGGTGCTGTGCACCCACTTCGTGCCCTGTTTACTTCTTTTTCAAAAGAAGTAAGTTGAGAAGGATTCCTGTATTTTTAAAGAGAATGAAATTAAAATATTGATTAAATTACCAGGTTGCTTTATAATTAAGATACAGAAATAATAGAAAGGGGGGTTTGCTTCATTACCTTGAAGCAGTATATAAATGAATAAAAAAGAAAAAAGTAATAAAAAGACGTCCAATCAATCTCCTGATGAAGAAAAGATTGAAAAAGAGGTTAAAGAATCTGGAGAGGAAAAAACTTATCCCATAGAATCGCCTGCAGAAGAAGAACAGAAGGCTAAAGAAGCTAAGGAATTTACACTTGGGGATGCTTTAGAGTGCTATGCTAATCCCCAGACAGCCAAATTGCCTCCAGATGAATATTGGCTTTTAAAGAAAGATTTTGCTCAGATAAATCAAAGAGGATTTAAGTCGTTTCAGGAAAGTACTCCAGGCAGAGAAATAGATTGGTTATCCCTTTATATGAGCTCTCGTTATGGAACTGTAATTACTACAGATGAAAGAGGAATTCCACAGGTAAAAACTTCGGGTATTGAGTTTACACCTCAAGGAGAGAAAAGGATTCAGAGGTTTTATATTGGATTGCGAGGAGAAGTAGCTACCAAAGACTTTGCTGTGCAATCAGTAAATCTTTCCGGGAATGATACTATAGTAAAGGAATTTGAAGTTAATTCAGCTGGATATAAACTGATTAAGAATGTAATTGAAGAAGCCCAAAAAAAAGGAGAAAAGGTGCAGAGAAAAATAGATGAAGAGGAAGAGCCGTTTTTCCCGTTTTATCATCCACGCGTTAAAAATATCATTTCTATTAATCATAATATAGAAGAAGGAGTTAATCTGGATCTGGCGGTTAACCTGGTAGCCAATGCTCGTCAGGTAGTTAAACAGGAACTGGGTGCAAAAGTAGAGGACATTAAGATAAACTTTTTTAAGACTGCGGATGTAATGGAGTATGCTGATACAGATGGCAATATGATTGATGTAGTAACACCTCGTGTAGGGATATCTATTCAGATAGAAACTAAAGATAAGAATAATGCTTTTGGTTCTATAAGAGGGGCGATGGGGGGCACAGAGATATTGAGGCGATTTGAGGAAGACCCTAATGCAGATTATGTGGAGATAGTTAGAAAACTGGCTAAGGAAGTAAGTAAAGATGCTATAGACCTGGATAGAGCTCAGAGTACTTCTATATTGGGTAATGAGTGTCCTGTTATTTTTGGTAGTGCTGCAGCTGGAGTGCTAGCTCACGAAGTATACGGGCATGCTTCAGAAGCCGATACAATTCTTACTAATAAGAAAAACAAAGCTGCAGAAATAAATTTAAAAGGTAGAATCGGGGGGCAAGTTTCGGAAAACACTAAATTTCAGGTGATCGATACAGGACTAGCTCACTTTAAAGTAGGTAAAAAATTGATTAAATATGCATTTGGTAGTATTATTTGTGATGAGCATGGGACTTTGCCTAAAATTACACCGCTTATTCAAAGAGGAGTACAAAAACTTTGTCTTAACTCTCGTTATACTATAAACGAGATAATGGATGGGCTTACAGGGGAGGTAAAAGAAGAGATGGAAAAACACGGATTAACTGGTAATGTAAGGACAGAAAAATATGATAATGTACCTCTAATTAGAATGACAAACACTTTTATCTTACCCAATGATGAGGATGGTAAAGATACTCTTGAGGAGATTGCAGCTCTTGTACCTAAAAATAAAAAAGGAGTTTATATTAAAAGTTGTGATGGAGGGTGGGTAGAAACTAACACAGGTGAATTTGAGATATCTGGCAGATTAGGCTTTTTAATTGAAAATGGTATAGTTACGGATAAGCCCATTAGGAACATAAAAGTAAAAGGTAATTTAAATAAATTTGGAGCCAAGATAAAACATATTGGTAGTTCAAAGACTATAACAAGTGTATTTACTGGTTACTGTGGCAAAAGGGGGCAAATGGTTCCTACTGAAAGTGCAGGTCCAATTATATTTGCCGAGGATGTAGAAGTAATAAGTGGCACCAGAAAATCATTTGATAGAGTAGTGCAGGAATATATAAGACAGAATGAAGAGATAGCTAAGGGTTTACGGACCCCTGACAATATTTATATAAGGGAAGTTGATGAAGATTCTGAAATGGATATTACAAACCAGGAGAATCTTTGTGTAGTTACAGCTTATTTATCTCCTGAAGAAGAAGTAAAGCTTTTACTTGGAGAAAAAGTTTATGCAGAGTATAAAATGGGATTGGAGGGAGATATTATTCGTATAAAAGATGCTAAAGGAGCCAGAGAGGAGGGATTAAAATAACAGTAATAGAAAGTTTTGAATATGTGCAAAAAAGAGAACTAAACCGCTTGCGTCAAGCAGCTCGAAAAGCCAGTAGTAATCTTTTAACTGAGCTTTATGGGAAGCTCTCTGAAGAAGATTATAATAAAGTTAAAGGTTATCACGATTGGGCATTAAGTACGATTAATATTTATTTTAGTTTAATGGCTAATCGTTTTAAGGAACTTTATCAAAAGAAAAAGGTAGATACTTTAATTCATTCATCACGTAGTTTTTATGATGTTTTTACAAGTGGAATACGTAAAGTCCTTAAATTGTATCCTCATAGCTATTGGAGTAGTTATGTAATTAAGCTATTTAAATTAGAAGAGTTTCAGGAAAGAGTTAAAGAGTGGAATACCTTGTATATAGAATACCTCAGATATTATGGCAGTTTACAACAAGATATAGAGAAGTATCTAAATTTTATAGACAGAGGTGTAGAGATTGCTTCTTCTTATACTACTTTGAATAAAAAGGAACTTTATGATGATACACTGGTAAAATTTTATGCTATATGGAAGACCTGGGAAGATGAGGAATATCTTAATAAGTTTGTAGAAGATTTAGCTAAAATGCTGGATATCACTCTGGAACTGTTTGTGGAAGGCCCTGTAAGATTATATTTAAAAATATCACCGGAGAATTATATTATAATTTTTAAGACGCTAACTGCAGAATCTCTTAAAGATTTAAATGATAAAGAAGATAAAGAGCTACAAGAAATTATGGAGTTTCATAGATATATTTATAAAACTATAAAAGAGGAGAACCAGCCAGAAACAGGTTTTTTCTATATTACCAGCAGGTATCTAAAAGAGACTGCAAAACAATTTGTAGAAAATTTAAAAGAGGAAATTAAAAAGTTAACTCTACTCTTTCCTACAAGAGAATTGAGAGAAAAATTTATTATGCGATTTGAAGAAGGGTATCTATTTCGGGAATCTAACCCCTGGATATATAACTGAATTTCAGGAGGTAAGCTAAAATGAAAGATGAAAAATGGGAAAGTTTAATTGATAAAATTGATGAAGTATTTGGTATAGAAAGTTATCAAAAAGAAGACCAGTATAGAGAGAATGAAACTGGCGAAAAAGTAAAACATGGAGATAAGGAAATAATAATTTTTAAAGGTGCTATGGGAAGGATGAAACTGGAAAGAATTAACAAACCAGTAGTTATAGATAAAAAGGTGCATTATCAAAAAAGAGGTTCTGCTAAAATTGAGTATATTTATTCTGATACAGAGAGAAGCCATAAAGTAATTGCATATATCTGGAATGAACAAAGAAGGGAGTGGGAGGAGATAGATTTCCAAAAGGGCTTCCCCTATTAGGTCTATGGAATTAACCACAAAAGCCGTGGGGAAAGCTACATTTATTGTAGCAATTGGGACTGGCTTGGGAACATTACTTGGGTTTATTCGTGAGGTAATAATTGCCAAGCTGTTTGGAACTTCACTGCAGTTAGATGCGTTTTTACTGGTTTTGATTGTTCCTTTTTTAAGTTTTAGTTTGTTTCTTTCTGCCCTCCGCACAGCAGTTATACCATTGCTTATAGAGAATAAAAGAAGATGGGATATTCCTTGCACCCTCTTTCTTGTTTGTATAGTAATTAGTGGTTGCTTATTATTTATAGTAGGGCCTCTTTTTATTTTCTGGACAAAAAAAGTTGGATTACCACCAGAATTTATTCAAATTTTTAGTAAATTGGTTTGGATTGTATATCCTTTAATGTTTTTTTCGAGTGGAGTTAGTATTTTAATTGCTGTTTTGCATTCTTATAAGCTTTTTTCTCTCCCGGCTTTTCTTACTCCAATAAGTAATATTGTAATTATAACTTTCCTTATATTAGGGAAAAAGTGGGGTATTTGGGCTTTAGGGTGGGGTTTTAGCTTATCTTTTCTGGTTCAGTTGATTTTTTTATTACCCGGAGTGTTTAGTTTAAAGCCTAAATTGGAAATAAATTTTTCTTCCTCCCTCTTAAAGTATATTTTTAAAGTAACTTGGTTTATTTTACTAGGCTCTGCTTTGGGACAGGTGAATTTAGCAGTAGGAAGAGCCTTTTCCATTACTATAGGAGAAGGAGTTGTCTCTGGACTTAATTATGCTTATAAGGTTATGAATTTACCTTTTGCAGTTTTCTCTTATTCTTTAGCTACAGTTCTTTTTCCAGTTATGTCGGAATTTATAGTTAATAAAGAGACAACAAAAATAATTAATACTCTTAATTTAAGCTTTAAAACAATTTTAATTATAATGTTACCCGCCTCTGTTTGGCTTATTTTACTTCGCTTACCTATAGTAAGTTTATTATTTGAACGAGGAGCATTTAATCATCAATCTACTATGATTACTAAAGAAGCACTTCTTTTTTATTCTCTGGGAATTGTGCCTCTTTCTTTTTGTGCTGTTTTATTTAATTTTTTCTTTGCAGGCAGAAACTATTCTTCACCTGTTAAAGCAACTATAGTTGGGATAATAGCCAACTGGATTTTTTGCAGATGGTTTAGTGGTCTTACAATTTCTTGGCGTGGAGTAGCATTGGCTTATTCTTTATCTGCTTTATTTTCAATGTTAATTTTACTTAAGGGTGCACCTCATTTTTGGGAAAGTAGAGATTGGTCACTCTTTTTGCTTAAGCTTTCTATAAGTGTAATTATATTGGGAGCTACTTCTTACATATTATTTAATTGCTTGCAGGGTATACCTTTGTATTTGAATTTAGGGGCTGTTGGAACTGTTAGTGGTGCAGTTTACATATTACTACTTTATATATTTAAAGTAAAGGAATTAGCCTTATTTAGAGAATTATTAAGTAAAAGATGATGATGAATAGGTATAGAGTTATAATTTTATTCCTGTTTATTTATGGTTTTTGAAAAACGAAAATGCAAAAAATAAAAGATTTATTAACTGCATTTATAGATCTGCTTTTCCCACAAAGTTGTCTTTTCTGCGGGCAACCTGCAGAGGCTTCTTTATGCGGTGAGTGTAAAAAAAACATCATTCCCCCACCGTATAATCGCTGTTTAATTTGTGGCAAGCCGATGCAAGAAAGGGCTATTTGTTTTGATTGTAGTAAGACTTCCTGTCCTTATGATTTATTAATTTTTGCTGGTAAATATGAAGGATTACTTATGAAAGCCGTTCATCTTTTTAAATATCACAGGAAACTTTCGCTTGTGGAACCACTTTCAGAACTTATGATAAGGCAACTTGAGAAAGAGATGGAAGAAATAAATTTTTCCTGGGTTATCCCGGTGCCTCTTCATCCCGAAAAAAAGATTCAGCGGGGTTTTAACCAGGCAGAAGAATTGGCACGTAGTATATCTTCCAGGTTTAGAATAAGATTAGGCCTGCACTTGATAAAAAAGATAAAATTCACTCCAAGTCAGAGTAGCCTTAGTCGTTTCGAAAGAAAAGAAGCTATAAAAGGTGCCTTTGCACTGGAAGTTCCTAAAAAAATTTTTAAAAATGAAAGGATTTTACTTGTAGATGATGTATTTACTACAGGCAGTACAATAAGAGAAATAGCAAAACTTTTAAAAGGAAAAGGAGTTGTTAAAGAGATAGTAGTATTAACTTTAGCCAGAAGTTAAGCAGGAATTTTTAAGAATTATATAGAATTACCTGTTATGCCTGCTTCAATTCTGGTAGTAGATGATGAGTTATTTATGGCACAATATTTAGAAGATATTTTAACTATAGAAGGACATAATGTGATTGTTGCTTTTGATGGGGAGGAGGCTCTATCTGTTATCAAAGAAAATAAAGTGGATTTAATTATTCTGGATGTAATGATGCCTAAGATGAATGGTTTTGAAGTATGCAGGATTTTAAAAAGCCAGCGTCAGTATAATATTATTCCTATAATTATGCTAACTGCACTAAAAGAGGAGAGTAATAGAATTGAAGGTTTTAGGGTTGGTGCAGATGAATACATCACTAAGCCATTTGAACCTGCAGAACTTACTTCTATTATAAGAGTTGTATTAGACAGAAGGAAAAGGGCTATTATGGAAGGCCTCATAGAGACAGCAGAGTTTACCCTCGATAGTCATTATGCCTATCTTAAAGCAGTTAATGAATTTATAACACAGTTATTCTTAAAAACTACCTTTTCTCAAGAGGATATTATGAATATAAAATTAGCTTTTCTGGAATTGGGAATTAATGCTATTGAACATGGTAGTAAAAAAGATATTAACAAGAAGATACATATAAATTATGCTTTGTATAAAGATAGGCTGACAATAAAATTTCGTGATGAAGGTGAGGGATTTGATTTTCATAATCTCCCCGATCCTACAGCAGATGAATGTTTGTTGGATCTTAAAGGGCGGGGTATTCATATCGCACGTTGTTTAATGGATAAAGTAGAATTTCTTGGGAAGGGTAACGAGGTTATAATGACAAAATTTATTCCCTCTAAATCTACTGATTGAACTGAGCTTCCAGAGTGTGAGGATAGGTAAGTGCTTTGTTGCCTTCTGAAACACTGTGTTGTCCAGATAGAATAGCATTAGAGATTATATAAAAAGTAAATTTTTGTTTTATTTTTTCTTTCCTCATAGTTTAATTTCACTTTTTTATATTTTCATAAGAATTAAAATTTTACTTTACTTTTTTCATTTATGTGTGATAATATTAGAGAGAAGAAGGCAAAAGATAATGTTTTATTAAGTTTAAAGAAAGGGGGTGTTCCTGCTTTAGTTTTTACTAAAGCAGAAAGATATGTTAGGCAATATAATAAGTATGGGGCTTCCAATGGTTTTAAATGCTGCCACTGAAAAAGCATTGATGCAGACTTCTATGAAACAATATCAAACTGAGATTCAAAAAGAAATGAAGGGTATTTTGGATGATATAAAGAGTGGCAAATACCCTGACCCTTATGGAGGCATCTTTACTGTAGATGATAAAACAAAATTAGCAAGTCAAAAACTAAAAAATTTTCAACAGTTAGTAACTACTAAGTTTGACCAGCAAAAAGCACTTTCTGAAGCCATAGTTAAAGATGCTCGCTATGCACAATATGATAAAGAGTTAAATGCAAAAGTAGCTGAATTCTTAAAGACACATACTCCATCTACTCCTGGTGCTCAAACTTTAAAAGCAGAAATAGAAGCACGGCAGCAGATGGAATTAGATAATCTCAAATTAAAATATAGCCCTGATAGCCCTGAATATAAAGAAGCCTTAAAGAACATACAGGATAAATATGCGTTACAACTAAAGGGATTAGCCGATGAATTTGCTAAGACCGATCCAGACTTCTTTAAAAAATATGAAGAGCTAAAAACAGAACATAATAATTATGTAAGAGAAAAAGAGACGGCAATATTACAGAAGCAACAGGAACAGGAGTACAAGTATAAAGAAGAAGCTCTAAAACGAAGTGATGCACTGCAGGAGCAAATTTTAAATTATTCTAAGGACCATATGTTTGACCCGGATTTTCAGCAAAAGATTCAACAGATGAGTCAACAATTTCAGGAAAACGAAGAGCGTATAGCTTTGGAAAATCAAAAGAGTCTATTGTTATCTTCTACTGATGGTTTCCCAGACAATGTAAGGAAAGTAGCAAAAGAAGAAGGTGCAAAGTTTGATAAACTAGCAGCAGATTATAAATTCCCAGATGGTCCACAAATTCCTGTGGATGTAAAAGAAGCTTATCAAACACTTAAAGAATTTGAAAATAAAGCTATGTTGCTATTACAGAAAGCCCAAGCAGGAAATCTAGAAGACCTTGTAACAATTCCTACTTATAACAGTGCTGATCTAGCAAGGCTACAACAGGAGGCAGCAAAAGCAGTAGGCGTAGATCAAGATAATATAGATATAAGTCAGTTTAAGTTTGACCAGAATTCTTTTTAGGAGCTTAAATAGATAGAAAAAATATGAGAAGGCAGATTTTAGTAGTATTATTTTTTATGTTTTTGGTGATAGGTCTTTCTGCTGGTGAGGAAGGGGCTTTAACTGTAGGCACAAGTGTGGGGGTAAAGCCTTTTATATTTAAGGATGAACAAGGTAAAATTGTAGGATTAGCTATTGACCTTGCTAAAGCAATAGTTAAAAGTTTAGATTTAAAACTTAAAATAAAGAATTTTACAGAAGATTCTTTGATTCCAGCACTTCTTACTTCTATGGTAGATGTAGTGATTGGTACTTACTATCCAGATGAGGAAAGCCTGCAGGTAGTAGATATATCTTTGCCTTATTATGACCATTCTTTTGTGCTTGTAGAAAGAAGTGAAGAGCCTTATACACTGGAAGGCAGGTTTGGAGTAGTAACTCCTGTTGATTATCCCCTTACAGAAAAAGCTAAGGAAGGATTAAAAGATTTCTCCTGGGAGGAATTTAAAGATGTAGAAAGAGCATTTAATGATCTTCAGGGCAAAAAGATACAGGGAATATTCCTGCCAAAACCTTACTTAGAGAGTTTCCTATCTACTCATACAGAAATTAAAGCAATAGAAGATGTATTCGTTGGTGAGCGATATGTAGTGATAGTAAGAAAGGGAGATGCAAAACTTCTGGAGACAGTAAATAAATTACTGGAAGATAAGGAGTTTATTCAATCTATATATGAAAAGTGGGAATTACAATCTCCACAACCTACTACAGAAACTACCACACAATAATTACTTAGATTTTTCACCACAAAGACACAGAGAGCTTTTTATAAAAATTCTAAATTTTAATATCTAAATCCTAAACAAATTTCAACCCGGGAAATGCACCTAAAACTACAGAGCTCACAGAGGTATTTTTAAAATTAACAAATAATTCTCTGTGTCCTCTTAATATAAAATTTTAAAATAATTAAGTTTATTTTTGTACAAAAGAGTGCACAGGGGAAAACTATTTTTCCCTATTATTATCAATATATTTCTCTGTGTCTTGGTTAACTGCATTATTTGGGTTCAAATAACAATGTTCTAAATTCCAAACTTGTCTTGTTTGTAATTTGCAATTTGGGAAATTGGGATTTGTTTAGAATTTAGGATTTAGAATTTAGTGCTTGTTTTCTGTCATTTGCAAGCTGTGCGAAAGAATCTTTTGATTTCTGCAGATTCCAAAATTCTAAATGCATTATTTGGGATAAATAATTAAAAAGGGGTTAGCGGAGCGATAGCTATTGAAAGTTTCTTTGCCTACCTACTTCTTTTGTAAAAGAAGTAGGCAAGACACGAAGTGGGTGCGCAGCACCTAAAACTTTATAAGCTGTCGCCTCGTTTAACAAAGAATTCAATGGAGCGATAGCTATTGAAAGTTTCTTTGCCTACTTTCTTTTCAAAGAAAGTAGGTTAGAAGTTTTGATGAGTTTTTACAAATTCAATGACACCATTTATCCCCTGTTTTTGTTCAATATCACTAAGTAATTTAAAACCTTTTCCATAAACAGGGTCGGAGCGATAGAATATTCCCTGTGAGGTTGTATATGCTCCGCTTAAATTAAGCACTTTATAAGCTACCCAATCTGCAAAACCTTCTTTTAACTCCAGACTCTGTGGAGGGCAATTCTCTTTTTGCCAGGCGTGAGCGTATTCGTGAGCAGAAGTCCCCATAAATTCATCAGGAGAAAGATTATTAAGCAAATAAATGTAGTGAATTCCACCTTTGAAAAAGTATAATCCAATTTCTACTCCTTTATAAATACCTGTAATCATTGTATCTAATTGAGCAGGTGTAACTAAAACTATACGATAAGGATATCTAAGGTTCATACCTAGATAATAATAAGTATAACTGCGCATTTTATTAAATACAATTTCTGCTTCTGCACCAGTATCTACTGAGTTTGTAAGTTGAGTTTCTTTAGCTTTTTTTTCAAAAAAATTTTCTTCTGTCTTTCCAGTTATATTTATTATAATTAGGAGTAAAAATAACAGATAAACTTTTGATTTTATTAAATTGGTCATCTCTTATTTATTTAAAAGCTTTTTCTCGTTTAACTTCTCTCCCTGGCAGTTTATCTGTAAATTTACCATTAGCTATGACAGGTATTCCATTTACCAGTACCCATTCTATACCAATAGAAAAAGAATGTGGATTGGAATAAGTTGCTGTATCCTTGAGATTATCTAAAGAAAAAACTGTTAAATCTGCAAAATATCCTTCCTCAACCTTGCCTCGTTCTTTTAACCCAAGCACATAGGCAGGCATTGAAGTAACCTTTCTTACAGCTTCTTGCAGTGTTAAAAGCTTTTTTTCTTTTACATAATAATTAAAGAATTTAGGGAAAGTGCCATAAGTGCGTGGATGTGGTCTGGACTTGCTTAATATGCCAGTCGGTGAAGAAGTTACAGAGTCTGAACCGATACTTACAAAAGAAGTTGTAATTACCCTGTCTACATCTTCCTGGCACATAGAAAAAAAGATTGCTCCAACCTCTAAATCTTCTTCTAAGAGCAGGTCTATAACAAACTCTTGAGGTGTCTTACCCATATCATAAGCTAACTCTTTTATTGAACGGCCCTGCCAGTCCCGGCGAGAGACTTCGGAAACTATAATCCCTTCCCAATCATCCCGTGGGTTAAGATAAGAGATAAGTTTTTCTCTATCTTCTTTTAGTCGTTGTTTTGCTACTTCTTTGCCTTCATTAAAAACTTCTTTTGGCAAAACTGCACTTAAGCCTGTAGCTCCTGCTAAGTAAGGATAAGCATCTGCAAAAACTTTTACACCTTCTTTTCTGGCTTCTAGAATACAGCTTATTGCTTTCTCTACCTTTCCCCAATTTCTTTTTCCCGAGGCTTTAAGGTGAGAAATTTCTACCACCACTCCTCCCTCTCTGCCGATGGTTATAGCTTCTTCTATTGCAGATTCTAATTTGTCACCCTCATCTCTAATGTGAGAAGTATACAAAGCATCTTCTTCTGCAAGCACTCTGGCTAAAGCTATTAGCTCTTCAGTAGAAGCAAAGCAAGAGGGTGGATAAATTAGTCCAGTGGACAATCCTCCCGCTTCCCTGGACCTTAAAATAGAACGCAAAATCATTTGCATTTCACTTAATTGTGATTTAGTTATATTTTCTCCAAGAGCATCTACTAAATATCTTAAATTACTATGCCCTACAAGAAAATAATAATTAAGTGCAACTCCTTTTTCTGAAAGTTTTGCAATGTAATCAGCTACAGTACTCCAGTTGAGTTTAATTTCATAATCCCTCCAGAGTGTCTTTTCTATTCTGCTTATTAATTTGGGTGGCACAGGTGCAGAAGAACTACCACAGTTCCCAAGCACTTCAAGAGTTACTCCTTGGGTAATTTTACTTTCTGCTCTAGAGTTACATAGTAATGATTGTTCGGAATGAGTATGAATATCAATAAAACCAGGAGTTATTATAAGTCCCTCTGCAGATATCTCTTCTTTGCCATATAACCCCGTGGATATAGTATATATCCTGTCCCCGCTAATACCTATATCGCTATAATACCCGGGGCATCCAGTGCCATCTATTATAAAACCATTCTTTAAGACTAAATCAAACTTTTTATTCACTCCATTTAGGCTCCTTTCCTGATATTACTTTTTCATCCACAACAAGTGGTATCTCTTCTTTGCTGGTTAAATCCAGTAACCAAAATTGATTGTTATTGCTATATACAACAAACTTACTGTCAGGAGAAATAGAAGGCTCCTTCCCCCCATATACAGTTAGCCTCTCTCCTCCCTGCCAGTTGCCTTTCTCCCACTTGCCCGACCATATTTGAGGAGGCTCTCCTTTTACATATAAAAACTTACCTTTCTCATAAGGGCTGGCGCTAATTTCCCACCAGGGGTCCTGTTCATTTGTGAAAAATAACCTTTTTTCTCCATTTTTAATGTTTATAAGGTAAAAACCAGTTCCTCCCTGTTGTCTAGTAGTAGTCGAAGGAAGGTTAAATTTTAAATTAGAAGGAGCTTTAGAACTGCTTCCTTTACTGGCATAATTAAATATTCCATCAGAAGGGGGTAAAGCTGTCGTAGCTGGAAGAGGTCTTACCGAAGTTTTGGTATCTTTATTAGTGGAAGCGCTCTCTGTACTTTCCTTATAATATAAACAGGCAAGTTCTTCATCACCACCATACCAGGTTAAACTTGCTGGATAGTAAAAAGAAATCTCTAAATTAGTAGAATAAACTTCTTTTTGTTTTTTAAGGTCATATACCAGTAGTTTCTCACCTACCATACAAGCTAGATATTTGCCAGAAGGGGAAAGAACCTCACCCCAACAATTATTGGGCAAAGTCATTACTTTGCCAGAAGATGAGCAGAGTTCTTTCATTCCATTAAGCCAGTAATAATTACTACCCTGTAAAGGTATAAGTACTTTAACACCTTCTGCCAGTTTGCTGATATGCCAGTTGGAAAAGTCAAGACAGTATATTCTGTCCTGAAAAACATAATAAAGCTTTCCTTTTAAACCAAGGTGTTTTAACTTTTGCCAATGCTCTTTATTGGGTTTAAGTGTAGAACTTTCTTCTACTTCCTTTATGGCAGAAAATTCATTTAATTGCACTGGATTGCCATTATAATCAATTCTATCTGTAACTGGGATTTTTATACTGGTTATCTTATCTGGCTTAATTAAAACACTTTTTATTTCTCCCTTACGAGCTGTTACACTGGAAAGTCCATAAATTCCTATACCATCCTCCGGACCTATATTGCCATCCTGATTTAAATCTACTGCTACAGTTATAAAATATTTACCTCCAGGAAGTTTAAGGTAGAATTCTCCCTCAGGATTAACTGTAAATGTCCTTTCTACTAATTGCGTTAATGTTACATCTTTATAAACTTCTATTATACCCCTTGAAAGGTCCTGACCAGGCCAGAATACCTTACCAGAGAGATTAAAATCTTTTTTTGCTTCCTTTACAGCTGGAATAGTAGGGCTGGTAGCAGGAGGTAAAGATTTTAACTCTAGTTTTATGCCTTCTTCTCCTGTAGTTACTTCTTTAGGAGAGCTTATAATATCTTGGGTATCCATAAGTTGATTATTATTAGCATCATAAAAAGCTATTAAATAGTATTTGCCGGGTTTAAGAGAAGAAAAAGAAAACTCCCCATCTGCTCCTTTTAAAGGAGAAATAGATATAATATTTTTTAGTTCTTTGTCACCAGCTAAAATTACTGCAACTTTTTGCCATTCATCTGTTCCTTCTACTTTTACTTTACCTTCAATCGATTCTGAAGTTAACTTCTCTCTTTCACTCAATAAAGGTGGAATAGAAGTTTCTTTAGATTTATTTGAATTTAAAGGCAGGCTACCTGGCAAAGCAGTGGTAATATTTGTTTCTTTGGGTTTTTCTCCACCGGGTAAGGTAGGAGGTAAAAAAGAAGAAGTTATACTGGTCCCTTCTTTACCATTATATGGTTCAAGAAGCAGTACAAGGTCTGTTATGCCTGTGCTAACTGGCTGTGGGGTAGAGCCACCATAGATTGAAAAAAGGTCTTTTGAATCTAATTTACCATTAGAATTAATGTCAAGATAAGATTTGAGAAAATAATTTCCTTCTGGTAACTCTACATAAAACCATCCATCTTTCGATTCTACCTTTACTTCACTAACCAATTCTTTAAGTTCCTGGTCACAATATACTTCTATAATTGCCCCCTGTGGAGAACCTGCTGGATTAATTACTCTGCCTTTTAAAAAATGAGGAGTTGGAGTAGGCGTGGGGAGAGAAGGAGTAGTGGTGGCGGGTGTGGGAGTAGTGGATTTTATCTCTTCTCCTTGAGTAAAATCAAATGTTATTTCTTCTCCTGGAGAGACAGCCTCTGGAGGTTTACCATAAATTACTACACGGTCTCCCTGGTCTGTTTGATTATTTCTATTAATATCCAGAAAGCCTTCAAGATAATACTCTCCTGCGGGTAATTCTATTGAAAAACTTCCATCTTCCTTAACTACAATAGTATTTATAAATTTACTAAACTCTACATCCCTAAATACCAGAATTGCAACCTCTTTGGGAGTGAAACCATGAGGAAGAATGACCTTACCAGAAATCATATCTTGCGGTTTTTTTACTGGCATAGAAATAGGTAATCCGCTGGGCTTTTCCTGTGCAAATGACACTAAAATTAAACATAGATAAAAAATGATAATTAATTTTGTTTTTTTCATAGTATTAATGCAGTATATTATATTTTTAAATTATAAATCCTGCTACTAAAAGAACAGAAGATTAGAGACTTTGCTAACTTTTATAAATATCTTTTTGTAAATAAAATAGAGGCTTACTGGAAAATAAGCCTCTATTCTTTGAATTAAAAATTAAATTGTTATTGTTGAGTTCCCTTAAAGCTAGGTAGCTCTACAAGTTCTCCTCCAAAAACTGAAATATTTGACATATTGGCTGGCTCAAATGTATAGCCACTTTTGGCTGGTGTAAGTGTATAAGTTTGACCAAGAGTAACACCATAAAATATTACTATACCCATATTTAGTGTTACACTGGACTGAGAGTTAAAAGTAATTTGATGGGTCTGCTCGTTTTCTTCTAAGTAACCTCTAATTTGATAAGTATTGGGAGTTAAATTCATTTCAACACCTGAAAGAGGTCGTTCATTTTGAACATCGTATACCTCTCCTATAATATAACCATAGTTTTCGTTTGGAGCACTTCCAAATATCTGTTCGCAGTCAGTATTGCTTGGGAATGTCATATTTGTCCAGTTTTCACTTTCTTCTAGATGTATATATTTGTTCATAGGTGGATAATCAGTATGTGTAAAGCGTATTCTGTAATCACCTGCTAATAAACCTGTAAATGTAAAAACTCCATCTGCCCCTGTAGTTTTTGTATCTAAAGTATGAGGCGGTATTTGTAAGTCCATTAACTGGACATTAACACCAGAGATAGGTTGTTCCTGTAGATTTGTAACTTCTCCAGTGAAAGTTAGATTACTTGCTGGTGTTTGAGTAGGAGTTGGCACACCTGGAGTTTGGGTCGGAGTTAGTTCAGTTGGAGCTGGAGTTGGTGTTAGTGGATTGCTTCCAAATATTGGATAAAATTCAAAGACCCCTGCCTGTGCTGAAACATTCTCTATTGGAAGCCCCTGGAATGTGTAACCTGCTTTTTCTGCATTTATACTATATGTTAATTGAGGGTTAAGCCCTGCAAATATTACTATTCCTTGACTGGTGGTAGCAGTTGCATTCCAATCAACATGATTATCATCTGTTATATATCCTATGCTTATACCAGTGGAAGGGTTTATATAAGCAGATACACCTGAAATTGAAGGATTTCCTTCCCCATATTGCTCCATAAAGCCTACGCCGACATATCCCACTGAGCTATCATAATGGTGTCCTTCTCCTGCCATCTCATTCCACTCTGCCTCGTTTGATATTTCTTGATTAAAATCTTCCATATTATTGTAAATAGGGATTTTGCGTAATATAAAGGTTATGTAACCTAAAGCTTGGTATTCAATTGAATAATTTCCAGCTGGTATGCCAGTAAAAATGTAGCTGCCATTGAGTAGTGTAGTAGTCTCGGCATAGTAGTAATCCCGGGCTATTAGGCTACTTCCCTGGACAGTTTCACTATATAATTTTACAGTTGCTCCACTTATTGGATTTTTTGTTACCAAATCTTTTAAGACACCACTTAGGGTATAACCACCTGGTGGAGTTGTAGGGGTGGGTGTTGGAGTTGGCACTACTCCTCCGCCACCTCCTCCACAGTTTGACATAATTAAAATAGAAAAAAAGGCAAATAACATTACTAAACTTAAAATTATTGTTTTTTTCATAATAAACCTCCTTTTACATTTTTTTGTTTTGTGTAAATCTCTCTTTTTTATATATCTTTTTGTAATTATCATCCCCTTTCTTTTATTTTTATAAAAATAATTGGACATTAATCTTAAAATTCCTGCATATTTTTAAATTAAATGAGGTCTTTGAAAAAGTCTTTATGTTGCTGTGCATTAGCTTCGCTTATGGGGAAAACCCTTTTGAAAAAGGGTTTTCCCCATACCACATTCCCAAAACTTCTATATCTGGAAGGGGCTGTCCAAAAAGAGACTTTTTGGACAGCCCCTTTAAAATAAAGTTTTTGGGAGGAGTGTGAGGAACACTTTTTTCAAAAAGGGTTCCTCACATTTGCAAAACTAGTGCGATAGCACCGTAAGATACTTTTTCAAAGACCTTGCGTTTAATCAGGTGGAAGTAATTTAAGTTCAGTTTCTGGTGAGATGATTTGCTTCGAAGGTGCTGGAGGAGGAATAATGGTTAATGTGCTATTTTTACTGTCCCAGCTAAATGTCACTAAAGGCAGAAAATATCGGAGTGTAATTATAGGAGCAAAATTTATATTTTTTCGTATAATAATTTTTGCTGGCAGAGTAATTTTTTTATTACCAAATAAACCTTTATTACTATAAGGGAAAAGAGTAAGATTAATATTTTTATCTTCCAGTAGAAAGCATTTACTCTCAGTAAGAAAAGTTACCTTAATGTTCCAATAATTAAAAAATTCTTTTAGTGGTACCATTACATTATCTTGCCAGAGAAAGGCAGAATTAGAAAGATGTATTTCTTCATCTAAAAAATAGATTTTAACCGTTTCTTCTTTACCAGAGCTTGAAAGAAGTGTAAAAAATAAAAACACAAAAATTAATCTTTTCATTTTTCTATCAATAGAAGTAATTTATAATTTGTATTCATCAATATTTTATATTTAAATGAGGATAATTCCTTTATTTTTTCTACAGGAATTATAACTAGAAGAGGTTTAGGAGTGTTTTTTACCTCTGAAATACTAAATTTTTTTACATTTTGATTGTGTAAGTAATATTTAAAAACCTTATTTTCAGAATATATTAAAACATTTCTTATTTCTGGTAAATTTTTATAAACATACTCCCCTATCATATTTGCTCCTACTACTTGTGGAAACAGAGAAATAGTGTTTTCTACCAGCAGTAACCAGCCTAAGGCACTTATTAAAAAGGTAATTATAACAAGTTTAAAAATGTTCCTCCTGTTAGCTAGGATACTTAGAGCAGTTCCTGCAATTAAGATAATTATTATACTTGGCAGAATTATATTTAAATAACCTTTTAACTCTTGAGTAGTTAAGGCAAGTTTTTCTATAGTAAGTTTTATTGCTAATATTAGTGCAATGAGAAAAAACAAACAAATAGTTGAAATAAGAAGTAATTTTTTAATTTTTTCTAAGTTTCTCTTGCCAAGGATATATTTCCATATAGTATATCCAGTTATTATAGCCCAGGCTGGATAAAGAGGTAAAATATAGCGAATAATTGTATCTCCTCCAGGAGAAATAGAAAAAAAGGCAACTGTCCAGACTACTACCCAGAAAAGAAGAGATTTCCTTAAATCCTTCTCTACCAGTGTCGCAAGTGTAAAGCTACTCCAGGGCAATGTGCCAAGCAGAAGATAAGCTGGAAATGTTAATACTCTTAGTGGATAGAAAGAAGTTATATTTTTATGTATTTTTAGATAACGGTGAAAAGTGTTTTCATAAAAAAAAGTGTAAAGAAATTGTTGTTTAAAACGAATATACTCAACTACAAACCACCACCCTCCTATAGCTGCCATAAAAATTATACCAGTTAGAGTATGCCACCACCAGTAAGGCACCTCTAACCAGGGTTTCTTTTTGTTTTGCCATAACCATATAATTATAGCTGGTAATACCAGGGCTAAAGCTACCAGACCTTTGGCAAGTACACCTAACCCAAGAAAAACCCAGAAGAGATAATACCAAACCAATTTCTTCTTCTGTCTCTCCCATAAACAAAAGCAAAGAAGCCCACCACTTATAAACAGTGTAAGTGGTATATCCATAATAGTAACTCTGGATTGATAAAAAAATTGACCGCTGGTAGATAAAAGCATAATACTTAAATAAGCCACTTCTTCAGAGTAAATTAATCTTGCCAGTAAAAATGTAATTATAATTACTAGAAGAGAAGCCAGTATATGCCATAGTTTAATGGCTATATCTTTATCTCCAAGTAGTTTAATGCTTACTGCATCTGCCCAGATTGTTAGTGGAGGTTTGCCAGTATATTCAGGATTTTTGCTTTCTACAGCAGAATATATATCTATCCAGTTACCTCTAATGAGCAACACTCTTGCTTTAATAGCATTAAAGGCTTCGTCTCCATCAATTACAGGAAGAGAAGGGAGACGATAAAACAAAAGCAATAAAATTACAGCCCATATAAATATCTTAAGTTTCACACTCATAAGTTTTTTAAAGAGATAGTTCTTTTGCCTTTATAAGCACTTTTTCTAATTTTTCTGCAGCGTAAATGTGGTCAAATGACTTTCCTAATTTTATTGCTTCCCGAGAAATTTTTTTCCACAGCTTATAGTCTTTTAGAAGCATAATCACATAATTAGAAAAGGTTTCATAATTATCAGTTACAAACATATTCTTGCCGTTAATTGGATTTATTCCAAAGGTGGCAAGCTTTGTAGCAACTACTGGCAATCCACAGGCAAGAGCCTCTAAAAGCTTGCCCCGAAAACCGGTGCCCAACTCAATTGGAGCTACAAACACATCACTATTCCAGTAGAATTGTCTTATATTTTTGCTATCACCACCTTCTTTTATAATTATATTGTCATCTCTTAAGTCTAATAGTTCTCTGGGTGGATTAAAACCAATTGCATAAAATTTTGCATCTGGCACTTCTCTGATTATCTTTTGCCAGCAGTAATTGATAAAGTTTTTTACAGCATCTACATTTGGATAATGTTCAAAGTTGCCTATATAAAGGATATTCTTAGTATTACAGGTTTTCTCTTTTGGTGGAGTATAAAATTGTGTGTCAACTCCATGTGGCACTATACTGATTTTGTCTTTTAATCCTGGAGAGTAACTTATAAGTATATCTGCATCTTCTTGAGTTAATGTTAAAATTTTCTTTACACTATTATACATTTTAAATTCATAATTAGATAATTCTTTAATTGTCTGCGGACTTATCTTTTCTCCCTTCTTATTTTTTAGTTCAAATGCTTTTGTATAACATTCATGGACTGATATTATGGTAGCTGTGTCGGATGGAATAAGACTTTGATTTGTCTCTAAGTATTGTCCCATTATTGAGTATTCAGCAATTATGGCATCAAAATATTTTTTCTTTAAAATTTGCTTAAATGCATCTTCTAAATTTTGCAAAAACCCTCCATCTCCAGATAAAAAGAAAACAGGTCTATTCAATTTCTTGTGTAAGTCTTCTACTTCCGTTTCTGTTCTTTTCTTATTTGATTTAATTAAAATGATTTCTTCACAGAAAGGAAATAGACTTTTGTCTTCTTTATCTTCTTTACTATAGGCTGGAGCAATTAAAGTGATTTTGTGTCCTCGTAAACTTAAATTTTTAATTCTGTGATAAATAAGTATAGGGCCACCAATAACATCTGCCCTAGGAAGTAATTTGGTTATGAAAAGCAGGTTTAATTTCATATTCACTCTCTTTTTCAATAATGTTTTTTATATCAAAGCGAATTTCTCTTTTATATGTAAATTCAATGAATTCTTTCCATTTTTTTTGTAACATAACCAGGCTTTTAAAGGGATTGGGATGGAGATTGGCATAAGTTTTAGCGATAGAAATATTATTTAATGCTTCTTTACTACTCTCCATATCTCCAGCTAAAAGGTAATCTCTTGATAATAGTTGAGATGATTTTTCAATCTTTTCTTCAAGGTCATCTTTTAAGAAACTACCTGGATAGGGGTCAAAATCTTCGGGCTTAACATAGTTTACCCCTATTAATTCTTCTTGATTTTTAATTTTTGCTCTTTCATATATAAAACGTTTTATGTCTTCCCTAATTTGTAGCCAGACAGGATGAGCTTTTGGAGGTGGAAGATGTTTAAGAGATAGTTGATTGTCCAGGAAGAAATTAAATCCAAACATTTTTGCATTTATTAAAAAATCTATATCCTCTCCCCTTGTAATATTAGGGTCGAAAGGGACAGTTGTAAAGAGATTTCTATGAATAATCATATTCCCACCAAATACAAAAGGTGTTTCTTTAAGTCTTGGCTTGGTTCCAATGATTTTATCAAATGCTTCATTCATTCTATCAAATTGATCCCAGTATCTCATCCAATCTTTAAATGGCTTTTTTATGTGGTAATCTCCATCTTCCCTAGTATAATACCCTGCTACTCCATTTATAGCCTTTCCCTTAATATTTTTACCAATGAATTCCCGTGCTTTAGATATAAAGAATGGGTCTTCAAATACCTCATCATCATCAATAAGTAATGCTACTTCGCTCTCTAATATATGTGGAATGAATATACACAGGTTTCTTATATTAGGATAACCATGGAGTTTAAGCAATTTTATATAATCTTCTTTGCCGTGACTAATTAATAGATTATATATTTTTTTAAGTTTAGAAGGAGTAAATAATAAAATATTTATTCCTAAATTAGCTAAAGCTGGTGTAATTATATTTTTAACTTTTGTTTCTGCTTCTAAATTAATATCTTCTGTAGTTGTTGCAATAATTATTACTAATTGGAAATTTTTATCTTTAAGGATTTTTAGGCTCTCTATAGTTCTAAGTAATGTCCCATTGCTATCTAAAGGAGTTGGATGGTCATAAATAGCCTCTCCTTCTATATGGCTAGCTTTCCTCTCCCTTGCCCAGTATGAAGGGATTACCATTGTAAGTGTCAAAGCCTATCTCTCTCCTCTTTTCATTTTAACAATTACTACCGCTGCATGACTTACGTTTAGCAAGTAAAGTATCTTTTTAAAAAGAAATAGAAAAAGGCAAACATATTTTTTATCCCGAATAATGCAGTTACTCTTTAAAAATCTTTTTCAAAACTTGAGATTGCTTAGCTACTAATAATGCTCCTTGCAATGACAAGAAGTTCACTACAAGTGAGTGAACCAAAGCTCGTAACAAAACAAAAGAAAAACAATCTCTTAACTTCTGCAGACTCCAAAATTCCAGACGCACTATTCGGGTTTATGTTTGCCTTTCTTAAATTCGCAATAAAGAATTACATTTTTTTAGCCACTTCTTCTACTGCAGATTTCAAAGCTTTGCCAGGACGAAATACAGGAACGCTTTTGGCTGGAATTTCTATTACATCGCCAGTACGAGGGTTTCTACCTTCGCGAGCATCTCTTTCTCTTACTTCAAAACTACCAAAAGGAGAAAGCTGAACCTTTTCTCTTTTGCAAAGTGTTTCTGTAACAGTTGATAGAAATGCATTTACGAACATTGTAGTCTCTTTTCTTGTCATACCTGTCTTCATAGCAATTACACCGATGAGTTCCTTACGATTCATTTGTTGTCACCTCCTCTTTAGCATAAATCTTTTTTAGCTTCTCTAAAAATCCTCATAATTCCTTCTTTTTTTAAAAAATTTTTAAAAAAAATTAATCAATTTGCCACCAGATGTTATTATCTAGTGTAGGTATTGAAGATAAAATGTATTTTAAAAACTCATTTAAAGCCATTTTTAGATGTAAACGGAATTTTTTCTCCTCTAAATAGCTAGAGGAGAGAAGAATACCTAAAGCAGGCACTTTTTTCTTAAGGAAAGAAAAACTACTCCAGTTATTCCCAAGATAATTAAAATGGAAACTTAAATTCTCTTTTTTGGCAAAAAAATTAAATTTCTCTGCAAGTTCTTTAGGTAAGATGGCAAGATACCTTGTTATTTTGTTATTTTCCTTTATTAATATTCCTTTTTTAATAAGGGCCTCTATCAATCTTTTTTTATCACTTTTTGACAGATATATAAAAATTCGGTTAAGATTTCTGTCTAACTGAGAATACAAAATTTCTTTTAAAATAGCTTCTTCCTTGCTAAGTTCTTCCAGTTCTACAGGTAAGTGCCTTTCTAGCAGAAAACCACTTGCAGGAAACTCTTTTACTTTTATTTCTATAAGTGCAAGCCAGTATTCCGGGGGATATTTATCTAGAAAGAATCTAGAACCTGCAAGTGGTTTAATCCAATCTTGTTCACCACCCCAAAAAACCATAGCTACCCCATAGTTTGCTAAAGCAAGCTCCTCATATATAGAAATCAAAAAACTTATTGCAGTTGCAGTCCACTTGTTTTTATTTGATAGCTTTCTACCGATATCATCATAAGATGTGCCAAGCAAAATCCACGGAGGAGGGGTAGGTGGAGTAATAAGATAGATAGATTCTCCCTGAATAAACTCTTGTCCAATTCTTGTTATTTTATTCGGTATAGAAATCCTTTGGAAGTTTAATTTCTTTCTTTTAGCAAGCCAAAGCAGTCCTTTTTCCAGCCACATTTCTCCATATTCTATATAATTTTCTTGAAAATTTTCAAATTCAAGATTTTTGATTTGTTTTTTAGAAGTAAAAAATTTGTAAATTAAATCTAGATTCTCTAAAATATGTCTGCAATTACCAATTCCGTAATCCTTTGTTACTAATTTAAAATAACGATTAGCTTTGCGTGGTGGATTTTTCCCCTCCCAGTAGAGAGATGGTATTAACTTCATTATATATCTAGAGTAAGTAAGCCAGTCTGCTCCTTTAATTTTTTGTCTAAATTTTTCCTTAGATAAAGGAGAGAGGTGTTCCCAGATAATATCTCTGTAGCACTTTGCACGAGGATTACAGAAAGAATTAAAAGCTAGATGTCTAATTTCTATTCCTCCTAGACGAGCTGGATGTATAAGACAACCAATTCTTTCTTTATCATCTATATAACCTAAATATATACAGTTGTTCTGGAAAAATGAAAGGTCTCTTTTTTTTGATTTAGATATACGGGAAAAATAATACTCCTTAAGTAAATGGGGTGAAATATCTTTGTAAGCTTTAAAGAATTCTTTAAAGCATAAAGTATTTTCTTTAACATATGTAAGTAAACGTTTAGAATTTTCATACAAATTTATACAACATCCACCGCAACTATACTCAGCATATTGACATAGGGTCACTTCTGATAGATAACCTTTTCTTCTTTCACAGTAATCTTGAGTAATCATTATTGTAAGTTTCTATCTCTTTACAACAAAATTTTGAGAAAAATGAAAAACATCTTTTAAAAATACCTTTTTAATGTTATAATAAAATAACTATTAAATCAAGGGGGTAGAGAAAATGAAAAAATTTATTGTTTTCATTTTATGTAGTTTATTTTTTAGTAGCCTTTGTGTAAAAGCACAGGATAGCGAAGAACTTTTAAGGCAAGCTAAAGAAGCCTTTGCATCACGCAACTTCTCTAAAGCTATTGAGTTTGCACAACAGGCTTACAAAAAAGACCCAAAAAATGCAGATATTCTTCAATTTTTAGCTAATGTTTATCTATTTACAAAAGATTTTCAACAATCAGAAGAATACCTTAATACGCTTTTACAACTAACTCCTGAGGACTTTGGTATTTATTACTTTTTAGCTATAACCCAGATTCAACAGGCAAAATATGATGAAGCTATAAATAATTTTAAACAAAGATTAGATAAATTCCCAAGTGATGTTGTAACTTTAACTTACCTTGCTTATACACTATTTCAGGCAGGGCAATCCTCTAGAGCACTGGAGGTAATGGAGAAAGTAATAACTTTAAATTTGCAAGGGAGAGAAGACCTATCACTGTTTTCTAAATTGGAGGGCATTAGTTATGAGTTGCCTTTTATTATTCCTGATCGTAGTAAATTAAAGGAAGCTGTAGATTCGCTAAACACTCCACAGGCTTTACTCCTTAAAGGTTGGTATTTATTTGAGGAGACAAATTTGGAGTCTGCTAAAGAAGTATTTTTAGAATTAACTAATAAAAATCCAAATTATGCACTGGCTCATTTCCTTTATGGTCTTTCACTTTATAAAACAGAAGAGGTTGATAAGGCGATAAAAGAGTGGCAATTGGCAGAGAAGCTTTCGCCTGCCTTTATTAAATTTATTAAGAAAGATTATCACTATATAGAAGAGGCAAAGAAAGAAGCTCAGCTTATTGAATTAGAAAAAAAAGCTTTTCTTGATGCTTCTTTAGAGAATCTACTTAAGCTGGCCAAGGCTTATATTGAGAATAATGAGCTTTCTAGAGCTGAAGAACAGTTAAAACTGGCATTGTCTAAATCTACCCAAAGCGAAGAAGCCCTTTTTTTAAGTGGAAAATTAGCTTCCACTCAATATAAATATGAAAAAGCTATAAGTTTCCTTGAGAAGGTAATTACTAGAAACCCAAATCACAAGGAGGCTCTGGCACTTTTGACCTTATGTTATCAAAAAACAGATAAGTTTACCAAGGCAATAAATTCTGGAGAAAAGGCGTTAAAATTAAATCCAAGCGATATTTCTTTGTCTGAAAATCTTGCTTATGCTTACTTTTTTAATCAGGACTATGCAAGGGCTTTGCAATTGTTTAAAAAATGTGTTTTAACTGCTTCTCCTACTACAAAGCCTAAATTGCTTTGTTATATAGGTTTTTGTTACCATAATTTAGGTAAACTAAAGGATGCAGCAATAGAATATCAAAAAGCTATAGGGTTAAACCCCAAACTTGTGGATGCTTATTTTAATTTAGCTATTATTTATTATCTCCAGGGTTATTACTCTTCTTCTCTACAATGTTATCAAAAAGTATTAGAACTTCGTTCTAATTATGAAAGTATCTTTTTACCTGACTTTCAAGAGGCACTGATTGGTGTGGGTAGATGCAAGCTGGCTTTAGGAGAGAAACAACAGAGTGCCGAGTATTTTAAATTGGCTGTAGAGGAAGCACCATATAACCCTCGCGCATACTATTTCCTGGCAGAAGCAAAGCAAGAGGAAGGCAAAAAAGAGGAAGCTAGAAAAAATTATACTAAATCTGCGGAATTACTTGAGAGCACCTTTTATCCCGAAATGGTTGACACAGAACCGCAGGAAGATTTCCATTTCTTATCGGAACAACCTCCTTTGTTTGTCCTTTCTTCTTTGCGTCGCTGGGCATTAAATGAACTTGGCGAAATGACTTATGCATACCCTCAAACAAGGAGCTTAAGTCAAATAATTACCAGTTTAAAGAAAAGAGAAAATAAAAAAGCATTTAATATTTTAACTAATTTAAATAAGAATTCATCACTATATCATCATATTGCTGGTATAATTTATGCTCAAGAAAAATTTTATCATCTTGCAATGCAAGAGTTGTTATTAGCCCGAAGTAGTGAGAAGGAAAATAGCTGGCAATTAGAAAATAACCTAGGTGTAGTAAGTTTTTATCTAGGGAAAAAAGATTTAGCAGAAAAGTTTTTAAAAAATTCTATTGAACTTAAGTTTAATAATTTCCCTGCTTATAACAATATAGGAATTATTCAGTATAAGTCAGAAAATTATGATGATGCAGAAGAAAGTTTTTATTCTGCAAAAACTTCTGACCCTTCTAACCCCTGGGGAGCACACAATTATGCATGGTTACTTTCTGAAATAGGTAAAGATAAGGAGGCATTTAAGGCAATTAATCAAGCCATAAAATTAAATCCAAAAGAAGCTTTATTTTGGGGGCATTATGGCTGGCTCCTTCAGGAGGATGGCAAAATAGCAAAAGCAATTTTTGCTTATAAAAAAGCAATCGAACTAGACCCTGCTACTGCTTATTATTATAATAATTTAGCTTTGGCTTTAGTAGATGAGGGTAATCTAGAAGAAGCAAAGCAATTACTTCTGCAGGCAATTAAAATAGAACCAGATGAGCCTCTTTATTATTCTAATCTTGCTATACTTTGTTATAAGGAAGGTAACTTTAAAGAAGCTAAAGACTATGCAGTTAAGTCCCTTGAAAAAGACTTTTATAATACAATGGTTCAGAGTGACTTAGGATGTATTTATTATAAATTACAATCAAGCACAGATTCTATAAATCAGTTTAAGTCAGCTCTCTTTTATAACACATTTGATTTTAATCCTATTACATATCTACTTTGTAAGAATAATTTAGGTTCTATTTATTTAGACCAAAATAAGATAAACCTGACTATTGACTTACTTGAAAAAACTATCTCTTCTCCTACTGAGTATAATGTTGATAATATACTCGTTAAAAGTGTGCGGGGTAATATTTATCTTACCTTAGCATTGGCTCAATTATTAAACAACCAAAGAGAAGAAGCTTTGCTGAAACTGGAAAAAGCTAAAGAGATGCACCCGGATAATTTGAATATGCTTTCGGTGAAAGCTTTATTTGCTTCACTGGAAGAAAACTCTAAAGAAGCCCAGAACCTTTACCTTAAAGCTATTAAGCTCTCTCCACAACCTTATCTGTATAATAATTTAGCTACCTTATTCTGTAGTAATAAAGAGTTTAAAGAGGCTGCTGATTTTTATAAAAAGGCAATAGAATTGGATAGTCAATACTGGTTAGCCCATTACAATTTAGGTGGAATTTATTATACTGAAAAAAGTTGGGCAGAAGCAGAAAAGGAGTGGCTAAAGATACCACCTGCTTCTCCACTTTATTCACTTGCCAATTATTGGCTGGAGAAAGTTTATGCTAAGGGAGGGAAAGAAAATTTAAGTCAGGAAGCCAAGCAAAAAGAGGTGAATTATAATCGTAAAGTTACTTCACTGATAAGTTTTGGCTGGACTTACAGAGAATTCAAACAAAATGACCTTGCTGAGGATTGTTTTGAGCGAGCTTTAGAAATTGCCCCAGCTCATAAAGAGGCTTTAATAGGATTAGCTTCTGTTCTTTATAATGAGCAGAAATTTGATGAGTGTGAAAAAGTGCTTGACAAAGCCCTTTCTATTTATCAAAACCTTCCACTGGCTTATATCATTAAGGCTCTTTGTGCATATCAATATGGTAAGCCAGATGATGTAGATAAATATCTTAACGAAGCTCTTCGTTTTGACCCCAAACAGGAGATTGCAATTTATAATTTAGGATATTTTTATCAGGAAAAGGGTAAATGGGAGGAAGTTAAAGAAGTTTTTCACAAGTTAGAGAAACTTTATCCAAAAGCTTTAACTACACTGACTATTAAGGGATTTTTAGCTTTTCATCAAGGTAAAACAGAGGAGGCAAAAGCTTTGGCATTTCAAGTCCTACAGAATGATACAGGATTTTCTGATGCCTGGTATCTTCTTGGAAGAATAGCAGAAGTTGAAGGCGACTTCCATAAAGCCTATAACTACTATGAAAGGGCATTTATGGAAGACCCTTTACATAAAGAAGCAAAAGAAAAACTTTTACAGTTAAAACCAGAAAAAATTGAGTGATTACACATCTTCGGTAAAAGTAATAATTGTAGGTGGGGGACCAGCAGGGATAATGGCAGGCTTGACCTGCAAGCGGGGGATTCCTATATCCAGGGAGCAATCCTGGGATGTATTAATTTTAGAAAAAGCACATCTTGGTTCTTTTGCTAGTTGGGGTAATTTACGAATTACTTACCGGTGGCACTTACCTGGATTGCAACTGGTAAGAGCTCTGGCAAGGGAAGTTATGCAAACTGGAATCTTGGCAAAGGAAAATTCTTTAGTCTTAAAAGTGGTGGATAAAGGAGAAGCAATAGAAGTTTTTACTGAAAGAGGAGAATGCTTCCATACAGATTATCTTGTAGTGGCTACTGGTTTTTTCCCTTATGGCTATCTTGGGAATATACCCAGGGTTAGAGTTATGTTTTCTTCACCAGAGCTGGAGGGCAGATTGTTAGCCTCTTTACCCTCTCAAGAAATATTTATTTATGGACGAAATAACACTACATTAAATAAAAAACAAATTTTAGAAAGGTTACTACCCAAAAGTAAATTTTTTTTGTCTACAGAGCTTGAAACAGGTAATCAAATTAAACAGGTTATCCCTGAAGGCAAGGAAGGATTGACAGTGGTATTTTCTAATTTGGAAAAGACTTATTGTAATCTACTTTTGATTGATTACGATTCTTTTACTGATGATACAGGTATTACAGATTTTCTTGCTAATTTACCAGTAAAAAGAAAAAGAGGTTATATCCCAGTTGATGAGTGGGGAAGGACAACACATCCAAGGGTGTTTGCTGCCGGCAATATCACTACCCCTGTTTCTGGTGCATTAACTGCACTTAACTCTGGCTTTATAACTGGTTTAGGGGTTTTTAGAGCAATTTATTATGATACTTATAATTGTTTACCCAATCTATTTCCCTGGTTGCCAAGCTATGGCTCCCATCCCTTACTTTCTTTGAAAAGGTACGCAAGTGGAAGTCTTAGCAGCACCTAAAGAGTAAGCAAAGCACGTAAGTGCCAGTAGTCCCTAAACTTCAGAAGCTTCGCTTTACTTATCATTGTAAGTCTTCTCTTTATTCTTTTTAGTCCTAAAAACTTTATTGCACATCCATGGAGAAGAATTGCCAACCCTGCCAGAGCTTGAGAATATTTTCTCTGAGTTTGTGATGAGGTAATAAGGAATGTTTCCATTTTTAATGGGCAAGACCACATAGAAATGTGATTACAAATATTTTGGATATAGTCCACTGTCGTGCTTTGGAAAGCACGATACGATAAGGGTAAATAGTGATCAGGCCAAAAACAGTATGAACAAATCCTACAGTTTCAGCTGCCCCCATCAAAACAATAAACTCTTTTGACAGCTTAAACCTAACCTTCCCACCATAACCGTTCTAGGAACTGTTTTTTTATAACACAGTGTTATTTTTATTATAAAATAATTTAGCCTAAATTTGAATAAGTTTTAGAAAAAATCTTGTGAAAATCTGTGAAATATTTTTCATAAAAACTGAGAAATTATACGGAGTTGAGTGAATATTTACGCCCCTGCTTCAGTAATCTCTCTAAAAGTTATCGACTTTCTTATCGTTTTGAGATAAAATTGATGTAGGACAGATAGCCTGCAAAGGGAGAAGAATGTAAATTTTGCTACCATTTGAGATTTTAGAATTAATGCTTATAAAGTTATGGAAGAAGCGAAAAAAGAAGAAGTTGTTGTGATTAAAAGTGGACGTCCTTTTGCTCTTCTTATCCCAATTTCTGAGGGACCTCAAAGTCAAGCATTTTTCCAGAGTAAAGGCTCAACTTTTTTCCAGAG
>Ga0123519_10002086_pt1 | contig 34071 bp, 35 predicted proteins | sample YelNatPaOPRAMG02_FD_87396 | JGI IMG/M metagenome (GOLD analysis project Ga0123519, IMG submission 87396) | Hot spring microbial communities from Yellowstone National Park - Yellowstone National Park OP-RAMG-02 (version 2) | ecosystem: Environmental > Aquatic > Thermal springs > Hot (42-90C) ... | reverse complement strand
TGTGGTTGTGGACAAAAAATTAATCCCGAAATTTCTCTCTATTTGGGATTATCAGAATCAAAGGGTTTGCAGAAGGCTATTCTTTATTTTTCTTCTGAAGAATGCAGAAGAAAAATTATTCAAAAGATTTTAGGAGGCAAAAATGATTTATCAGATTAATTTCAAACTTGAAAAAATTCCTTCTTACAATGTTTTTGAAAAATGGCATTGGGCAAAAAAAATGAAATTCAAAAAGGAGATAGTTAGAAATATATTCTATCTTCTGAAAGAAATTCAGTGTCCACGATTCAACAAAATAAAAGTTGATTATCAAATCAGACTTTCTTCAAAGCATCAAAGAGACACCGATAATTATGAATATCTGAAAAAGTTGATTAATGATGGAATAAAAATTATCTGTCTTCCAATGAAATATAAAATGAAAAAAGGTAATATCATTGATTTTGACTACAAAGATGATGCTGAACATTTGAAACAAGGGGAATTCAGTATCATCATTGGGAATAAAAAAAATGAAATAGAAGTGAGGATTGAACCTCTATGAAAAATTTAGCTTTTGTGTTCTTAATTATCTTATGTTTTATAGCCTCTCTTTTTCTTTGTACAGAAGAAACAACAAAAAGAGAGCGGATTGAAGAAAAAATAATTGATGCAGATATAATCAGAATTATGAAAACATTGGACTCTTACAATTCAGACCTGTCAATGACAGAAAAATATTTATATGCGAAAAATATTTTGTTATTAGAGAGGAAATATAGAAATATCGGAATAACAGAGTTGATAGCAATCAACAAAGTTGAGACGAACATGAAGCATAGAAAAAAAGGAAAGATGATAGTAACAGGGAAAAATGATTTCGGTATTTCACAATTGGATGCAAATACTGCAAGAGGTATTGCGTCAAGACACGGTTTGAGATGGAGAGATGAATATATCCACGATCCAGCATTGAATGTTTATGTTGCTGGATTGTATTTATCAGATCTAAAACAGGAGCATAAATATAATAAATTTGTTTTTGAAAGTTACAATAGGGGCCCAATTAATAAGAAGAAAATTAAGAACTTCCCATATTGGAAAAAAATTGAAAAAGCAATTCAAGAAATAGATGAAAAATTAAGGAGAAGTGAATTATAAAAAAAACAAAAAAAAAGTGAAAAAAATTTTTCATAGGAGGTAATAATGAATTTCATAGAAAGATACATTGACTATGCAAGTGAATTTTGCGATGCTCCGCTGAAATTTCACAAGTATGTTGCTTTCTCTATTCTTTCTACCGTGGTCGGAAGAAAAATATGGATACAAAAAGGAGATGCAAAATTTTTTCCAAATCTTTGGATACTTCTCATTTCGCCATCTTCAAAATTTCATCGTTCCACTTCTATCAACATTGGGAAGAATATTTTGCAAAAGTTAGAAGGCATCAACATATACGCAAATGATTTTTCAAGAGAAGGATTTATCAAACTCCTTCAAAATCAACCGCAAGGATTATTCCGTATTGATGAATTTGGCGGTTTCTTGAAAACTCTTGATAGAGAATATCAAAGCGGATTGAAGGAACTTATCACCGAACTATATGAAAATCCCTCTTATTACAAAAGATTTCTTTCAGGAAACATTGTTGAGCTGAAAGACATTTGTTTCACTATTCTTGCAGGAAGCAATCTGAAATGGATTCAGAATTCATTGAAAGATAGTGATATACTTGGTGGTTTTCTTCCACGATTTATCATTGTGCCAGCGGAGAAAAAAGAAAAAATAATTCCTTTCCAACCTCCAGCTTCTTCTACAAAACAATTTTCTCTACTACAAGAATTGTCCAGAATACGTAGAATAGAAGGTGAATTTCATTTACCTGAAATCACGAAATCTATTTATTCCAACTGGTACATTTCATTTCAACAGCAATTTCATTCAGAAACTTTTGATGGCTTTTGCATTCGTCTTCTTGACTATGCTTTGAAGTTTGCATTGCTTTTTGAGGTCCAGAATGAAAATCAAGACTATTTCATTTCACCCGAATCAATGACCTTTGCTATTGAGCTTATAGAAGAAATTACAAAAGGACTTCTCCTCATCGGTGAAAATCTCGTAGGTTTTTCTAGAAAAGATTTTGCTTCCGCAAAACAAAAGGTCTTTTCTATCATCGCTCAACATCCAGAAGGGATTTCACGAGGATATCTTCTTCATCAAACAGATCTGAAAGCGAAAGAGCTTTCAGAAATTCTTGATGTTCTTCTGGAAGCTGAACTCATTGTATCTGAAAGAGTGCGGATAGATGGAGCGAAAAAATCTACCGTGATTTTGAAAAAGAACTCTCTGTTTTCTCCTGATTCACTCTGAATTCTCTTCCGAATTTTTCCGAAGTTTATCAAAATTCTCCGAATTTTTTCGAAAAAAAACTTCGGAAAAATTCGGAGAAATTCAGTAGCCCTTCCGAATTTATTTTTTACTGTCAAATTTTCATCACTTCCTTATTTTCCTTATACTTATACTACTATATATATACATATATATGTATATATATGTATAATAAATAGTGTAGAATGAATAAATTCAGAAATTCGGAGGGTATTACCAAAAGGGTTATTTAATATACAATTGGTGTTGAAAAAATGTATAATAAAAGGATAAAAATGGGTAGGATGAGAGATACCTTCCGAATTTTCCGAATTTCCGAATTTATTCTTTCTTGTCTTACTTGCCTATATTTTTCTATGTCTATTGCTGAAACTTTTTTTTCATATCATCACCGTTCAGTGTTATTTCTCTTACGCCTTTTTTTTTTGAAACTCAATATTAGCAGGTTGTGATGTTACATTTTTGTAACATTTCTTACATTTTTGTAATATTTGTTACATTTTTGTAACATTTGTTACATTTTGTAATATTTTGTAATATTTTGTAATATTTTGTAATATTTTGCTATGCCGACCCCGGACCGTCCGATAATAGAAATTATGTTAACTTTTTTTCTGTTCTGTTTGGGACTATTTTTTGATATTGTTTTGTTTTGTTTTATTCTCCATATACTTATGATTCAGAAAAAAAAAGAATTCTTTTTTTCGGGGAATTTTTTTGAGAAGGAAGAAAAGCAAGAGTGAGCGTTTTTATACCAGTAGACTTCAGCATTTTTATACAAAAAAAATCAGTAATAATCTTGACAAAAAATTTTTGTAGTGTCAAAACAGAAGCAGAATGGAAGGAAGCACAGCAATTGAAAGCAGAATAGTAATTCCAGAAGAATTTGTGGAAGATAATCCACAATTTCGTTGTCGATATGTTCATACTACAGTTCGAGGAAGAACAATACAATGTGATAGGATGGTAACAAAAGAAGGAGAAATTTTTTGTAACACTTGTTTGAGAAAAATAAGGAATCAAGCGATGATGAGAAGAGACAGAGAAGAGAAAGAGAGAATGTTGGTGCGGAGAATAGAGGAAAGGAATTTGTTGGCGTGGGCGAAAAAATATAGAGTGATAAAAGGTGAAAAATTCAAAACCAAAAAATATCCATTTCTGAATTTTCTGTATGAGCAAATGACATATGTTCCGCGTATCACTATCAAAAAAGGAGTGCAATGTGGAGTTTCAGAATGGGGAATCAATAGAAGTATATTTTTGGCGGGCAAGAAAGGAATGCGGATATTGTATTTGCTTCCTGATGAAGCGGAGTGTGGAGTTTTTTCTGATTTGAGATTGACTCCTGCGGTAAGTGATTACATTGAAGAAATTCCTGCGGGGAAAAATTCAGTCAATAATAAATTGATAAAACGGATTCACAATGGATATGTGATGTTGCGAGGGACAAGAAATGTCAAGGTTTCAAAAGACCTTTCATCATCAAAAAAAGCGATAATGATAGATGCTGATATGATCATATATGATGAAAAAGATTTTGGCGATCAAGAAATAATGGCGAGATATTTGACAAGAATAGAAGGAAGTGAGTATAGGTGGATAATGAATATATCTACGCCGACCTATCCAGGTTTTGGGATTGACAAAGATTTTGAGGACAGTAGTCAATATATGTATTTTCATAAATGTGGATGTGGAGAATGGAACAATCTATCAATGGGCTATCCAGAACTTTGGGACGAGGATAATGCGAGATGGCGATGCAAAAAATGTTTTCGTGAAATAAAAATAGATGATGAATTTGAATGGGTAGAAAGTTTTCCTGAACGGGACCACAAAGGTTTTCTGATTTCAGCACCAATGAAATTGGATGGAAAAAATTTCAAGGAAACGAAGAACAACAAATTTCTGTGGAGAGGTAATAAAGATAGATTTCTTTTCAATTCACTTCTTGGACTTGCGTTTGAAGATGGACACTATGGAGTGACTGAAGAGATGATACAGAATGCGATGGATAGTAGAGTGAAAAGGCAAATTGCAGGTGAAGATTGTTTTCTTGGAGTTGACATAGGTGTTGAAGTACATGCAATTATAGTCAGAAGGACAGACGAAGGGAAGATAGGATGTGTCTGGTGGGGTAAGTTTGCACTTGAAAATATAGAAAATCAGATTGACATAATAATGAGGCAATTCAAAATCAAGACAGCGGTATTTGATCTACAACCGCAAACTCATACAGTGAGACAAATTCAAAATAGATTTCACAGAGGGAAGATATGGCTTGCGTTCTATATCAATGATGCGAAACGGCCAATTATAGAATTCAAAGATGAAGAGGGAATAGTTTATATTAACAAAGTTGAAAGCACTGATAAAATGGTGAGAATGATAGGAGAAAAAGAAATACTTTTCCCAAGCAGTGTAGATTCTGAATTTGAAAATGTGAAAAGACATTTGAAAGCATTGATACGAAAAGAAGGACAAGATAGATTTGGAAACAGAAGAGCAGAATGGATACCGAATGGTGATGATCACTATTCACAAGCATTGATATACGCTATTGCAGCGACACAATATAGACATACAGAAATTTTGTCTTTCAAGACGATAGATGAAAGGTTGAAGGAATTAGAGACACAAAAAAATTAAAACAAGAAGAAGAGAAAAAAAATGAGATTAAATTTTTTTCAAAGAAATGAAAATCAAGTAGAAAAAGAAATTCCCAGAAAAGGGAACATCAATTCAAAATCAATTTGGTTTTTTGGTAGAGATACAAAAAATCAAGAAATTGTTTTCAGAGGCGAAAATGAAGACCTTACTTTTCTTCAAACATTTCAGACTTCACCTTCTGTTTACAAGGCAATTCATAGAAAAGCAATGATAGCATCAACGACCGGATATGATTTTATTCCGACAAGAGAAGATGCAAAGATAGAGGAGAAAAGAGAGTTAGAAAAATTTTTTGAAATACCAAATTTGGATGAAAGTTTTCCAATGATTATATACAATACTGTTGCGAAGATGTGTTTATCTCGCAATGCAGCATGGGAGATGTTGAAAGACGAAGAAGGGAAATATCAAAGTTTTTATTTTCTTTATGGTCTCGTAGATGTAGTAATAAAAGATGGAAGAGTAGTAAGATACATCCAACGAGGTAATCCAAGATTTTTTGATCCATCAGAGATAATCTTTTTCAAAATGCCCAGTCCAATAGATTTTCTGGGCCAATCGCAGATCAAAGCACTTGATGTTCCGATTGCAACAGAAATAAAAGCATTGAAACATCAATATGACAATTTTGATTTGCGTTCTTTCGCTGGTGATGCTTGGGAACTTCCAGCAGGAATAAGTGCAGAAGAAGAGAAAAGATTTTTGGAAAGGATCAAAGAATTTTATTCTGGAACATCAAGAGAACCTTTTCCAATTCCTGAAGGAGTGAAATTGATACGCGGACTTCCAGAACCGATGGAAGCGGATTTCTTGGAACTTTCAAAAAAAAATCAAGCGATAGTAGAAGAGACATTAGGATGGAGTGACTACATTGGAAAAAATGAAAGTGATTTTTCAGGCATTGATTTTTTTCAGCACGAAGTAAAGCCGATTCTAAATATCATTCAGTATGCTTTCAATATTTTCTGTTGGACTTATATGGGGTTTAATTATGCATTGAATTTCAAAAATTATTCTACTTCTATCAAAGCGAATGCAAGAATAATTCAAGTTGCATCAAAAATTCCAGCACCGATTTTGACACCAAATGATATCAGAGAAATGCTTGGATTGAAACGAGATGATACGAAAAAAGAAATGAATGAATACATTCTTCCATTTTCTGTTGCTGAAACAATGAAGAAAAAAGAAAAGACTGATGAGAAAGAAGAAGAACAAGAAGTTTTAGAATTGGCTGATGAAAGGATAAAATATTATTGGCGAGGAATTTCTGTTGTCAAGAAAAAATTTTCCAGAGAATTTGCTCACGATATGATTAGTCTGAAACGAAAGATAAAAAATAGGATAATTGAATTTTGGAAGAAAAAAGAGAAAAAGGAATTAGCAAAAGAAATTCCTGAAGAAATTCAAAAGATAGTTGAGATACCAGAGAATTATTTTGTTTTCACTACCGTAGATTTTTTAAAAGAAGGATTTCTTTTAGGAAAGAATAATAGAGTTATGGAATTGAGAATAGAAGCAGAATTTGATGTCATCCCAGAGAGAGAAATGAAGATCTTGAAACAAAGAGGTTTGAGGATAAGTAAAGAGACGGTAGAACAAATTCAAAAAGGAGATGATAAGACTAAACAAGGATTGGTAGATGTAATAGTTCAAGGATTAGAGGAAGGAATAGATATGAAAGAAATGTTGAAACGCACTGAAGATTTTTTCACTGATTGGGAAGAATGGAGAATAGAAAGGAAAATAAGAACTGAATTAGCACGAGTGTATAATGAAGGAAGAATTCAAACAAATGAAGAAATGGGATTGAAAAAAGTTCATATAGAGCTAGGACCAAACCCTTGTGATTGGTGTATTGCGAATTATGGGAAGGTGCAAGATGCAGAGACAGCAAGATGGTTTTTTGAAGAAACTCATCCAAATTGTTTGTGTGTGGTGGTGTAGATGTTAAAAAAAATTCAAAAATGGCTTGAGAAAAAAATTAGTTGGGATTTAGTTATTGAAGTAATGCTTTACTCACTTCTGATATTATCAGTTTGTGTAGCATTAATAAAAATTATCATAATGAATAGGTGATGAGATGATTGAAGAAAGAATTGAATTGAAAGGTATGAACTATATAGGTTCAAAAGCGAGACAATCAGATTTTATTTTTAAGTACATAGAAGAAGATATAGAAAGTATTTGCGAGCCAATGGCGGGAACAGGTCAAATCTCGTTTGATTTTGCTACGAAAAAAGCGAAAAAATTAAAGAAGATTTTTTTGAATGATGTTAATCCTATCTCTTATTATCTGTGCAAATTGCGATTCAGAAAAGAAAAAATAAAAGAAGAAGAGATAAAAAATTTCATTGATAGAGTAAAGCCAAAAGAAGGATTTCTTTTTAATTCAGAAAGAAAAACGGTGAGTGATAATCATAAAAAATGGATTGATGGGCTTTGCATAGCGGCGGAGAAAGATTGGGAAAAAGGATTTGTAGCAAGAAATTTACTTAAAATTACCGGTACTTTTGGTCATCCTCATTATAACAGAGAAGGGAGGTTCAATGAAAATACCGATTTTAGAATTTTTCTAAAAAAAACAGCTGAGGAAATTTTAAGATGGAGTACAATACCAGAAAGTATTGAGGTAAATATTTCAAGACAAGATATTTTTGATTTTTCTATTCCTTCAGTAGATATGATATTTTTTGATCCACCTTATCCAATGAAGGATAGAAATGAAATTGATTATGGAATACAATATGGTTTTCTTGCCAGTATTTTTCTTCAGAGAGAATTTCATTTTCCAAAATTCGATACGGAGAAAATAAAAGAATTGGTAAGCGAAATGAAAAAGAAGGCAAAGAGAAAAGTTTTAGTGACCTTACACGGAGAGCAGAAGAATTATATCGGAGTGGGTGGTGGAAGAACAGTTGTTTACAAATATTTTGCAGGTCCTTCAGAGAAGATAACAAAAGAAAAATTATATATTTTGTCTGAATTGGAACAGATGAAAAAAGAACGAACTCAACTGATTGAAGATATCAACAATTATGAACCCTCAAAAATAAAAGACAAAGTATTATTTGATGATTGGAGAATTGCGATTAGTTGGCTTTCTTCTATTGAAGAAGGAAAGGAGAATTTCAAGTATTCAAAAGAGCAAGTTTGGGAGTTGATAAAAAAGATTTTTGATGAAATTTTAAGAAGAGGGAAAATGAACTTTTCACCTGAAAATGATTTCTATCAGCAAGTATTAATCAAATTGCTCAAAGAAAAAGTTCATAAAGCAATAATTTTATTTTCATTGCAAATAGAAAATATTTTGAATGGCAAGAAAAAAGCAATTGTGAAGACAAGAAGATATGATACAAAAGATTTTTATCTACTCGCAAACGATGAAAAAGGATTTGGGTATATAAGATTACAAGAGCCGAAAAAAATTGATTTAGAAGATTTCGATAAATTGTATAATTTCCATCTTATATCAGAAGAAGAGAGGAAAAAATATTGGAATGATGCAAAAAGTTTTTATTTTTATCTGATTAGAGATTTTATACCATTTGAAGAGCCGATAAAAATCAGTCTTCCAAAAAAGATTGATTATAGTTTTGATGGAATTTTGCCTCTTGAAGAAATTCAATTATTATCAAATATGAATTTGATTTTATATCACGGTTTTTTACATCATTTATTCTTGATCAGATCAGAAGAAATAAATCCAGAGGGATTGTTTCAATCACATAATGAAGTCGTTGTTGAAATGAAGAAAAGAGGAATAGAACACAGACCAAGAACAGAGTTTGATGAATTGACCGATGATTGGAAAGAGATAAATGAAAAAATTTTACTTGAAAAAATTCTTGACAAGTTTCAATCTTTTTCTATTGCAAAACCTTACATTTCATTAGTAGGGTCAACTGTAGTTGAAGGAATTGGAAATGACATTGATCTGCTAATCAAAGAACCAGTTCCGAATCCAATCCTTGAATTTAGATTGCGTTCATTATTTCCGCCTTCAATGCAAAATAAACTTCATTTTGTATATGATATGAATGGACCTTTCACTAATTATATTCCTCTGTATGAAAAGAAAATAGAAAGAATAGAATCTGAAATCATAACAATGGCAGCACGACCAATTGAAAGCGTGAAGAAAGAAGCAGAAGAGAGTAAAAGAGAAGACAGGATAGTGCCATTCAGATATTTTATGCCACAAAAAGCTATTGTAGGATACAGAGAGAATGAAATGTATTCAATTCCAGAATTATTACAGACAATAAAAAAAGAAGATTATCCATTCATCGTTGATATGAAATTTGATGGAGCAAGAGCAATAATAACAAAAGTAAAAGACAAAGTTCAAATACAAAGTGAAGATGGAGGAATATGGACTGAAAGATTTCCTACTATAGTTGAAGAGATGAAGAAATTAGATATTGATGAAGTTATTTTTGATTGTGAGATAACAGGTTCAACAAAAGACAGGCCTCATTGGGGCAGAAGTGATGTTGCGGGGTATGCTCACGCTACTGAATCGCCGATAGATGATTCTCCTTTTGTTGCAAATATTCATACGCTTCTTTGGTTGAATGGGAAAGACCTTCACAAAGAAACAGAAATAAATAGAAAAAAACTGTTAGATGAATTTAAAGATAAATTAGAAAAGATAGAATTAAGATTTTTTTGGGGAGATGGTTGGAATAGTAAAATCATGAAAAAAAGTAAAGAGAATTTTTTTACGAAATGTATAAAAAGTCTTCCAGATAAAAATTATAATTTGATAGATTTTTTCGCCGGTAGAGGTTTATTATTTTCTTTGTTTAAAAAGAATTTAAAGTTGACAAAATCAATATTAATAGAAAAAAATTCAGATTTAATCAAATCATTAAAATTTCATAATGTAGAAATTATAAACGAAGATAATGAAAAAGTTGATTATTCCAAAATAAAAGATAAATTTAACATTTTAATTTTTGATGATACTGGTTGTCCAAATAAAATAATGAAAAAAATATTTAAAGAAAATAAGCATTTGCTTGATGATGAAATATATGTCTTTGGAACAGATGGTATGAAATTAAAAGCAAAATATAGAAGTAAATTTGATCCATCTTTTTATGGAAAACAAAAAATTGATTATGATAATTTCTTAAAAGATTTTAAAAATTATATGTTAGATTATTTCAAAAAAATAATAGAAGATGATTTTGATTTGATAAGTTATAATTATGCATCGGCGATTCCCGGTAATAATGCCGAGTATTTTTTTTATCACATCAAAAAGAAGAGGAATTAATCATGCAATTACAAAATAGTTTATCTATAGTTAATCCTAAATTTTGTAATAATGATTTTTCCTCCTTGCATATTCCTATATTTCCATTCCAATTTTTCAAAATTAAAGAATACATTTTTAATCTTAATTCCTTTTTCAAACGAAATCTGCCATCTACTGTCTTCTCTTTTGGAAAATCAAATGCAAATTTTTCACAGAAATTTTCCAATCCTGGAAACCATCGCAAAGAACCGATTGTGAGAGTTTCTGGATCAACTAATCTTATACATTCTAAAATTTTCAGGTATTCATCTTCCCAGTTTGGAATTGGAATCATTGGGTCAAGTCTCAATCTTATGGTCCATCCTGCTTCTTTCAATTTCAAAGCACATTTCAATCTTTCAAGGGGTCTCGGACTTTCTTTTTCAAAAATTTCTGCAACTTTTGTTGCATTTATTGAAAAACTTATTATAAAATTTTTAATTGGCCTTAGTCTTAATAAATTTTCAATCTTATTTGATTTGGTCAATAGTAAAAGAAAATGTTCTGATTCCCTGAAACAATCATATAAGAATACTGAAAGATTAGTTTTGTCATCAAAGGCCAGGCTATCAGAAAGTTCTCCTGCATTGAATAGCACCGGCCTTTCAGATTTAAAATTTTTCAATTCCTTTTTTATATCTGAAAAATTTAAAAATATCACAGGCTCACTGACATATCTGAATGTCAGGTTCAGGAAACAATATGCACATTTGAAGGGGCATTTGTTCCCATGTGATATTATCCAGAAATGTGGACAATTTATTTCTGGATGTGTCTTATCAAAGAAATGTAAAAATTTGCTTTTTCTCTTTTTAAAAATCATATGTTTTACCTCCTTTATATTTCTTATAAAATATTGTGATATAGTTCTTATACATTTGTCAAGTCTTTTTGTAAAAAAAACCAAAAAAAAGAAGATGGAGTAAAAAAAAATGTCTAAATTAAATATTATAGAATATAAGATTGCTAATAATGAAGAAGAATTGAAGGAAGCAGTTGAATATTTTGCAAAACAAAAATTTTCTGAAGGAGCAATGATAAAGGCAGCAAATGCTGAATATTCTCTTTCTGGAATGACTTCTCATTGGTGGAAATTCAAGAATGAATTTGATATTGATGCGAAAGTGATTAAAGTTGAAAAAGTAAAAGGAGCGGATGCTTATATTTATCTTTGTGTTCTTGTTGATGAAAATGGAAAAGAAATACCAATTGGGAAAACATATAGCACAACAATAAAAGCAGATGTAGGAGAAATAATCAGAGTTGCTTTTGTCAATTTAAACAGATATACTGATCCTGAAACAGGTGAAATTTGGTTCAACTGGTGGGCTCCACGAGTAATAGAAAAAAGAGAAGATTTATCAGAAACCTCCACCGTTGATTTTGCTAATGACATTGTAGAAAAATCGGGTGGAGAAGTTGCAGAAAAAAAATTTCCTGCAAGATATAGAAATATCAAGAAAAATCAAAAAATAGAAAATCTTGAAGAGATAATTAAGACACCAGAAATTTCAAAAGAAGATGAAGAGAAAATTGAAAAATGGAATTCAATTTCTGCTGAAGAAATAAAATCAATGGACTTAAAAAAGTTACCAAAAAATTTTTTTGTGATGGTAATGCATTTCAGAGGGAAATCAGTTCATTTTGATTTTCGTAGAAAAGAGAATGGATTTCTGAATGGAGAAACTATCGCATCCCAAGTTCAAGGAGCAATAAGAGAAGATATAGATAGTATTGAAAAAGCAAAAGAAATAGCAAAGAAGATTGATGATGAAAAATTCTTCAAGTTTCGTCCTTCTATGACTGGAGAGGCTCATATCTTGATAATGGAAAAAGCAACTCAACCGATTGATTGGCTGGCGGTAATAAAAGATGAAGTGAAACCAGGAACTATTGGAGCAACAAGATTTGAAGAAGGAATTTTCTATGGAATTGATTGGGGTTTGTTGTGGCGAGGAGTCCAGAAACCTTACTTCAAAGAGTTCTTTCTTTACGGAAGAAATTTCAAAAGAAGAATGGTAGAAAGATTATTGCCGACAGGAGAATGGGAAAGAGTTGGAAAAGAAAAAACAAATTGGCAAGCGTGGCTCACTGATTCTTCTTTACCTTATTTACTTTCTGAACGAGGAAGAAAAAGAAAAGATTATGTTCCACCAGAAGGTGAAAGTGGTATTTCTCCTGAATGGGAAAATGCTATTCCAGATAATTTGAAATGGTGGAACAAAAACTTACAAGAAAAAGAAAAGATAAAAATGATGGATTCTGCATATGATTGGTTAATAGAGAACGGATACATCAAAGCAAAAAAGTTGAAATTATCAAAAAAAGAAAAATTTGTTCTTCAGAGGAGATGGTGGAAAGGACAAGCAGTGATAAGAAATCAGCCGAAAATTTTTTACGATCTTCGTTTTGAAGAAGATGGACAGATATACACTATCAGATTGAATGATTCACCATTAGCAGAAGAAAAAACAAGTGCAATAATAGAAGAAACTGATTATGCGCCACCAAAAGGGAAAAGTTCGAAGGAATGGCTTTCATTTGAAGGAGAAATTCCAGCAGAAGAAATTCCAGAAGAAAATCCGAATCAAGATATTCCAGCATACATTGAAATTCTTGATAGTGGAGAATATGAGATGATAGAAGAAACTGAAACTTTTATTCATTTCAATTTCAAAGGCAAAAAATTGAAGGGAAGATTTGCCCTGACGAGAGAAGACCCAAGAAGTGAAATTTGGATTTTCTCAAGAAGTGCAAAAGTTGGAGAAATCATAGAGAAGGAGGAAGAATAAAAATGGATATACAAAATCTTTTCGCAGAGAAACCAAAAATAAAAAATATTACTTTGAATATCGCTGATAAGAAGTATCCAGTTGAGGTTACATCAAACACAAGAAAATATGTTTTTCAGTGTAGAGATAATGTTGATTTGAAAATTTTTGAAGATGAAAATGCAACTGAATATTTTACCTTGAAAGCAGGTGGTGTAATTTGGGATGACTATATTTACATCCGTCAAGATGAAAAAATTTTTTTTGTGTCTTGTTCCGAGGCAAATGTTGTATGCGAACTGATTTTTTGGACTGGGGAGGTGTAAAATGGGTGTCAAATATATTGGAAATTTAGGCGCTTATGCAGAAATAGAAATTTTTCTAGAAGCAAAACAAAGTATTATGATAACGCATAATTTAAATAAATTATTACCTTCATATTCAGTATATAGATATGTTGAGAATGGAATTTACTATGCACCTTACGCTGGTGGAAGATGGGTTGAATCATTGGCAACTCTTTCTATTACCGCTTGCACTACCAAGAAGGCAATAATAAAAAATGAATTGAATGAAGATGCTTTGTATTATGTAAGGTTGTCAAACATATGAAAACAGAAAAAATTTTCTATAATGGAAGAATGATAGGTTCAATTAGATATTCTTTTTTCAATGAAGAAGAAGAAGAAGAATATCAAATGGAAAAGGAAAATCTTTTACAAATAATTTATCCACCAACAATAAGCTGGTCAATGGAATGGCAAAGACCACATCATATTTTGCGTCAATTCGCCAAGCACGGATTCAATGCATTTTTTGTTGATCCTAATCTTCATTCTATGATTCAAATAGAAGAAAATTTTTTTATAACAAATTCATTAAGTTATTTCAGATACAATAAACAAAACATTTTGTATTTAACTTTGCCTATTCCAGACCTTTGTAACGAAATTCCATATAAAATTCTTTGGTATGATATTGTTGATGATGAAGAAATTTTTAATCACATAAAAAATTTCAAGGACCAGCACCAGGAAATGATTTTGAAAGCAGATATAGTTACTGTTAGTGCAAAAAAGTTATTAGAAAGAAATTTGAAATATAGAGAGGATATTCTTTACTTACCGAATGCTTGCGATTGGGATTTATTTTCAAAGGTTTCAATAGAGAAAAAAAATAATAAGAGAATTGGATTTATTGGATCTTTAGGACATTGGCTTGATTATGATTTAATTGATTATTGTTTGAAAGAATTAAATGATTACAATTTTATTTTTATCGGAAGAATTTACACCGATAAGTTAAATGATCAAGTAGAAAAATTAAAAGAAAATAAAAATTTCATTTATGAAGGAGTGAAATCTTTTCATTCTTTACCATCATATTTAGAACAAATAGATATTTGTATAATTCCTTTTAAGAAAAATAAAATAACAGATGCAGTTTCACCGATCAAACTGTTTGAATACTATGCAAGTGGGAAATTAGTTGTCTCTACTTATTTTGATGAAATAAAAAATTTTCCCTTTCTTTTAATAGCAAGAAATAAAAAAGAATTTGTGAAACAAATTCAACGATCTTTTGCAAAAGTAGAGGATGTGGATTTAAGAAAACAAATCAGAGAAATAGCAAAAGAAGAGAGTTGGAATAACAGATTTCATAAGATTTTTCCAAAGATAATGGAGAAAATATGAAGATTACTGCCTATTATATGATACTAAATGAAGAAGATTGGATTGATTTATCAATTAAATCTATCTATCCTGTTGTTGATGAGATAATCATTGTTGAAGGTGCAACTCAATATGCAAAATTTATGTCTAATGAGAAAGGTTTATCAATAGATAGGACCGAAGAAAGAATTAATACTATCAATGATTGTTCTGATAAAATTAAATATTTCCAAATTGGATTTGTAGATACGATGATTGACTTGAAAAATTTTTGTTTGCAAAAAGTTAGCGAAGATACTGATTATATCATCATCTTATCGGGTGATGAAATTTATTCTGCAAGTGAATTAGAAAATCTTTTTTCCTTTGCAAGGCAAACTGATTTTAATATCTTTTCTGTAAATCATTATTTATTTTTCAAAAGTCCTTGCGAATTGATACATCATTCAGAGCCTATGGTTTTTAAAAAGATTTATAAATATTTTCCTGATATGGAATATAAAGAAAAATCTTGTGATATAGAAATTTCTTTTGGTGAAAGAAAAAAACCTATTCATTTCTCATATTGCAATTTATATCACTTTAGTTTTGTAAAAAGCAAAATGAGATTATTGATGAAAGAATTATGGTATTTGAATTTTTTGATTGATATAAAAAAAGATTATTTTGGATATGCACGCTATGATGAAATAAAAGATTTGTCTTTGAAAGAAAAGATTGAATTAATTTTGAGAACAAATATTTTATTTCAAGAAGAATATAAATGGGGTATTTTAAGTTATGAAGGCGAAATGCCTTTCAAGAAAGAAATTTTCAAAAGATATGAAGAAATAAAAAATAAAGAGAAGGAGGAAAATATATGGGACTTAATATTGACAACAAAAAAGCATCAGCAGGAAGAATTCAACAAATAATAGAAGAAGGAATAGAAGGAGGAATCAATTCTTGCCAGATAAGCTTTCCACAACATTCATTTGGTAGTGGAGAGGTAATAGGAGATGGAGATGCTTCTACAATAGAAGACGGAGATGTTTTGACAATAAATGGGAAAAGTTGCACTTTTTCTTTAAGTGGTGGAGGTGTGAATTTTTCAAGTGTTGATGTTACTACTCAAAATAATATAATGATAATTAAGACGAAAATTAAGAGTAATGGTGTTAAACATTTTCTTTTTGTAGAGACTTCGGGAGATTTGTATCATTTTTATGAAGGAAACATTGAACCAGTAGATTCAAATGTCCGATATGAAAATCACAATGGTATAGATTTTGCTTTTGATACTGATGGAAATCCTTGCTGTGTTTATGTGAATACTTCTCATGAATGTAAATTTGCAAAAAGGAGTAATGGCAGTTGGACATCTGAAGTTGTTTTCACAAATAATTGGGATCCTGATGATAATTTATATCTATCATTGTGCATCACTTCCAATGGGAACAGATTTATTCCTTTTTTGAACCAAGCTCAAAGTATTTTGCGATGTGCAAGATGGGATGGTTCTCAATGGAATATAGAGACGATAGATAATGAACAGTGGAATGGATGGTTTATCGATTGCGTATCAAACAACAATGAAGTATATGTTGCATATTGGAGACACGAAGTGCATCCAAGTGGTGCGGCGTTGAAATTTGTCAAATGGAATGGTTCATCTTGGGGAACTCCTGAAGTTGTTGATACTAATTGGACGTATGTTTCTCCAAATATTACCTTCAATCTCGAAGGAAATCCGGTAATAGCTTATTCGACAACTACACCTGATATCAGAATAGCAACTTACAATGGGTCAACATGGAGCACTCAAATAATAGACAGTCAAAGAAATTACAGGGATGTTGGTCTATGTTATACTTCATCAAGAACTTATTTCGCTTACAAAGAACTTTCTTCTTATACTATAGGATGTTGGGTCTACAATGGTAACAGTTGGACTGAGTATCAATCACTGGATGGAGTAACTATAACAGGTGCTTCTATTGATGTTCAAGAATATGATGATGCAAATGATTTAGTTTATTTTGGATATTGTTATAATAATTATAATACAGTTAAATATATCAAGTCATCTATTGGTGTAAGTTGGGATAACGTGAAGACACAATTAGATGCTTCTGAAATAGGAACTTGCGGATTATTTACTATTTCAAGACCTTCCGCTGTTGGAGAAATAAGTATTTATGTCAATGACGATTATACTGATTGTGTTATTGAACGGGATGATACAGGATTATTTTCTGCTTCATTTTCTGATGAACATAATGGGAAGAAGAGAGGAGCAATAATTACTCTTCCGACTAGTTGGGATAAAAATAAAGTTCCTATCATGTATGGTAATATTAGTTCTTCAGATTATTGGGAAAACATACAGCCTAACTATAGATATGAACCTTCTACGGGTAAAATTTTTTATAATACATCAAATCAAAATTTGTTTGAACACAATCCTTATTTATTGAAATTTAATTTTATAATTTTTGAAGGAAATAGCTTTGAGGAGGAATAGATGAGTGATGATTTGAACAAAATAATAGAGTTGAAAGAACAAATAGCAAAACTGACTGAAATGGTGTGGCAAATAAGAGAAGATGTGAAAGAGATGAACACTAATATGGAAAAAATTTTTCAAAGACTCGAAGATGACAAAGTTCAAATTTCTCTGTTACAAGAGAAAATGAGGGATTTCAATTCCAAGTTTGCTTTGTTCATTGGAATGATTACCGCTGTAGTTTCTATAATAATTACAGGTATTGTAAATTTTATTATCAAAAAAATGTAAGGAGGTGAAAACAATGTTTCAAAACATTTCTCTTTTTGATTGGATTCAAATTACTGTTATTGCTGGAACATTTCTTCTTTCAGTTTGGAAAACATTATTTCCAAATAAGAAAAACTCTGAATTATTGAAAAAGAATACTGATATAACTGAAAACATAGAACAGATATTACAGAGATTATCTGAAGATTCATTGAGAATAAAAGAGATAGTAGAGAAGAAAGGGAAGAAGTAATGAAAAAAGGAATTAATCTGGCGATTTACAATTCAATCGATCAAGACTATTTTTTGAAATTGATTGATTTATGTAAAGAACTTCAAGTTGATCTAGTGAAGATTGGTGTTTGTTGGCACGATATAGAAAAAGAACAGGGAAAGTATGATTGGAATAGGACCGATTTCTTCATCAATTCAATTAAGAAGGTGAATTTGGAAATTCTTGCTGACCTCTCTACTTTCCCTTGTTGGGCAAATGGAGTTGATGAAAGAAAAAAAGAATTTTTAAGAAAAATCAATTTTCCTAATTTTGATGGTCTGATTTGTATTGAAGAGAAAAATTTACCCTATTACCAATCATACTTGAATGAATTAGTTAAAAGATATGACATTCAACTTTTTGAAATAATCAATGAACCTTTTGGAATGGGACTTCCAAAAATAATTGATAATGAAATTATTTTCGGAAAATCTTTTGAAGAGTATCTGAAGATATTGGAAATTTCATATAAGACTATAAAGTCAATCAGACCATATGCGAAGGTAGGACTTGGTGCTTTTGATTATGATATTATTTTACTAGAAAAAATTCCTTCTGATTTTTTTGATGCTATTTGTCTTCATCCATATTCACATAAACCAAATGAATTTTTTAATTTTGATTTGGTTGAAAATATTTCAAGCGAAAAAGAAATTTGGATTACTGAATGGGGAGTAAATACAGAAAAAGCGGGATGGATACAAAAAGTTTCTGAAGAAAAGCAAGGAGAAATTATTCAAGAAGTTTTTTCTTTTTCAAAAACAAAGGGGATAGAAATTTTTTGTTATCATACGTTGAATGATTGGAGACCAATTAATGAAGAAGACAATAATTTTATGGGGCTAGTAACTTTTGATTTGAACAAGAAAAAGAGTTTTGAGGTCTATAAAAAATGTCAATAATCTATGATGTTAAATATGAAGCGGATGTTTTACCTGAAAATGCAGATCCACCCTGGACTAAAACGGGATATATCAATTCTTCTATTGCTGATGGCATTTTGAAAATTATAGGAGTTTCTTTGGGCGGTGGAGGATATACAAGAAAGGAAGAAGATTTTAACTATGATTTCACAAAAAGTTTTGGAATAGAATTCAGAGCTAAAATTGACCCCCATTATTTTCTGTCTTCAGAAGCGTGGTTGTTTTTGCAGGACATAAATAGCAAAAGTATTTTGCTTTACCTTCAAGATTCAAGCACTGGCAAGAAAATAATTTTGGAGGGAGAGACTACTATAACAATAACTGATATTGATGTCACTGCTTTTCATATCTATAGATTGGAAATTTCAAATAATCAATGCTCTCTTTATGTTGATGAGAACTTACTTGGAGATGTCAATGTGGGAGCAAGTATTTCATATTACCCCTTCATTCTATTCGGTTCAGATATAATTTATTATTCTTATTGGGATTATGTTAGATATGGAATTCTTGGAATAGAAAACGATATTACTGATTCTATTGCAAAACAGTACGAATTGATTTTGAACCGTGTAAACGAAATAAAAGAAGGAATAGAACTATGTGAGAATAGAATTCAATCAACCGAAGATGTTGATGTGGAGAGAGATTTACTCCCTTCTTTTGATGAAACTATTTTTCTTTTGGAAGAAAAAAAATTATTAGATCCCCTTTATTATCCCTCTTGCTGTTATTTGAAAAATAATTGGAGAGGATTTGATAAATACAGCGAATGGATTAAGAGAAAAATTTCTCCTGAATTTGCACAGATAGCGAGAAGAAATTTTGCTTGTGCAATTTCATCACAAAATGTTTATTGTCCAGAAATTCAACTTGGTGAATTTGAATGGACTGATGAAAATGTCATTGGTTGGTTTACCGACGGGGATTCTATTGATATTACTTTGTATTCTCCACAAGAGTTAACTTTAGTTTGGCTAACTGAAAATTCAGAAGAAGAAGAGATTCAAGTATATCTTCTTGGAAAAAATGGGGAAAATATGGAAACGCTTATCATTCCAGCGACTGCAAAAGAAGGAGATGAATTCCCTCTAGATGATGATTTGTATTACGATGTCACTGATATACGGAGGATAAAAGAAACTATGGGGAACGGCAATAAATTGAAGGTGATAGCAAAAAGAAAACTTAATATCGGTTTGTAACCTTGACAAAAAAAAACTTTTGAAAAAAAATAAGATTAGGAGGGGACTATGACCTTTGAAGAAATTCAAAAGCAGATAGATCAAATAAAAATTCCGTATATTTTCAAGGATGAAGAGCTTTTTGTTCCGGGTAAATGGAATGGAAGAGTATATACGATAGAAAATATCAAAAATGCTTGGGAGTTTTTGAAAGAAAATCCTACATTTGATGACGGAGGCAGCAGAACTGCACTCTATCTTGACCACGAAGACGAGAAGAGGGGTGCACAAGTTTATGTTGGTGAAGTTGCAAACATAAGATTTGATGAGAATGTAGGAATGATTGGAGATCTTGTTATTACCGATGAAAACACAGCGAAAAAAATTCTCTTTCAAAAATTATCAGGCAAAAAAGCATTTGGTATTTCTCCAGCTCACGAAGGGGAAGGAAATAATATCAAAATAGTAAATTTTTCAATTGTCATTCATCCTGCACAAGGAGAAAAAACAATGCTTTCCATTGACGAACTAATGAATTTCAGAGAAAAGGAGGAAGAGATGATGGAAGAAAAAATAGATAAGATACAGGAAGTCTTATCGCAGTTATCTGAAAAGATGGAAAAGATGGAAAAAAATTATCCTTATCCTGCATATGGATATCCTGCATATGGATATCCCGAACCGAAATATCCTTATGGATATCCAAAGATTGTAATTGAGGATGTTGATGAAGCAAAAAATATAATAGATCAAATCAGAAAAATTGTTGATGAGATAAAGGAAGTGACAAAAGAAAATCTTTCTGAAGTCATTGAAAAAATCAAAACAATTGCTGGAATTTTTAGCAGATACAAATTACAAGCAGAGGAAGAAGAAAAGAAGGAAGAAAAAAAAGAGAGTGATAACTCTGAAAATAAATCAGAAGAAAAGGAGGGACAGAATGAAAATAAAGAAGAACAACAAACAGAAGAAAGTAAAGAAGAGAAAATAGAATTAAGCAAATTGAACCCAAAAGAACGAATTGAAATGATTAGAAATCTGATAAGAAAAGGTGAAACTATTTCTCTTTCTTATGAAGATTTCTCTCAATTAGATGCAAGAGAAAGATTACAAATCAAATTAGCAAATCTAATTCAAAAAAAATAAGGAGGAGGAAAAAATGAGTATGATTAAATTAGCTCTTGATTCAACAACAGGAAGTCCAGTAATTCCTGAAGATTTATCGAAAGAATTGACAGAATTAACATTAAAACAATGCCCATTACTTTCATTGTTGCCTGCAAAACAAGCAAATGGAGCAACACATTCTTTCATAAAAGTTTCTTCTTTACCATATCCAAATTTCGTAGGAGAAAAAGCAGAAGGGACATCTTCCAGTGCTACTTTTACGAGAGCAAGTGTTACCACAAAAATAATTAAAATGATTGATGGTGTTACTGATTATCTTATTGCCTCTGCAGGTTCATTCATCAATGCATACAATCTTGAACTTGAACTTGCAAGAAAAGGGTTTGGTTACAAATTGGAATCCTACCTTTTATGGGGCAATGCTACTGCTGATCCATATCAGTTTGATGGTTTTGATGCACAAATAACAACAAATAGAATTCAACACAATGCAGTAGTTGATTTGCCATTACTAACTAGACAGATGCTTGCAAAAGTAAGGAAAAATGCACCAATGGATAATCTAGTGTTCATCTGTGATCCTGAAATGGCTGATAAGATTTCTTCTCTTCAAACTCAAATATACAAAACAATGTCAACAAAAGAAGTTGAAGTTGATGGTGGATTCATAATGGAGACAATAAAGAGAATTCCAATATATGAATCATCCTACTGCATGGCTGGACCAGCAAATCCAGCAACAATAACTGCTACCGCATCTTCAACTTCAGGACAAATGACTACAGGAGCAACATACAAATACAGACTTTCTGCAGTCACGATAAATGGAGAACAAGGAGCATCTGCTGAAGCAACAGTTACTTTGAATAATTCAAAAACTTCTGTTGATCTAACATGGACAGCAAATTCAGATGCTTATCTGTACAAGATATACAGAACAGAAGCAAATGGAGGAGCAAATACTGAAAAAATAGTTGCTGTAATTCCTGGATATACTTATGATGCAAATGGTGATATCAATGGTTGTAAAACATCGTATAATGATGGAGCTCCAGATACTGCTATTGGTTCCGATGTTTTTCTTCTTGAAGGAGAATCAGTGATTTTCCTCATTGATAGAGATGTTGCAAATCCAGTTGCAATCAATGCTGGTGCTCTTCAAAGTATTTCCGCAGGAGAAAAGGTCACTGATTTAATTCTGTTCAAAAAACTTGCATCAACAAATGATGCAGAAAAATTTATGTTGTTTTCTTACATTGCTCTTGAAAATAGAAATGAACTTTGTCATGCAATAGCAAGGAAGGTGAAACTCGCATAATGAATTGGGTTTCAGTTGATGAAGTAAAAAATTACGCCGATTTGATGGAGCTATCTATATCCAGATGGGAAGGGGATGGAACCTATCCCCTTCTCAAAAATATTATTGAAGCATCAGAAAATTTTTTTCAATCACAGCTGAAACGAAATTTAGTATACGAAGAAAATTTTGAAAAGTATTACGATGGGACTGGAAAAAAAATTTTAATCCTTGATGAGTATCCGATAATCCAACTAAAACAAATCTCTTTTACCGGTGATGTGGAGACTATTATTGATGTTGAAGAAATTACTGTTGATGAAGAAAGAGGAATTCTAATTTATGAAAATGGCTTTCCAAAGGGAAAAAGAAATATTTTTGTGAAAATGGAGAAAGGATGGACTTCTGAAACTATTCCAAAAGATCTGAAACAAGCAATGATTTATGAAATCTTAATTCAGATTATTTCTCTTTCTCCAGATGAAGTAGAAAGACAAGGATTGACCTCAATTAGAATTGGGGATGTTTCAAAAACCTTTGGAGGCATATATTCAAATCAGCTGACATTTTTTCAAAATGAAAAAGAGAAGATGATAAAAACTTACAGGAGTTTATTGGTCTCATGAGCATTCCGAAAAATGAATTGAAGCAAAGAATGGAGAATCAAAGATGGAACGCTGAATCGAATATAATTAGTATTGTTGAAACGGACATTCCTTGTTTAGTTGCGAACAAAAGATTTTCTTCAAAAATAACAATAGATAGAGGAGAATACAACATTTCAACTCCAACTCTTTTTGTGAATTTTTACAAAGACAATGGAGAAAGAGTTGATATTAAAAATGAAGATTTGATAACAGTTTGGTTTGCAGAAGATACGATGAGAATGAATGAAAAAAAATACAGAGCAAAACAAGTTGAAAACCCAGCAAGCCAGAATGACCATCTTGAAATTATTTTGGAGGATTTTTCTTTTGCGGGAGAAAATAATGGTTAATTGGACAGGTGATTTCAAAAATAAAATTGAAAAATTTAAAAATTTTTTTAGTCAATCCGTACTTACAAAAAAACTTGCTGAAAGTGCACAGTTATTACATTCTTCAATAATGCAGAATTTCAGAGAAGGAGGCAGACCTGAAAGATGGCAACTTTCAAAAAGATTGTTGGAACCGAAAAAAGGAAAAAGAGAAGGCCAATCTGTTCCTCTGATCTTAACAGGAAGATTACGAGGAAGTGTTGATAAATTTGTTGAATATCCAAAAGCAGGAATTCTGGTTAAGAAATTGAAATATGCAAAAATACATCAATTTGGTTTTGAAGAAAAAAACATACCCAAAAGACCTTATCTAGTGATGCAAAAGGAAGATGAGGAGAAGATAAGAGAAATTATCTTTGGAGTGAAATAAATGAGTTTGTTTTCTGCACATCAATATCTGTTTGAAAAGATTTCAAGCGAAATAAATGTTCGCTTGCGAAATGCTGGATTGAAAGAAGTATATAAATTCTACGATGAACCGCAACCTATTTCTTATGCTCGTCAGGCATTGAAACCGACTTGCGTTATTTATTGGGTTTCTGCACCTGTGACAAAAAATGATTTTCAAATCATAGAATGTTCATCTACTTTTAAAATATACTTCGAATATCCAATTGATATGACGAAAGAAAGCCCAACTTTTTCTTATATTACAAAATACATTGATGTATTCTATCATCTGCTCGTGGAAATTCAGCATCCGTTGAATGATACGAGAGTTTTTGAGATAGTTGATGCTGAACAAATTGAACCTGAGCTAACAGGAAATATATATTGGATTGGATTTATCATTACTTGCAATTTCAAAAGAGTATACGGGCCAGGAGGTGAATGATGGGCTTAATTGCTGTTGAAGATTTTATCTATATCACTGACAATCTTGCAAAGCAATATCAACTGATGGAAGAAACATTGGGAGATAAAGATACTGAAGATACTGTTATCTACGGTGCTTACAAGAATGTTCTTCGTGCAATGAGTTTGGAAGATGCAATTCAAGAAATAGATTTGTTAAAAAGTTTGCATAATGTTTATTTGAGTTTAAGTGTGACTTCTTTTTTCACCCCAAAATATTCACCTATCATTTGTGCTCTTGATAATCACATCAATTCAAATGGAAGTGGAACAGTCAACACTTACTGTTCACAAAAAGGAATTAGAGTCTCTCCTGAATTTGCTGAAATGTACAAAGCAAATGCAGGGATACAAATAGATGCGAAAAATGTTTTTTCTCCTGAGATAGACAATATGGCGACATTTGTTTGGACAGGAGAAGGAACAGGGACTTTCATTGATGGTGATGAAATAGATATTTCGAAATATTCATCACAACAATTGAAAGTGAAATGCTTGACCGATTTTGCTATCAGTGCTACTGCAACTATTGTTTGTGTTACTGATGAAGATATTGAAGAAGAAAATGAAATTGAAATTCCTGCAGGGACTACAGAAGGAACTGAATTTTTGATTTCTGAAAATAAATATTATGATATAAAAAATATTGAAGTTTCTGGTGGAGTAAATGGAAATAAAATAAAAGTTTTCGCTCCACGAGAAAGAGAAGCTACTTTTTGAAAGGAGGTAAAGTATGTCTACATTACATCAACCGCAAGTAGATGTCACTAAAAGAACACTTGGATTCAACGGCCTTGAAATTGATGGAGTTGATTTAGGAGGAACTGATGGCGAGGTGACAATCACAAAAACTACAACTTGGTATGAAAGAAAATGTAATGAAGTGATGGGGAAGATGGGAAAAGTCCCTATTGATTGCACAGTCACTCTTTCATTCACTCTCACTGAAGCAACTCTTGAAAATTTGCGAAGAGTATGGAATGAAAAAGCAGCACTTTCTGAAACAGCCGAAGCAAAAGCACTCTTCATTGGAGTTCCCTCTAATACCTTCCATACCATCACTCTCTATGGAATAAATCACTACGGAAAAGATAGAAAATATATTTTTTACAATTGTTGCAATGCTGGAGGAGGAAGTCATAGTTTGAAAAGAGATAGTGATACTTTCTTCCCAATGGAATGGGAAGTTTATGGAGACCCAACAAAAGATCTGACAAAAAGATTTGGGACTATAATTGATTATAAACAATGAGTGAAGAAAATATGGAAGAAGAAATTCTTGAGGTTGAAAAAAAAATATTCAAGATTGGCGATAGGGAAGTTATCGTGAGAGAACTTCCCTATTTTGCAAACAGAAGACTTTTGAAAATTCTTGAGCCTATGATTCAGAAATTATTTTCTGAATCAAATTTCATCAAGACTATAAAAGAAGAAGGAGATTCAATAAGAGTTTTGGTTGCACTTATATTTGATGCATTAATCAATAATGATTTACTTCTTGATTTCTACTCTTACGGTTTACAGAAACCTATCAAAAATGATTTGGGACAAATTGAGTGGATACCTGAAGACAAAAATTTTCTTGGTAACTATCTCACACTTGAATTAGAAGAAAAATTATTTTTAACAATTTTAGAAGTAAACAAAATTCCTGATATACTAAAAAACTCATTGAGCCTCGTGATGAAATTACAGAATCAAAAGAATTCATAGAATTATCTTTTGCTGATATGTTCGCCATCTTGAACATTGAATGCGGCTGGACTAATGAATACATCGGTAATTTTCTCACGAGGCGACAAATTAGTCATCTGGTGCAGAAAATTTTTTCATACAAAAATGGCACTATAGGAAAAGTTGTGAAGAAGGAAAATTTAGTTAAAAACAAGAAACAGGAAATAAAAGATTTGATTGACATAGGTTTAGATTATCAAATCAAAGAGAGGGATGAGAATGGCAACAACAACAACCGCTGAAATGATTTTGTGGATAAAGGCAAATGCTGATAATCTTATCAAAACACTTGACGTAGTTGAAAATCAAATTCAAAAAACTGCTCAAAATACAAATAATTTCGGCAATATGCTTTCAACAGCAATGATGAAAGGACAATTGCTTGCAACTGCTGTAGTAAAAGTAGGAGAGACAATCATCAATTTCGGTAAAAGTATAAATGATGCAGCGAGAGAAATCAATGATTACAAAGATACTTTGTCAGCGGTAATTGGCAATCAAGAATTAGCTGGAAAAACATATGAATGGCTGACCGAACAGATCATCTCTGGAAAAAATGCTTTCAAAATGGATGAGTTGATAAAAGCGACTTCAATACTGCGGACTTTTAATTTCAATGTCGTGGAGTGGATTCCTCTCGTTGGAGAACTTGCGGCCAAAACAAATCACGGTATTGAAGAAACCGCACAAACAGTAGCAAGAGCAGTAAGTGGTGATGAAAGAGCATTGTTGATGTTGCATCGTCAGTTCAATATTGGTCGTGAAGTCCTTCAACAATACGGTGCAGATTTCACAACAAATACTGAAGGAAAAATAAAAAATCTTGATTCATTGCGAAATGCATTGATGAGTTATATCAGAGAAAATGCTGTTGGTGCAATGGCAGAAAAGACAAAAGATTTGTGGTCCCTATCGGAAAGAGTCAGCTTTGCTCTGAAAAATGCATATTCGCAGATAGCAGAGAAGTTAACTCCTGCCCTAAAACCTTTCATTGAAGGTTTAATCATTTTGATTTCCAATTGGAGAACTTTTGCGGGAGTAATTTTTGGGTCTTCGCAAGATTTACAAGGATTTGGGAACCTGCTAATTTCGATTGAAAATCTTTTCATCAAAGGTAGTAAAGCAATACTCGGTTGGAAAACTGTTCTTGGTGTAGCAATGGAAAAGTTGAGACTTTGGAATCAAGTCTATGCAGCAGGAATGAGAGGACAGAAAATAGATTTTCAAACTCTTGAAGAAGAATCAAGAAAAAGAATTGATGAGATTTACAAGCAATTCACGAATCGTTCTTCTGAATTAGAAATGATTGAAGCACAGATAAACAAAAAGATAGTAAAAGGGAAAGAAGAAAGTTTGGCCAATGAAAAAGCACTGATGAAAGATTGGAATAATTATCTAAAAGAAAAGAAAATCAAGGAAGTAGAGATAGAAGAAAAAACTGTTGACGAAAAGATAAAGGTATCTTTGAGATGGATAGAGCATCAAAAGAAACTTGGAAAGATGAGTGTTGATGATGAAATAGCAGCGTTGAACAGAGTCTTGAATTCACACAAAATGAATCAAGAACAGAGATGGGATATTGAAGAAAGAATATCTACACTTCTGCAAGAAAAAAGGATGGAAGAAGTGAAAAGAGAACAGGAAGAATATGAAAAGAAGAAAGAAATTGCAGCAAAGGAATTTGAAGAAAAATATCAAAGACTTGAAGAAGACAGAAAAAGAAGTATAGAAAAAGCAAAAGCGAAAAGAGATTTTGAAGAAGAGATAGAAGAAGAAATTGAAAGGAGAAGAAGAGAAAAAGAAGAGGAACGAAAGAAAGAAGAAGAAGAAAAAATAAGCCGATATAAAGAAACTCTTGACCTCATTGCAAATTCAACTTTTGAAGTTGCATCTGCTTTTATCAGTTCGTATCAAGAATCAGTCGCTGAAGTTGAAAAAATGCGAGAAGAAGAAGAAAAAAGTTTTCAGGAAAAAATAGAAAATCTGAATCAAGAGAAAAAAGCATTGCAAGAAAAAATGAGTATAGAGAGAAAAGGAACTGCTGAATACCGAAAACTCGCAATAGAAAAAAATTCTATTGATGAAAAAATTTTTCAGGTTCAGCAAGAACACAAATTGCAATTGATGCAATTATCCGAACAACAATCAGAGGTAGAAAAGAGTGCAGCAAAATCTGCAGCAATAGCTGTCATTGATGTAATTCTGAACGTGATACGAGCGTATGCTGCTGAAGGAATGGTGAATGCAGCAAGAATGGGAGTTGCTGGAATACCAATAGCAATTGGAGTGGGAATAGCACAAGCGACGGCTGAAGCAATAGCAAATGCCGCAAAGACAGCAATTGCAAAACTTCATACTGGAATTGATTATGTTCCTCAAACTGGACCATACATTTTGGAAAAAGGAGAAAGAGTCATTTCAAAAGAAGAAAATGCAAAATTTGGTAAGCCAGTCAATTTGAATATCAACTTCTACAATCCTGTAGTAAGACAAGAATCAGACCTTGAATCAATAGCAAAAAAAGTTTGGGAACTTGGAGAAAAAGAAATTGTGAATTGGGGGCTTACATAATGGAAGACTTTGAAAAACTTGCTCTGGAAAGACAAAAAATAATAATAGAACATTTCAAAAAGGAATGGTTTGAAAACTTGAATTCAAATCTGAAATTTATCAAAGAATTTGGAGGCATCATTGATTTCAGAAGAAAATATGAAAGAAAAAAACCTGCCATTGTAATTGGTGCTGGTCCTTCTTTGGAAAAAAATTATTTTTTGTTAGAAAAAGTAGATAGAGAAAAAACGATTATCATTGCCACTGACAAAGCAAATTCAATGACGAATTACATCGCTGATTTTGTAATAAGCGTGGATTCCCAAAAAGAAGTAGCAAATTTTTTTGAGGCATCAAGGACTTCACACCAAATACTAATTGCATTAGTCTTTGTAAATCCTCTTGTCATCAACAAATGGCAAGGGATGATAAAATTTTTCAACCCTTCAAATTCTGATTTTTTGAAATTATCAAAAGAAGAAAGAATCTTTGATAATCTTGAAAAACAAACAGGGAAGATAGGAAGAATGAAACAAGTTGGTTTTGTTGGTCTTCAAGCAATTGAATTTGCAAAATACATCAGCTGCTATCCTATCATTTTGATTGGAATGGATTTCGGATGGACTGATAACAAAACATATGCTTTTTCTGAAAAATATTCTGATGAAGAATTAAGTAAAATGCCTTTTTCTCATCCTTGTTTTTATTCAAAATATCCTTCTGGTGAAATAGTTCAGGGGTATACAAGTATCATTCTATATGAAGGTTCAATACTTGCAAAATTGTATTATGCGAAAGATGAAGAAGTGATAAATTGCACCGAAGGTGGGACATTACCAACTGATATGACTTTTCAAGAGGCGATAGAAAAATGGCTTATGTAGAAAATCATTTTTTTGGTTTCATCACAAAACGATTGACAAAAGTTGATTATGAAATTACAAGAGATTTGATTGCTGTTTCAATGAATTCAAGAATTGAAAGAGGAGCAAAACAAATTTCTTTTTCGCTTGAAAGTTCTTTTGAAAACAATTGGTATCAAATAATTAGCGAAGGAGATTATTTTGAATTTTTCAGATGCCCTGACTTTCTCATCAGACCTTATTTCAGGGGAATCATAATAAGAAAGCAACCTGAACAAAAAGGAAAGATAATTACTCTTTCTTGTTCTGCTGTTGATGAAAGTAAGTATTTTCAAGGCATTATAATAAATGAGGTTTTTGAAAACAAAACAGTAAAAGAAATTTTGGAATTTATTATTTCAAAATATTTATCAAATATAAATTGTGTAGCAGGAAACATTGAAGAAGGAATAAAGATAACAAAAAAAACTTTTGTTCGCTCTTCTTTTCTTGATGTATTGAATTTTCTTGTTGAAAGCAATGTCAATTACTGTTGGGATGTTTCATATGAAGGAAGATTCAAAGATGATGTTCCTTTTCAATTGAATTTCTATAAAATCCCTGACAATGAAACTAACAAAATCTATTCTACTGGTCCTGTGAATCCCAATATCACGAAAGATTCTTTTGATGTAGAATTTGATTATCAAAATTTTTTTAATAGACTTATATTCATCGGGGGAACATTACCATCTGGACAAATAATTTCACAATCTTTTGATTTCATTGAAGGAATGGCTGATGAATACAAATTTCAAGTCGGGATGGATTTTGTCTTTGATAATAACACAAAAGTTTTTGTTTCTGCATACGGCGTAGAGCCTATTCAAGTCAGCATAGGAAAAGAAGGAGAAGAAAATGTTCAATGTTGGATCAGTGACGAAGGAAATTATTTTTTCTTTCCTATTTCATATCAAACAATTCTTGGAGAAGTAATTTTTCTTGAAGAAGATTATGGGATTTTCACTGATGGGAATTCAATTGACAAAAGACTTTTCAAACCTCAATTTTTGAAAATCAAAACTCTAACTGATTTTGAAGTAGAAACAAATATTCAACTCAAAGTGATAAATGAATATGGAGATGAAGATATTTTTGAAGCAAGTATCCCTGCTGAAACTCCTTCTGAAACAATAATTGAAGTCAATCCATATGAAAGAATAGTAGATGTCATAGAACTAATCAATGTTACAGGCGGTGGAGGGAAATGGGATTTGTTGGTAATGAAAGAAGCACCAGGAAATTTCATTGATTCAGCATATGATTCTCAAAGCAATATTCACGCCTGTTATTGGGATTCTTCATCTCAAATACTGAAATATCTTTTTTATGATGGCGAAACAGTGAAAACTGAAACTGTTGATGATACGATAGGAGCAGGAACATTTTGCAGAATTGCAGTGGATTCAAACAATGTTCCTCATATTTGCTACAAAAGTGGAAATACCTTGAAATATGCTTACTACTCCATGTCAAATGAACAGTGGTATAATTACAATGTTGATGTAGTAAATGTTGCTGGCTATTGCTCAATTGCTTTGAATTCAAATGATAGACCTTTCATTTCATATAGAGGAGAAAATAAATTGAAGTGTGCAAAGAACCTCACTGGCTCTTGGATTATTGAAACCGTAGATACAAATGATTCTGGAATGTGGACTGATATAGTGATAAACAAGGATAATAATTACGTCTACATTTCTTATGGTTGCGAAACAACAAAAAATTTGAAATACGCCATCTATGATGGTTCTTCTTGGTCTTATTCAATAGTAGATGGTACCAATGAGGTAGGATATTATACTAGCATTGATTTAGATGCAAATGGTTATCCATACATCAGTTATTATAATTATGGTACCAATGATTTGAAACTTGCATACAATTGGGGAACTTGGACTGCTATCAATGTAGATACAGTAGGAAATGTTGGAATGTATACTTCTATCAAAATTGATTCAAAAAATTATCCTGTGATTTCATATTACGATGCTACGAATTCTGCATTGAAAATTGCAAGAAGAATTCCTTCAGGATGGAAGATATCTACAATAGATACGGAAGGTGATGTAGGAAAATTTTCTTCTATTCTTCTTGATTCACAAGATATAGCAAGAATACTATATTTGGACGAAACGAACGGAACAATAAAAAGTGCAAAGTGGCAACCTGAAAAATTTCAATTCATTTTTGAAAAACAACAACTACAAACAAATACCAAAATAACAATTTTTTTTGCCGTTCCTCTGAAACTCCGCACTATGTGGGAAGATGTGGAATTGCAACAATTGATGGCAATTGGTGGGAAACCTCTCATTCTTGAAAAATATGTTATAAATGAAAGTGTCACAAACATCGAAACCGCTAATGATTTGATAATGAAAATGCTTGATGAAATGCAACAAAACAAAATCAAAATTTCTTTTGAATTTGAAAAGATGAATAATCAACCTTTGGAAGAAGGAGATCTAATCAAAATTGGAGAAAAAGCAAGAATTATTAATCCTTCATTGGATATTGATGTGATGTCAAGACTTGTTTCTATTGATGAAAGATGGGATAGACCTTTCTGGTATACTGCTACAATGAATTTTGAAAGCAATCTAGTTTCAGACAGAAATAGAATAATCAACATAGAAAAAAGATTGAAAGCACTTGAAACAAAAGAAGAAACTGATTCATCAATTGTTGATTATCCTTTTTTTCAAAAAGAAGAAGTAGGAATAGAAGAACAAATCATTATCACTTTCACCTAGGAGGACATCATGGACTTAATAAAAATTGAAGGAATTGTTGAAATTCAAATTGGAGAGAAAAAATTTTTTTTCAAAAATACTATTACAAATTCAGGATTATATTTGATAGCTCAGCTCATTTCTCACAACGAAGAATATTCTGATTTTGTGAAATACATTGAACTTGGAAAAGGAACAACTTCACCTACTCCTTCTGATACTGATCTACAAAATCCTGTTACTTCTACATTGAAAACTTTTTATCAATCAATACCAAATATGAACACAACAAGTTTTTCATTTTTCTATTCTATCATAGAAGCAAATGATACGTGGTCTGAAATGGGTTTGTTCTCTTCAAAAGATTTTTCAAATGTTACCGGAAAAGAATTGATAGCAAGGATTGTTCTCAATCCACCAATAGAGAAAAAAAATACAAATAATCTTGACATAAACTGGAGATGGAGTATAAATAGAGTATGATTTATGTCAATTACAAAGAACTGAAGTTTCCACAAAAAGGAGATCCTGATATTGAAACCGTATATCTTTTTCAACCTGAAGTGATAGCACGATACAAAAATTTTTGCCACGAAGCGGGTCTTGAAATATATGGTGGTGGAACAAGAAAAATCCAAAGAAATTTGCCAGGGAAAATTCTTTCTGGATACAGAAATTTCGTTCCAAAGGGTGGAGTTGAAATTTCACCTCATTTTTTCTGTATTGCTCTTGACATCTATGTTCCATTGAAAGAAAAAAAACTTCTTGAAAAAAATCTTTCGCTCATTCCAATTGCACTGAAGCATTTTTCTCGTATTGGAATATATCCTCTGAAAAATTCCATTCATCTTGATATTGCCGACAAAGAGTGGATGAAAAAATATGGTGGAAAACAATTTTGGTATCAAGACCAAAACTTGAAGTATTTTTCTTTTTCTGATATTATGAAATTTATTTCTGCATTGAAAAATTTTTTTTTGAAATATGAAAGAAAAGAATAGAAAAAAAATAGATGAAGTGATTTTCAAACTCAACGAACTTCATTCTTTTTTCAAAACGTGGGAAGAAGTCGCTTTTCAAATTTCTCTCTTTCGTTCTGAAGACATCATTCTGGAAACCGCACTTCTTCGTGATTGGCGAAGAAAAAAATTTTTTCCCTCACAAAAAAATCTGGAGGCAATAGAAAAATTGTATTCTACCATCAAAGGAAAACAAACACTTCAATGAAAAATTGTTTGTCAATTCGTCAGAACTCATATTTTCAAAGATTTTTGAAAATGAATGTCTGAATATGGATAGGCAAGAAAAAATTGAAAGAAATTGATTCAGATAAGAATTTTGACCTCGCTGATTCTTGCAAAGAATTTTTTTCTGAAAAAAAAAGAAAATTTTTTTCAATTGCTTGACAATAATTTTTAAGCAAGTCAAATTTTTCAAAATGATTGATTTTTCTAATATTTCCACTCGCAATTTTTATTATTGTCGTTGGAAATGATGATATAATCATCATACCCAGTCACTTTTTTTTTGAAAGATAAATTGTATAAAAATAGAATAAATATACAAAAATTAGTATTTTTATACTATAGTTTCTCTTATTTTTACTTAATAAATAAGCAATTAAAAAATACTTTGTAGAAAAAAAAGAATTTTTTAAAAAAAGACTTGACAAAATTTTCTGTATATGTTATAATATAAGTAGAAAAAAAGAAAAAAAAAAAAAAAAAAAAAAAAAGGAGGAAAAAAAAATAAAAAAAGAGAGAAAAAGAGAAATAGAGAAGGATGGGGAGGGTTTGGGAAGAGATAGAGGCCGGTTCTCTTCCGGGAACAATCCTGTTCCTGACCGTCCATATGGAATGGATAGTGGCCAGGAACATTCTTTGCCACACGGGGTCGAACCTTCCTCTATCGG
>Ga0123519_10002084_pt1 | contig 34075 bp, 41 predicted proteins | sample YelNatPaOPRAMG02_FD_87396 | JGI IMG/M metagenome (GOLD analysis project Ga0123519, IMG submission 87396) | Hot spring microbial communities from Yellowstone National Park - Yellowstone National Park OP-RAMG-02 (version 2) | ecosystem: Environmental > Aquatic > Thermal springs > Hot (42-90C) ... | reverse complement strand
CAGAAGCAGGATTAGGAATGTTTTCTTGAACTATAATTCTTGTTAAATCTGGCGGTTGAAATTCTACATTTTGAATCGTATACCAACCATCATTGCCCGCAGAATTTCTAACTAAAATTTTATCCTGTGGTGAATAATAAGGAATTCTATTACCAAAAATTATAAAAGCATCAGGTGGTTGTATATCAACAATATCATCAGAAACCGCATAATTGATAATATATCTATCACCAATAGTAGGATTTGCTGGTGGTGCTGATAAATCTTTATCTTTAACTGCCCTTTGCCATTCAATAGCCAAAGTAGTAAGTTCATCTACATACTTTTTATGAACCGCCTGATAATCAGAGGTTGGATTTGAGGAAGGTAAAATTGGAAAAGAAGTAAGGGTCTTGGCTCCAGCGATTGTTTGGTCGCCAGTTAATTTAACAACTTCAGAATCTAAAGCCAGCACGCCAGAAGAAGATGGCAAAGTATATTGATAGGTGCCATTTGAAATATAACCACCAAGAAATAAATTTCTCCATCTTTTTTGACTTGAACCTAAATTTGAAGAGGGATGATTATCGTAATATGGTTGTAAAGTAGTATCTTCTACGCCAATAAAACCTAACGATGGATGAGGACGTAAATAGCCAACTCTCAAATAATTTATAAAACCAAAATTCCAACAATTATTATCACTACCTAGATATTTGTTTATGGCTGCTGAAGATGGAAGAATTTTATCTGCTTTTAAACTATACTCTCCCAAATCAGCATCTTGCGTCGCTCCTGTATAAGGAACATAATTAGACAAATCAGTATAATTGGCCTTGACATCTAATGCTTCCTGTAAATCTGTTTGATTTGATAATGTTCCAGTAATCTGACCCCAAGTTGCTTCTGTGGTTAAAAGTTCCCAATTTGTTCCTGTGTAATAATAAAGCGAATTTAATGCTACAACCCAAACAAACCAACCTTCTGAAGGAACATTAAAAAGCCATTCTTCTCCATCCCAAATAGCAATTTGGTTATTTTTACCATACCAGTCTCCTGAACCCTCCGTCCCAATAAGATAACGATTTCCTTTAACTGGATAATCTGGTGGAGTATTTTGAATATCTAAAACAGGATTCTGCCATGAAAGTTTTGATTCAATTAAAATCCTTTTTGAGTAATCTGGCATAATATCAAAATTAAACTCAAATCATTAGTTTAAATTGGCTTATTACAACTCGAAATAAACAACCCCTAAATCCTCATCATACTTGGCTCGTTTGGTATGTGCTTCGTCGTATCGTTCTTTCAATTCAGCGGTCAATGCTTCTTCAATTAGATCAAGAATTGTTTTATTTTCGTGGGTATGGATTGGATATTCTATCCAAGCAGTGCCAGTATGTTGATAAAGAGCATCTAAAGCCAAAATCCAAACAAACCACCCCTCTGAAGGAATATCAAAAATCCATTGAGTGCCATCCCAGACAGCAATCTGATTATCTTTCCCCGACCAGTCTCCCGAGCCCTCTGTCCCCACGAGATAGCGGTCTCCCTTATTTGGCGAACTTGGTGGAGTATTCTGAATGGCAATAACAGGTCTTTGCCACGATGCTTTTGGTTCTACGACAATTCTTTTTGAATAATCTGGCATAAAATTATAGTTAAAATTAAATTATGTTAAATTTAAGGATAAATAAATGCTCCAAATTCTCCATCATAAAATGGCAATTTACTATTTATTTCTTTTAAGAAATTCTCCTTTGTTTGTTTTTTTGTCCTTTTGCCTATACTAGGTTCATCAATGTCAACAATTACTAGTAAATCTTCATTTTCAGAAACATCTAATTCATCTAACTGTGATATTTTTTTATCCATATGGATTTAATTTTTTACTATTTTACGATAAGGATTGGTTTTAGAAAGATAAGGTCTATCCCGATGTTCTAATTTTATTTTATGTCCATTTTCTTGAAGTAAAAAACTTTCATTTTCCTGGAGTAGAAAATTAGAAATTGTTTTAAATATGCTATAAGGATTTGTTTTTTTCTGATATGGAAATTTCATCACAATTTTTATCTTATTGCTTACTTGCCACCGCTTGCTACTAACGATGGCAAGGGACTCACCGCTATATTATTATGATGCAGGACACAGAACAACGAATGCTTTTGGAACGGCTGGTTGACCATCAACTCTCTTCACAAATCTGAAAGTTGTCTCATCATATCTAAATCTATCGTGAATCGAAGAGGCAATTTGCAAACCCTGCCTATCACCAATGAAATAGTAAGAAAGGTCGCAAAGAACAAGGTCGCCAGTCACATCAGAGCCTGAATCTGGGAGTTTATCAGTCACAATAGCTGGATAACCAAGCAGCAATTGAGGTGATTTCGGTTCAAGTGAAGGAACCCAAAGTGGAAATCCACTTTCACCAGTTGTTAATTTTCGAATAGCTGCTTTGGTTTTCTTATTCATTAACCAGACAGCATTCTTTTCAAATTGGGCTGGTAGTGCAGCTTCCATGTTATAAAGATCATCAACAGTAATACCCTCACCCGCTCTTTCAACTAAATTTACTCTACTATCAGTGATAATACCCAAAGGTTGAGTTAAACCATCCCCTCTTAAGAAAGCATAATCTTCATAGTAAGCAATTGCTTCACCAAATAAATTAATTAAGTAATTAGCCAAATTGACTGCTGAATCCTCTAATAGTTCATCAGAAGCAACAGTCAACCCAACAAGTTTTTTGGCTACTAAATTTATTTTACCAAATTTCGGCTCACTCTCTGTCTTTTCCCCTGATTCTCCTGCCCAGTAAGCAGTTACACCACCAAACTGGTCCGCTGACTGGTCTAAAGTTGGCATAGAGAGAGAATCACGAGTCATAGAAATAATTCTCGCCCTCCCTCTAACAACTGCTTCTTCACTTGCATAGCGAATAACTTCCGCTGAAAATTCTTCTGGGACCAAGAATCCACCCGCAGTATCATCACCCTCAGAAAGAGCTTTTAAGCGAGATGGAATAATTCCAGTTTTGGCAAAGTACTTGAAATCTTTAACGAATTGCTCCATTTCCTTTGATAAACTTAAGAAAGGTTTCGCCTTTCTGGTCAAAGGATCTGGATTCATTACAGATTTATTCGCTACTATTTCAACATTTTTGAGGTCTTTGCTTTCAACCTTGAAGGCACCAGATTTTTGTAGCTCTTCGATTTTTGCCTTTAACTTCTCTTCTAACTTGACATCAATAATATCAGCGATTTTCAATGAAAATTGTTCAAGAGCTTTTTCGTCCATAAGTTTCTCGTTTTAACAGTTGTCCCTTCCTGACTTTCGCCAGCAAAGAATCAACTGCTTTATTAGCGAGAGCCAATGCCTGCCTTTCTTCATCTGATAGATAATTATCCTTTTTGCTTTTGTTAAGGATAATTTCCACCATTTTATCAACTATTTTAAATAATGATTGCTGGTGGTCATTGTCTCTTTCGCCTCGACCTTTGGTAGGAGTAGTATCTTTACTCTGGATTAACCCTTTCAAGATACTAGTAGCATTCTCCATTTTTTTGAGCAATTCGCTAACAAAATTATCTTTATCTAAATCTATTTGTTTTGTTGATTCAGTTGCCATTAACAATTCTTTCAAAGGTGAAAGTGTCCTTTTTATTTGTTTAATCAAATCTTCTAATTCATCAATTGTTTCTGAAATTAATTCTCTATTTTTTTCTGAAATTACTCGTCCTTCTTTCATCCCTTTCTGTTCTTCAGAAAACATTTTTTCTAATTCTTCTTCTGTATAACTTCTAAACTCTGGAGGTTCTTTATCAAACTGGGCATAATGTTTAACTAAGTGATTGTAAACTCCTTTTTTGTCAGTTTCAGGAATCTTAACTCCACCTCTTGCTCCTAACAATACTCCCATAGCCGCAGCCACCCCCCGCCAAACAACTGGATGTCCACCAGATGCTTTATGATGAGGTAATTTATAACTGGTTTTAATATCTGGATTTTCTGAATCAAACCAAGCACACATAATTTTCAAATCTTCAACCTCTGCCTCCTTAACTTCTTTACCAGCATCCCATTCTTCATCTTCTGGGGCTTTTGGTGTTTCTTTAAAAGGAATCACACCTTTTACCTCTATCTCTTCTGCCACTGCTTTGTGTTCTTCTACCCACTTCTCTGCTCCAGCAACAGTCCATTTATCTTTGTCAAAAAGATAACTCTGAATTTCCATTCCTACCGAGCATTGTCCATTTTCATATTTCCCTTTTGGACAACCAACAATTGCTTTTATTCCTTCTTCTGTAGAAATATCTATCGTCCTAAAACTTTCACTATCAAAATCATCAGGATCTCTAACTCTAATCCTAATGTAATTTTCAGTCATATCGGGAGCAGGTTTAGTAATTACTTGCTTTATCCATTGCTTGATTTTTTCAGCATCTTTATTGGTGATACTTTTCATTGTTAATGTCATTGCCTGTGGATTAGCTGGAACAGGAACAACTGAAACTTCTAAAAGTTCGTTTTTTCCATCTTTTCTTGTCAAATAACCAACAGAAAAAGTTTTCAAAAATCCTTCTTCAATCATTTTCTTAATTCCTCTTGCGTATTCTGTAATATCGTGGAATAATGGTTCAATTAAAAGTTTTCCATCTTCAATTCTTGTATTTTGTGATATTCCAACGACATATTCTGGCTGATAAACATGCCCTCCCAAAATAACTGGATTCTTTTTATAGTTTTCTAAATCCCAATCCTCTACTTTCAAAACTTCACCCTCTCGGTCAAGAGATTCATCAGAAGCAACAGCAATTAACTTGCCGTTAATGTTTTTAATCACACCTTGTAAAAGTTGTTTATTTTGTTCCATACAATCTTTGGTAATTATTAAATTATTTATTCAATAGGTTGAGTTTGACAATGGCAATTGATATCCTCCTCTGGGTCACCAAAAAGACCAGGAGCAAGAGTTTTTTTCCCACCAATATCAAAATACTCACCTATATTAACTACTTGCCCTTCTGCTGCTAAATGAGTTTCTCTTGGTTCACCTATTCTTGTGTGAATCCATTTATGCTTTTTGAACCCAGCCTGTTCAAAAGCACTAAGATTTGCTTCATTGACTGCTCCGTGAGTTTCTGTCCAAGAAATTGTTTTGGCTCTCCATTCTTCAATATCACCATAAACACCTTTTACTCTTTCTGCTAACTTATCATATCCTTCACCTTGTGCATATCCTTCTGCCAACGTCTCTTTCAATTTATCAAAAGTTGTTTCATTAACTGACTTGGCAAATAATTCTGCCCTCTTTTCAATCCATTTTAACACTTCATTGGTCATTTGAAAAGTTATTTCTGCTCCAATTCTCCTTAGTGCCTCTTCTCCTGCCTTGCCAATGGTAATAGTAAAAAATGGAACAGCAAATTTTTCAAAAATTCCTTTTTCTTTATCCAAGTCAAAAACATCATCAGCAAGACCTTTAAAATCTTTAATCTTTTCTCTTAATTTTTTCAAAACTCTATTTTTTTGTTTATTGAATTCAGTTTTCAAAAGACCAAGCATTTCATCACTTTTTGCTTTTGTAGAAGTATCACAATCTAACCAATACTTCATTGTTTTTTCTTCTTCACTTTCAACATTGAGAATTTCTTTAATTTTAGCAGCCAATTCTTTTCTTGTTTTTTGGCTTATTTTCAATCCTCTTCGCCCATTAAGAAACTTTGCTTTCATCTCTTTTTGCCATTTCTCTTTTTTCAGTTTCTCGTATTCTTCTTTGTTTGCATAACCACCAATCATTTTTTCTTTCTCATAAGTTCCACCAGAAACAACTGTCAAAGGCATATACCAATTCCAACCACCTTCCAAAGGAGGTAAACCTTCTTTATCTCTAACTTCATTGATAACCATCCAGTTATTTCTTAAAGCATTTTCGTATACTTTTAATTTTAATTCAACATCTTCAGGCACTGGATTATCATAATCAAGCCAAAGATTTTCCCCAAAATCAGAAATAACAAGAAATTCATTAAGTTTATCAACAATCATTTGAATTTCTGGTTTGATTGTATCGTTATAAAAAATATAAATTGCTCCATCTATTGTAGATTTATTTCCTGCTTCTGGCATTAGCAAAGGTTTCGGCACACCAAATCCAAGCATTATATCTTCCCGACTAACCTTCAATAAATTAGCAAAATCCATATCTTTGATAGTGGAAGAAACAATCTTATAATCAATTCCCTCACCAGAAAGAAAACCAATTCCATGAGTTCCACCACTATCAAATCCGAACATTTCTTTCCATTTTCTTCTTATTTCCTCTTTTTCTGCATCTGGGATTCTTGTTTTTGAAACAATTAAAGCATCTGGTCTTGCCTCATTATAAAAAAACTTCGTATTCCAACGAACCGAGTAAACATAATTTCTAATGATATTGATAATTGGTTTGATAAGAGGACTCCCATAAATCGCACTTTTGATAGAAGGCATTTTGATATGAATAATATCTTTTTCTGAATAAGTTTTAACTTGATTTGGCATTCTATATTCATAAGATAAACTTCCATCATCATTAACCTTAACTGTCACCCAATCTGGTCTCAAAAGCCAAAGTTCTTGTATCAGTCCTTTACCAGTTTTTCTGCTTCTTAATTTTAAAACATAAGCATTGCCAGTTAAAATTTTTGAAAGTTCAATCTGATAAAATAATTCCCATTTGGTTGTGTGGGGGTTGGGTCTGGCCAATAAATCCAAAACATCGTGGTCAAAAATCTCTTCTATTTCCTCTTGTGTTCCCATTTGGTATAAGTGAAGGTTTGTATTCGCAACTTTGCTACACAGTAAATGAATACACCTAAAAGCAATATCACAAGTTTCAAAAGCATCAAGATAATCAGCTTGAATTGGTGGAGGCATTTCACCTCCAAATATCTTGCCGATGTAATAATAAGATTTCTTAACCAATTGAAAAAATTTTGTAAAAATGCTCATAAATTATTCAAAAATAATTTTTCCCACTTTCATATCTGAAACAATCGCATATCGCCCTGCATCAAGAAGATGGTCATTTTCTTTAACAGGTTCGTCTGTTTTGCGACCATTTTTTTCCTGCCATGAATACGATTTAACTTCCTTTAATAAATTGACAGAATCTTTTGTAATATAAAATGCACGACTTTTGATTATATCAATTCCATCTTTTATTTTTCCCTTATAACTCCCAATGACATTAAAACCAGCCAATTGCAGTTCTTTAATTCTGTCTGGTTCAGAACTATCTGCAAAAATTTGTTTTGATCCAATTTCAAATTGTGATAATTTTTTAATCAAATCATTGGTAGTTAAGTATTTTTCATATAAAAGTTCTTGCCAATAATATTCTTTATCTTTTATTGCAATTTTAACCAATGCAGTTGGATTATTAAAACCAAAATCAAGACCATACAAAATTTTATCAGGATTGTCTGGAAGTTTATCACAAAATTTCCAATGTGTATAAATTAACACCTCCGATGCTGCCTTCAATCCCAATCCATAAATTCTCCAATAATTGGGATCTTTGTCGTGATAACTTTCAATTTCTTTAACTATTTCAGGGGCAAGAAATGGATTGTCTTTATAAGTAGAAGTAATAACTACACAATTGTCTTGAGTTTGCAAATCATCATAGATCCAATGAAATTGGTAGGATGGATTATAATCCATAAAAATTTGCTTATCAGTTCTCATTGCCAATTGCATGTAATCATCTTTGGTAAATTCATTTGCCTCATTCATCCAAAGATAATTTCTTCTCCTTGATCGAACCTTTATTGGCTCATCTAATGAAATAAAATCAATTTCACTATTAGTTGGCAAATACCAAAATGTATGCTCTGATTTGTGATGCCATTCTTCCCGATAAATTCCCATTTTTTTTATTACATTGAAAAATTCTTTCATTGCAGTTGCTCGTAGTGCAGGAAAGGTTTTCCTTGCTATCGTTGCTTGGATATTTTTTTCTTTTATCAAAATTAAGGCAAATAATTGAGCCAAAGAGACAGTTTTTGATGAACCTGTTCCTCCTTCGTTTATTATTACTCTGTGCTTTTTGGATTGATATTCCTCAAAATTTTTTTGAAACACCTTCGTTGTTTGTAATTCTATGGTTTTCATTTATTTTCTTTACTATCTACAATTTTAATTTGTATTTCTGTAGGCATTTCATCAAAATCTAAATCAATTTTTTGTTTTGGCATACCATCAATATAATTCCAAATCATTTTTATCATTTGTTCATTGTTGTTTTCCATTGCCATTGAGTAAATTTTTTTTACCAGTGCTTCTAATTTTGTTATTTTTTCTCCTTCTGCCATCTCTTGGAGCATCTGTCTTATTTTTGTTGTAATAGAAATTGTCCCCTTTGGTTTTCCAGCAGGATTTCCAGAACAACCTTTAATATACCTTCCTTTTTCATCTCTTATAATTTCGTGTTTTTCACCTGCATTTTCAGGTCTTTCGATATGTTCTGTATTTTCCATATTTTTTGTTTAATTAGGAGATAGTGATGAACCGAAGGTTCGTCACGACTTATTACCTTATTTTATCTTATCTTATATTATATTATATTACGCCGTCGTTCGCCCGTCGTTCGCCCGTCGTTCGCCCGTCGTTCGCCCGTCGTTCGTCTGCTGTTGATTTGATGTATTTTAAATTTTTATATTTTGATTGTATTAAAAATTTTTTTTATTTTCACAATTGTTTTAATTTTACTCCTTATTTTTGAAAAGTCAAATTAAAAAATAAAAAATAAGTAATTAACAGCATTATAAAATAATTTTATTTTTTTTTTGGCACCCTCCAGAAATATTTTTTTTGTAAAAAAAATTTAAAAGGGGAAAAGTTATCAACTGTTTTTAAAAAATTTTCACATGCAACAGCATCTCTCTTATAATGCTTATTTTACCTGTGTTATAAGACGACAAAAATTGAAAAATTTGGAGGTGTGTTTTTTTGGTTCGTTGTATACACCATTATTTATCAGCATTATAAGACCAATTTTCTAAAAGTGAAAATTCAGTGAAATTTTTGCAAAATTTTGTTTTTTGGAAAAAAAGCACGATTTTAAGCAATTTTTCCACAAAAGTTATCAACTACCCCCCTCCTTGACTTTTTTGCAAAAAAGAGTAAAATTAAAATATGAAAATAAAAAAACACACCAGCCAACTTCGAATAATTTTATTTATCAGCAGGTGCTGGTTGGTGTGGCAGAAAAGTTCATTTATGGGCTTTAATTTCTGCATTCGAAGCCAGCACCTGTTGGTTTAATTAAAAATTCAGTTATCAATCGTCAGCAAATCAGATTTGAAAGAGCCAAAAAGAATTTCGAAAAGACACAGACAAGATTAAAAAAAGCCAAGACCCTCTTTAGGAAGTGGTTAAGAACAATAGAAAAGTTTATTTAAAATTTAGACCATATTTAAAAGATTTAAAGGTCGGCTCTGCGGAATCAGAGCATAATAAACTATCATCATAGAAAATAACAGTTTGTGAAAGCAAAAACAATTAAGGAAATTATTAAAGAATTTAATCAGAAATTGCAAAAAAACTGATAGAAAAAGATTATGAAATTAACAAAACAAGAAAGAGAAAATCTAAAGGAAAGAATCTGGAAAGGATTGAATGGAAACTTTAAAGAATATCTTGATGGAGTTAATGCTTGGAATCTACTAACAGCTGATTGGCTTGATAGAAATTTTGTAGTATTTCGCAGATGTGAAAGAGGTGAAAAAAAACTTTGCAATGAATGTTATTTTGAGGTTTATGGAAAAGAATAGTAAAAATTGGTCAATTATTGGAATTTGGAACGAGGAAGAAAATCTGGATCGCTACGAAATTAAAGCAAGGGACTATATCAACGCCACTGATATTGGCAAACCATTTCTTGATAGGTATTATAAAATGATAGGTGAGCCAGAGACCAATCCATTTGAGCCAAGAATTTTAAGGATATTTTCAGCTGGTGAAGAATTCCATTTTCTGTTGAGAAGGATTTTTAGAAAAATTGGTTTTTTGATTGATTATGAACAAAGGATAGAAATTCCAGCTACAGAAACTTTGTTGAAAGTCGTTGGCTATTATGATATGAAATTAGGTGGAAATGTTAATTTAGTTAAGGCAGAAGAAGCAATTAACAAAGAAGATTTTTCTGATTTCATTAAAGCAAAAGCATTAAAGATTGCTAAATATTTTGCCGAAAGGTATCCTAATGGATTAGAGCCAGTTATTTGTGAGGTAAAGTCAGTTAATTCTTTGGCATTTGTTGCTCACCAACATGGCAAAGGATATTTGAAAGATGTTTATCCTCATCATGTCTTGCAGATTTACACTTATCTAAAGGCAACAGGAATTAGACAAGGTAGATTGCTTTATATCAGTAAAGATAATCTTTTAATTGAAGAGCATTTAGTAAATCTTAATGACCGAAACTGGGAAAACTTGTGGCAGTTAGATATTAAGACGATGTCAGATTTTTACCGAAATAAAGTATTACCACCAAGAGAATCTGATATTGTTAAAGATGAAGAAGGAAAATGGAAACCCAACTGGAGAATTGAAAGGTCAACTTATTTGACAAAGATTACTGGTTTCAAAGATAAAAAAGAATGGATGGAGTATGCGAAAAATTTGGCAAAAGAAGAAAATAAAAAAAGTAAAAAAAGTAAAAAAAATGAAAAGAGCAAATCTCAAAATTAGAAAACCATTTTATAGTGCTTGGCAGAAATATAACTGGGTTAATGAATATGGACAATCAGTTGGTATTGGTATAAATTGTAAATTACTTTGGCAAGCGGATATAATAGAATTAGAATATGACGGCGGATTTTATGAACTGGAAACAAAAAAAATTGATGAAATTGCTAAAAAATATAAATCTTATTATTATTTACCACAAGGGGTAGTTTTAAAAGTTATTCCAATTCTTGCCTTTAGACCAATTATTAACAAGAAAAATTAAGATTAAGTGTATGAAAATCAACATTAAAAAGAAAATTGGCAACGCAGTCGTAGAAATTGATATTGACGAAAGAGACGACAAAACAGCATTGACAAAAGCATTGGTTTTTACCGAACCTGATTATTGCGGATTATGTAAAAGCCAGAATGTTATTTGGAAGCAAAATAAAGCAAAAGGAGAAAAAGGTGAATTGTTTATGTATATCAAAAGGCTGTGTTTGAATTGTGGAGCGACTTCAACCTTGGGAGAATATCTACCAAGTGGCACTGGATTTTTCTGGAAAAAATGGGAGCGATATCAGAAGAAGAGTAAGCCAGTAAATGAAGGCAATGAAGAAATTGAAGACGAATTACCAGAAATTGAAGGGGAGAAAATTCCACTTTAGCTGTTTATGCTGGATTCAATTTGCTTCTCGAAACAGCGGAAGCGTCGATAAAGGACGATTGAATCCAGCAATAAGTGGCTAAATAGTATGGAAAATAACACCACAATCAAAGAATACATTTTAAGAATTACAGGATCAGTTTCTTTACCAGAACTATTAAAAGTAGACCACGATTTTGTCATTGGTCTAACAGTTAATGTTTTCTCGGCTGAAAAAAGAAGCAACCAAGACGGAACTTATTCAATTTTATTTAAAGCCAAGCCAACTGGCCAGATTGTTATTGAGGGTGATAAAGGAGAAAAGATATTCGCCAAAGCAAAAGGAGAAAGTTGGTCAAAAAAATGGAGAAATATTATTTGGAGTGAGAATGAGGATTATGATGAGATAATGAAAAAAATGGTAAGTCATTGGGAAGAAGTTTTAGAATTTATTAAAAACCTATGAAAAATTTCACAATGGAAATTATTAGCAATAAGATAAAATAAAAATTTGATACAAGCATATGGCAAAAAAAAGAATGTTAAATCCGTCCATTTGGCAAGATCCTGAATTTGGAATGTTATCTGACAAGGGAAAAATATTGTTTATTGGATGCATTAGCAATGCAGACGACGAAGGACGATTGAGAGGACATTCTGCTTTATTGAAAGCAATGATATTTCCTTATGATGTAAATTTGACAATTGAAGAAGTTGACAAAATAAAAAATGAAGTTGCTAAAAAAATGAAAAATTTCCAGATTTATTCTGTAGAAGGGGAAGAATATATTCAATTATTAAAATGGCATAACCATCAATCAATTAGACCTGATAGAATGACAAAATCCCAATTTCCTCCTAATCCAAAATTCAATTTTGAAAAAAAACACTTACACACATCTTCTTCCAAAAATGAAGAAATAAAAGAAATTTTTCAATTTTGGAATCAGCACAAAATAATTGTGCACAGCAAACTGACCCAAAAAATAGAAACACAAATTAAATCTGCTTTGAAAGAATATTCAGTAGAACAAATAAAAAAAGCCATATCAAATTATGCCACAGTTCTTAAAGATGAAAAATATTTTTGGACTTATAAGTGGATTTTATCAGATTTTTTGCAAAGAGGATTAACAAAATTTTTAGAAACTCCTATTGAAAATTTCCTTACCAAACCAGACAAAAAGAGACCATATTGGGAAGGAAATCCTATGTGGTTTGATAAAACAAATCAAAAATGGTTTGTAATTATAGATGGAAGATTTAGGGAATATATAGGAGATGAAGAGGATATTGAATGGAAATAAAATATAAATAAATATGGTTATAAAATATAAATACATTATTTTGGGAGCAGGAATTTCTGGATTAAGTTTTGCTTATTTTAAGAAAGGCAAAAATACCTTGATTATTGAAAAATCACCCACTATTCCAAACTTGATGTCTTTTGGAGTACATTATTTTCACAAAATTCCTTTATTACCAATAGCAGACTATAAAAAAAAGACAATTGTTAATATGGCAATTTCAAATAAAATTTTAACAAAAATTACTCCACATGCCAAAAAAAAATATTCACAAAAAATTTACCAAATGATAAAAAAAACTTCTATAGATGAATTGGATAAAATAGGATGGGTACCAATTCCAAACTGGGAAAATTTTATTTTCGAACTTTCTTCAAAAGCAGGAACTATTTTAACAAAAAAAGAGGTAAAAAATATTGATTACCAAAATAAAATTGTTCAAGGAGATGATTTTGAATACAAATATGAATATTTGATTTCAACCATTCCATTACCCTTTCTACTAAATGCGATTGGATGGAATGATAATATAACTGAAAATTATAAATTGAAAAAAATGTTTTTCTATAATTATAAATTGAATAAAAAATTTGATAATATTTATATCTTTTTTGTCATTGATGCTTCTCCTATCGCAAGAATCTCAATAACCGATAACATTTGTAATATTGAAAGTTTAAATGAATTATCCCACGAACACATTCACAAAATTAAAAATATATTAAGATATTTTGAATTAGAAAATGAAATTAACAGAAATTCAATGTTTACTAAATTTTTACCATTTGATGAAGAAGTTAGAAATATTGATTTAAAAATTTTAAAAAAACACAGTATTTTTCCTCTTGGTCGTTATGCAGAATGGAGACCAAAACTAATGATGCATCAAGCAATTGCAAAAGCCAAATTATTAAGTTTAGAAATATGAAAAAAATAATTTTTTTATTTGATATTGATGGAGTGATAACTGATTATGCAAAAGCATTTTGTAAATATCATAATCAATTATTATTTAAAAAATTAAAACCTAAAAATTTGCAAAAAATTCCATTTAATGAGCATCTCAAATACAACAAAAAAATATATGATTGCATTAAGTATCTTTTTAGAATATCAGGAGGGGAAGGAAAATATTCTATCCTTATTAAAAAAAGTAAAAAATTCATTAATTGGGCGTTTGAAAATGGCTATTTAATTTTCATTTGGACTTCAAGACCAATAACAGAATTTCCAAATTTAAAACACGAAACCATTTGGTGGTTAAAAAAAAATAAAATTAAATATCACAAATTATTTTTTACAGACACTATGGTTGCCAAGGAAATGTTTATTTATAAACTTTTAAAATATAAGGAAATTGAAAAATATAAAATAATTGCCGTTGATGATACTCTTTTGAGTAATTACATTTATCAAATTGCTGATGAAGTTTATATTTATAATCAACCATATAATCAGCATCTTAAAGGTCGAAGAATCAAAAATTTATTTGATTTAGTAAAAAGGTTGAAAAAAAGGTCGAACAATTAAAAATTTATTTAATTTAATAAAAAATTTATGTATAAACAAGAAATAGAAGGATTTATTAAAATTATTAATGAAATAATTGAACTGAAAAAAAATAAGGCACATGATTATGGCAATTCTTGGAGGATATTCGGTTTAGTTGGAATTTATTACCAGATTGGAAACAAATTTTTTCGGTTGTGGAATTTAAAAAACAAACAACCTAAAAATGAAGCATTGCGAGACACATTACGAGATATGGCTGTTTATTGCATAATGGCAATGCAATTAATAGATTCTGGAGAAACAGAACCCCAAATTGAAGAATGGATAGGAAAAGAATATAAATATAAAACAAAAAAATAATATGAAAGCAAAAGTTTCTTTAATTAGTTGGACAAAAAATCCAATAGAATTGATGTGCTGGGCAAGAAGAGTAATGCACCACCCAGTCCCTTCTTCTCTTGATAAAATAATAAGCAATCCCAAAAAGTGGTTAGGAATGGAAATTGATGATTATGTTCAGCAAATCTTACTCAAAGACGGAATGCCAACATTTTTGGAATATGTTTCTTTTGTGTTTAAATTGGAAAATGTTTCTCGTGCATTAACACATCAACTAGTTAGGCATCGCATTGGATTTAGTTTTAGCCAGCAAAGCATGAGATGTGTTAATTTACCAGAATTTGCCACTAATCACAATTACACAGAGCCAGAGCAAGGAAATAAAAAACTATACCACAAAACAATGCTTGAAATTCAAAAATTGTATAACAATGCTTTGAAAAATGGAATTCCAACTCAAGATGCAAGAGGCTTGCTTCCGATGAACATTCACACAACTATTACTTTTTGCTGTTCATTTCGTGCATTGAAAGAAATGATTAATAAAAGATTGTGTCTTAAAACTCAAAAAGAATTTCGGGATGTTGCAGCACAAATAGTCAATTTGATAAAAAAAATAGACAAAAGATTGCTTTTATGGATAGGAATGCCTTGTAAATTTGGTTATTGTATAATGAAAGGAGAAAATGAGGAACAATACAGAAAAAATCAGTTAGAAGGAGTTCAAAATACTGATAAAGTGTGCCCAATTTATCTAAAAAAATTTATTTCAAAATAAATATGTCTAATGGCAATGACAATTTTGTTAATTTGCATTTACACACTACCTATTCTTTGTTAGATGCTTATGGATTACCAGAGCAAATTCTTGATAAAGTAAAAGAATTAAAACAAACTGCTTGTGCAATTACAGATCATGGAAACACCTTTGGTCATATTAGATTTTATAAAGAAGCATTGAAAAGAAATATTAAACCAATTTTGGGATGTGAATTTTATTTGGTTAAAAATGCCAAAATAAAAGACAAAGAAGAAAAACGAAGTCACATTACAATATTGGCAAAAAATAAACAAGGATATACAAATTTAATAAAATTGGTAACACAATCTTGGTTAGAATATTTTTATTATAAACCAAGAATTGATATTGATACTCTTTTGCAGCACAAAGAAGGATTAATTGTTTTATCAGGTTGTCCTCAATCTTTCATTAGTAATTGGAAAGATGATTGTGAAATAATTGTTGAAAAATTAAAAGCAGAATTAAAAAATGATTTTTATTTAGAAATTGGTGATTGGGATTTTTTTGAAGGGAAAAAAATTATTTCTAAAATTATTGCAATTTATAAAAAATTCAAAATCCCATTGGTGGTTACAGCAGATGTTCATTATCCTGAAAAAAATGATTCATCAATACAAGATATTTTAGTTTGTATTAGAGATCGAAAAAAAATAAATGATCCAACATTGAAGTTATATGATTTGCGAAATTTGTATCTAAAAACTTATCAAGAAATAAAAGATTCTATAATTAAATTTATTCCAGAGTTGAGTGAAAAAGAAATTGAATTGGCTATTGCAAATACCCAAAAAATTGCCAATGATGTAGATTTTGCTTTTGAAAACTTGCTAATGCCCGAATTTCCTTTATCACAAGATAAAATTAAATTTTTTGAGCAACTATGTAAGCAAGGTTTAAAAGAAAAAAAATTAAATTCATCAAAACAATACATCGATAGAATAGAATATGAGAAAAAAATTATTTTGCAAAAGAAAAATTTTCTTGATTATTTTTTGATAATATGGGATATTGTTCAATATGCCAAGAAAAAAAACATCTTAATGAGTCCAGCAAGAGGTTCTGTAGCAGGATGTTTAATTGCTTATCTTCTTGGAATCACAGAAATTGACCCACTACAATATAATTTAATTTTTGAAAGATTTATTGATATAAACAGAGAAGATTTACCTGATATTGATTTGGATTTTGAAGATACAAGAAGAGAAGAAATAAAAGATTATATTGAAAAAAAATATGGATATGAACACACAGCTTCTTTGGCAACATTTGGCACCTTTAAAGGAAAAATGTGCCTACAAGATATTGGAAGGATTTATTCACTTCCTAATAAAGAAGTTGAAAAATTGAAAGAATTGGTTTTGGTTCGGTCAGGAGGAGATTCTAGGGGAATGTTCTGTGTTGAAGACACATTTAAATTTGATATAGCAAAAAAAATAGCAGAACAATATCCTGATTTTTTTAAAGCAGCCAAACTAGAAGGACAAATAAGAAATGTGTCAATTCATGCAGCAGGAGTTGTTATATCAAAAACACCATTGAATAACTGTATTGCATTTTCACAAAGCCATGGACAAAAAATTTTGGCTACTGATTATGATGGAGCAAAATATTTAAATTTACTTAAAATTGATATTTTAGGATTGAAAACTTTATCAATAATTAAAAATACACTAAAATTGATAGAACAGAACCATAACAAAAAAATTGATATATATAAAGACATTCCATTGGATGATCCAAAAGTGTATGAATATTTTTCCCAAGGAAAACTGTATGGCATTTTTCAGTTTGAAGGACAGGCAGTAAACCAGGTTTGTAGACAAATTAAACCTAAAAATATCAACGAATTGATAGAAGTAAATGGTTTGGCACGTCCTGGTCCGTTAAATTCAGGAGCAACTACAAGTTTTATCAATAGAAAAAATAAAATAGAAGAAATTGTTTATGAACACCCTTTGATGAAAAATATTACTGAAAATACATATGGAATTGTGGTTTGGCAAGAGCAAGTTATGAGAGTAATGAGAGAAATCGGAGATATGTCTTGGGCTGATACAGCAGAAATAAGAAAATTAATTTCAAGAGCACAAGGAGTAGAAAAATTTAATACTTTTCAAAAAAAATTTGAAATGGGTTCATTAAAAAAAGTTGATAAAAATACTTCTGATAAAATATGGAATGCAATGTGCACATTTGGAAGTTGGGCTTTCAACAAATCACATGCTACAGGTTATACAATTTTAAGTTATATTACCATGTGGTTAAAAATTTATTATCCTTTGGAATATTTTGTTTCTTTGTGTCAAAGAGAAGATGAAACAGCTATTAAAAAGATTTTGAAAGAAGCCAAAAATGAAAAAATAAAAATTCTTCCAATTGATATAAATAAATCAAAACAAACTTTTACTATTGAAAATGGATGTTTAAGGTTGGGATTTGAGCAAATAAAAAAATTTGGCAAAAAAGCAGCAGACGAACTTGTCAAAAAACAACCATTTGTTAATACTGAAGATTTTTTAAATAGAATTGATAAAAAAATAATAACAAAAGGAAAACAAGAACTATTATACAAATTGGGAATTATTGCGAAAAATAAGAATCAATTGAGTTTATTTCCTACCCCAGAAAAAGAAATTTCCATGGAAGAAAAATTTCAGATATGTCCATATTTAATTGATTTAAATTTAATAGAAAAATGGCAATCATTTTGTTATAATACCTATAAGCAAAAAATTGTTCCTATTGAAAAATTAAATTTATTGAGCAATAAAAAAGTGGCAATAATTGGATTGGCAGATCCTGCTGAAAAAAATTTAAGAAATATTAGAGAAGTTTCATTTAGCAAAGGACAAAAATTGGATAATATAAGCAATCCCCATCTAGAAGAATTTATGAATTTTGTGCTTGAGGATGAAACTGATTTTATTACAGTACGAATATCAAGAACAAAATATCCTCTTTTAAAAGATATAATTTGGTCTGCAGAAGCAAAAGATGTTTTATATGTTGAAGGAAGAATGGGAATGGGAATTAGAATGGTTTTTGCAGAAAAAATTATTAATCTTACAAAAAATTATGAAAAATATCAAAATAAAAAAAATAAGTAGTTATCCAAACCCAGAGATAGAAAAATTCTCCCCAAAATTTTCTCTTGATCCATTAAGAATACTCAAAGCACTCTTCCGTCGGGACGAGAGGTGGAGCAATTCCATTAAAAATTTGAATATAGTCCTTTCTTTGATAATTATCGTCTTTATTATCCTGACTCTTATTTTCGCCAATCAAGTCAAAAAACTAAAAGAAGAAAAAGATTTACTTCAGCAGAGAATTCAGCAGTTAAATCAAGAGATTAAAGATTTACAGGAATTTAAGGGACAACTGGAAAATGATAAAATAATGATGATAAAAGCGATTGCCAATTATTTTGAGGTCAATCCAGATAAATTGGTAAAATTAGCCATTTGTGAATCAAGAATAAGAAATGTTAATGGTGATGATGGAAGAAGTATTGGCTATTATCAAATTAGAGTTCATTTGTTTCCAGATATTGACGAAAAATGTGCCAGAGATTTGGTTTGTTCTTCGGTTTGGACAGCAAAGAAAATCAAGGCTGGATATGGAAAACTTTGGTCTTGCTGGAAGAAAATATAATTAAAAATAAATTTATGGAAAGAAAAACAAAAAACTTTTATGGTGTAGAATTTAATGTCTATACCGAAACAAAAATTGAAGGTGATTTTATTCATCCAGAAGAAGCAGTTTATTTTGAAAATGATGTTGAGATTACAGGCAATTTAAAAGTAAAGTATTTAAAGTGTGAGAAATCTATTAAAGTTGGTGGAAATTACATTGTTGAAAAATGGGAAGAAATTGGTGGGTATCAAGAAGTTGGTTGGTATCAGGAAATTGGCGGGTATCAGGAAATTGGTGAATATCAGAAAATTGGTAAATATCAGGAAATTGGCGGGTATCAGGAAATTGGTGAATATCAGAAAATTGGTGGCTCATTAAAGGCAAAATCTTCAAGGGTAGGTCTATATTCAAAAGTCAAAGGAGAATACAATGTTGAAGGTAGGGTATTTATTGGAGTTTGTGAATGGAAAGAAACAACCGAAGAAGAAGAAACTTTAACTTGCGGAAAGTTTGTCAGTGGTAGGTTAATGTATGGTAAATTAAAAGAAATTGGATTACCAGAAGAAAAGCCAGTTGGTAAAAAAGTTAAAATCAGATTGCCAAAAGGGACAATTATTGAAGGAGAATTAATTGAATGAAACCATTTTACAAAAAGTGTGGTTTCATTGATAAAACCAAATTAAATATGAGAAATAAAATAAAGAAAAAGAAAAAACCATCGTGGCAAGTGTGGCAATGGCATCATTTAAGATATCCAGAAGAAGGTGAAGAAAAAACAGTCAGAGTGACCAGGACAGAACATTATTGGCTTGGCAATATAGAACGATATTCAAAGAAAAGAAAATTATCTCGAGGTTTTGTAATGGCAATCAGATTTTATTTTCGACGAGATGGAGAAAATGAAGAAATAAAGCAATTCATTGATTAATTTCAATTTTATGAAACAAATTTTAGCCAATTTGCCTAAAAATTTTTTTCCTTCTCCAAACCAATATAAAAAACTTTATTCAGGAAAGGGAATTGTTATTCGTTGTTTTTTTTGCAAAAAATTTTTTGTTATAACTACTAATAAAAAACATCAAAAGAAAAATTATGATAAAAAAATAGATATTAGGAAAACAAGGTGTCCTTACTGCAAGAAAAAACCAATTATTCCTGTTTAATTTCTTAAAAATTTTTTGGCAATGCTTTTTCAATTGCTAACAAAATTCCAGTTAAGAGAGAAACATAAACAGCATCTAAATTGAGTTCTGGTAAAACTTTAACAGCATAAAGAATACCAGCAGAAAGCATTGTTCCAATCAATCCTTTAAGAAATCTTTTTAAGATTAAAGAAAATGGTGTCATAAGCGTTTAAATTAATGGTTTAGATATACTTTTTATATCAATTTCTTTTCTTTGGCTTCTGGCTTGGTATAGTAAAGCCAAATATCGCCATTTTTGTTTTTAAAAACACTTTCAAAATCCCACCTACCAGCAGTTAATCCGTAAAATTCTCTTTTGGTAGGATTTCTTTTTATTTGATTAAAAATATAAAGCCAATCTTTCCAACCAATTATCTTAAACATTAAATCAAAATCGTCAGTTTTATCGCCGTATTTTTCATCAACTCTAATTTTTGGTGTTTCTTTTTTCGTGATATTGTATTTCATTACGGCTGTTATTTTGTCAATATCATATAAATAGGTGCATAAATAGGTGGGATTGCCACCATATAAATAACTATCATAAATTTTGGCTTTATTTCCTTCATATCCATAGCACATAACAGCGTGGGTTCCGTTATTGATAACCACTTGTAAAGGAGCATATTTTAATGCTTCTTTAATTGCTTGTTCATTGCTATTAATCCAGCAATAGTTAATTTCCCATTCATTCAATCTTGATTTGGCTCTATCAAGTAATTCTTGTGGAATGGGAATATAATAATCTTCACATCTTTTTATTTCCGTTGGATTTGGAAATTCAAACTCATAAAGAAAGCCAGTGTGTCGCCAATCATCAGCCACTCTTTGTAAATAATTTCCCCAATTACAGCGTGTGCCAGAAGTAATGGCTGATTTTCTATCTGACAAATTATATTCAATTCCATATTTTCTTTTTAATAAAGTTTCTAAACAATTAGCCGAACTAAAATTGGTGCAGGCATAAGTTTCAGCCCATTTTAAAAATTGTGGTTCAAATCCTGGCAAATAGTTATCCCATTGTCCATTAGGACATAAAACTTCTTCTTCTGCTCCAATTCCAACCCAATCCAATCGTCTTTCTTCATAACTTCGTGGATCTGGAATTACGCCGTGATTTTGATTTTTAAATTTACTTTTTTTGAATAGATTTTTGAATAGATTGAGCATAGTTTTTTTCTTTATTTTCTAAATCTATTGTTATAACAATATCTTTTAAAATATCCAACATTAAATAAACTCGGCAAACAACACAACCTAAATCAAAATCTTTACATCTCTTGCCAAAGTCCTTTCTAATCAAATTTTTAAGTATTTTATAAATTTCTTTGTAACGATTAATCATATTAAGTTAACAATTTTGTAAATTATCTATCATTAACTTATTTCTGGGTAGGAAGGATTGTGCCGATACGGAGCTTATCCCGTATCTTCACCTTCAAAGACCTACAACTCTGCACTATGTTATTCTTTCGGTCTTACCTCGCCTTTCCCTTTCCATCGGGTGGAGACGAGTGCCTTATCCCGAGTTAAGGATTATTCAGCCACTACCCAGAAATAAATCAATAATTTAATTTTTGAGAAATGGGCAGGGGATATCAGTGGTGATAGCCCATTGACCTTTGGCTTTTTTTTAGCCCAATTTTGATACCCCCCGCCCAAGGAGGCAAGATGCGTGTCCTAAGGTAGCGATAAGGACTTCCTTGCCAATTTTAGATTATTCCCAATCCAGTATTCCCAATTCAATGACAAAATCTACTTCATCAGAACATTCATTACAAGTCAGAAATAGAGTGAGAGTGTTGCTTTGGCTGTCATAATCGTAGCCCTTAATGATGTAAATACCGACTTCACATTTTAAACAAGTTAAATATGACATTTAACCCTCCTTTTAATTACCCTGTTTTTTGCTTTAAAATGCCTTTAAACGTCCTCCATTATTCTTATGGGTATAGTTTTACTTATTTGATTATATCATTTTTATCAATATACCTCACAAACCAATTGCTACTTGACCATTTACCGCAATTTTTACATTTAAATCGCCGTCTTTTAATTCCCGTGCTTAAAAAAGTCCATCCCTTACTTATTATATCACGAGAACCGCAATAAGGACAAGTATCTTTTTTCATATAAACTGGTGGGTGATTGGTAGCATATGGTCTGAATTTCAAATAAACTTTTTCTAATAAAGCCACGTCTCTTTTGTTATACTCTCTTAAAATTTCCCAATCTTTTTTACTGGCTGTCCTTTCAGTTAATCTAACCCATAACCTATCCTTCTCGGCTATTCTTTCTTTTCTGCCAAAACCCAGATATTCACCCAAATCTTCTAATGAATTAGAATTAAAACCAAACTTGTAATAAGCGAATTTTCTGGTATCAAAAACTTTAAATGGCTTTGGCGGTAGTAAATTATACTTGATAAAGAAAGTATTGGCTTTTCTAATATCAAATTTTTCAGCATTATGAGCGACAATGATATCTGCTTCTTCAATAACTTTATAGAGTTCATTAACCAATTTTTGATTATTAAATTTGAAATCTTTTTCAGTAAAACAGATTATATCTTTTGTTCCCAACCATTTATAGGCAAAAGACAATAATCTGCTTTCTTGCTCGTAGATAAAAATATCTTGCTGATATTTACCAAAACAATATCCTTTGTTATATGAGGTTTCAATATCAAAGAGTAAAACTTTAAACTCTTTTTCTTCTGGAACAATTTCTTTTATTCCAGACATAAATTAAAAATTATTTCGAAATTTTCCCATCTATTCTTCCAAGCAATTCAATAATCTTTATGTTATCATTGTGGATTGTATCAATTAGCTGTTTATTGCTATTTTCAATACACTTTCTCAAATCATTAAGATGGTTTTCGTTCATTAACTTTAACTCATTAAAAATCTGCTTATTGTAGTTATTATCCTCTTTTTTTCTAAGAATCTTGATAATCTGAATAATTGCCCAAAGTGCTGCTAAAGAAATGACGACAGCACCTCCAAGTTGTAGATAATCTGATAAGTTTGGCATACGATATCAAGGAATTATAATAAAGTGGTAAATATAATCAGTTGAAGCACCAGTTTGTCCTGCTGGTGAGGTAAAATCAATCGTAAATCCATTATCAGCAGGATGTATTTTAACTTCGTCAAAAATAGCATCAGGGTCGCCTGTCCCACTTCCAGTCAGATCGGAACCTTGAAAATACTGATTTTCTTCTAACAATGAACAAACACCCAGTTTGACAACGAAACTCCCTGAACCATAAGTTGACCTATAAAATCTTTTTCCAATAATAAGTCTGGGTCTAAAACCAAGAGGACAACTTACATTAGTTTTAGTCCAAGCATAATCATAAACTCCTTGGCTTGAAGCAAAATTCATTCCAAAAACTTCTTTTGATTCATAAGTTTCTTTATTGCCAACAATACTTCTATTTCTGGTATACGCTTGATGATCGCCAGCGACATACGCTCTCCAGTTAAGCACAATAGTTTCACCAGGATTCAAAACTATATTTACTGGCCAAGAAAGTGTTTCATAATTGATGCTTGTTGTAGTTTTTTCTGGCAGGCCTGCCCAAATTTTATTAACACAATAACATGGAGTTACTTTACACGTTGTATTAGTACCTGTAACTCTAAATTCTCCTTGAATAGTAGTAATGGTAATTTTCCTATTGCCAGTTAAAACTATTTGGCCATCGTAAGTTCTTAGATTTTCACTACCTATCAGTATTTCACTATTGCTTGAATCAATAGTAATCCCAGTTTCTAAAGAAAAATTTGTTCCTATACTTCTATCTCCTTCAAACAAAACTAATTCATTTGTGCTTGTTGAGAAACCAACCATCTTTAAATAAGTACCTGGCGTAGTAGAAATAGCACCAGCAATATCAGAAACATGGTAAATCTTACCTGCAGTTAAAGAAAGACCTGATACAACTCCGCCAAATTGAACCATTTTTAAATCACCTGCATTTCCACTTTCTTTTAAAAATCCTAACCAAGATATCTTCCTTCTATCATTACCTTGAGTTTTATAAACTCTATTATTTGATTTATCAAAATAAACCAAACTTCCAGCACTAATTGTTTCGCCTAAAATAAATTGCTTTGAGTTTATTCTATCTAAGTATTCTTGAGACATTCCTTTCATTATTATCAAAGAAGATGTTGATACAGCAATTCCTACCCTATACTCATTGGCTGGTCTTACTGATGTTATTAAACCAGCATTACTGCTTAAGTAGTAAGTAGAGCCTGTAGTTAATCCAGAAAACCCACTCACCTTGCCAGCAATCTGAACTTTTTTCGTCTGACCATTAGTTCCACTCTCTTTAGCAAAACCGACAAAATTATTTATTCTTTCATCATTGTAATTTGCGTTAGTTTTATATACCTTTCCATCGCTGGCTTTCAAGTACAAAGCATCATTAACAGCAATAGTTTCACCATAAACAAAATCTCGGTAATCGTTTAATGCTTCAGTAAAATTTTTATTAATATCGTCAGCCAAAACTGGATATTCGCCAGCTGACCAACTTTTTGATGGTTCTGCCATATAATTATTTGTTTAGTATTAAATTTCCTTCAACTTCTTGTCCTTTTTCATCTACATATTTTTCTTTGAAAAGATATTTCGGATTTTTTGTTGTTTTATTAAACTTAAAAGTCTGGTCATCAAAAGTAATTTCAGAAACCTCGTATTCATTATTGATGCTATTAACCAGTCGGTAAACTTCAATCTTGTTGTTAACTTTTACTTTTATAGTTAGAATCATATTAAACCGATATTATTGTATAAATACAATCAATAGTTAAAGTTTCAGTATTTGATTTAACCCAGTTGACATCAACCCTTGTCCATTCTTGCCCTGAACCAGGTGTCGGTGTTCCATCAATGACATTTCGCCATTGAGTAAAAGTGCCTTCAACTTCTGGTGCTGAGAAAAACCAAGAGCAATATGCTTTTGCCAAGTCATCATCATAAGTTGCTGAAGAAATTAGTTTCCTGTAATACTCTACTGGTGGAGATTGAGTACAAAGAATTCCATAATTTATAATTCCTGAATAAGTTGTTTCATTGGCTAACCTTCTGGCAATAACTGCTCTACCTGATAACTGAACTGTATTTTTGTGTCGATAAATTCGTTTAATCTTACCAGTTTTTGCGTCTCTAATAGTTGCTGTGATGTTTTCTACTATCTTGATTGTTTTGATAAGTTTTTCATTGTTTTTAGCCATAGATTTATTTAAACTTAGAATTTTAATTAAACCAGCTATCTCGGTCCCAAGCGTAAGGTCTCCGAGGATCTTCATCTCCGATTGGCACAATTTTCCCAAAAACCCACTCAATATAACCAATTCCCCACGGATTATTTCTAACTAATTCTGCAGTTCCAACAGATTCATCAAAAGTTGAATGAATACTTTTGTCAACTTGCTCCTTAATTCCGACATCTTCTATCACATTTTCAATCGTATCAAGAACTTCATCTGGATTTATCTTAATCTCTTTATTTTTATCAATTAATAGTTTTTGTAAAAATTCTATTATCCCAAATGTCCGAGTTGTAATAAGAGACACATCATAGAGACAATCATTAGGACTTCTAAAAGTTATTACTACCCGATTGATAATATACTCTGAATCAATTCCTCTAATATCACTTTGGATTCCAATATACTGCCCACTCCTTAATCCGTCTTCACAAGTCTGAAATTTCCCTTCAACAATTCCTGTGGTATAAGCAGCTAATTCAGCATTTGCTCTTTGCCTTGCTGCTTCTTTTGTAACTATTGAGTTATCAATTATTTTTACTTGTCTCTCTCCATATTTCTCAATAGATGTATTGTCTTTAATGCGGATAATAACAGGGATTGCTGGCTCGCCTGTCCATTCAATTAAAGCACCATTTGGAGGTGGAACAGCAAATCTGACTGTTTTTTCTTGATAGTTATAGTAAGCATCATATCCAGACTGGTCAATGTTATCAATTCCCACTGTTTTTGGTACCCCATTGACTTTTAAAGAGTAATTTCGGTAGCGATAAGCCAGGTTGAAAAGATACTTTGTCCCGTTAGCCCCTGTTAAAATATCAAGATAAGGAAAGCCATAGTATTCTCCACCTCTAACATAAATAGAGTTTCTTAATTGGCTAATGTCATTAGTTAATACCAATGATTTGAAAATATATTTTCCATTAGTATCAGTTAATCCAAATGGGGCTAGATTTTTGGTTTTGTTAAAGAAATGAATTGTCTTGTCATAATCAATATACCAATCATAGTTGAAAAGTTCTGCCAGTTGCTGAAAACATTTTGAAACCTGCTCATAATTAAAGGCGATATACTGAACTATCTGAGAACAATTAACTTCTCGCTGGTCAAACTCTAAACAATCATTATAATCATCTTCTATTTCACTTTGGGTTAATGATTTTTTATAAAAAACTACTTCATCAATAAACCCTTCCCAAACCCAACTTTCTGACGTATAAGGACCTATATCTAATGGAGCAGAAGGATGACTGATATTCCCAACCAAGGAAATATCAGCTTCGGCTCTGAAAATTTTATCAATATAAAGCTGCATCTTTTTTTCATCTCTATCAACCTTTACTAAAATTCTATGCCAATTTCCGTCATCCAAATCAATGCTGTATGCCAAGGACGCATAATTGATTCCGTCACCTATATTTACTGCTATTATTTTTGGTGTTAAATCTCCTCGCCAAAAAATCTGCCACCCTACTCCTCCAGTGTAGTAGGGATATCCTTTTTTAATAATGCCTGTTCTTTTATTAAGAGTAGATGCTTTAACCCAAATTCCCACCGAGAAATTTCCAATACCAGCATTTAACGAGTCATCAGTAGGACACTCTATTCTTGTGCCATCTATTCCGTCCAAATAAACACAATTTCCAAACTTTTCTCCAAATTTCCAACTTACCCCGCCAATAAAAGGATTAGAATCGTTATCATATTTTGTGTCATCTTTAGCTGTATTTCCACTCCCCTCGTCAAATCTCAATCTCATTTTCAAAGCATCTGGCAAAATATACCTCGCCACAATATCATCAATAATTTCATTTACTGTTTTTGCTTCCCAAGAATCAACGACTAATTTTCCATCCATTTCAAATGTATAATCAATACACTCAACTTGATAATTCATCAATTTCGCTCCTTCCATACTTTCTTCAACTTTTACAATTACTCCTTCAAAAATCTTATTTTCGTCTTTTTTTATTCTGACATAATTACCTTTTTCTGGCTTAAAAGTTCTACTTCCATATCTTTTGGTTTGAAAAGAACAAGTATTTACTTGAGTCGTCAAATTATCAATTATTGTTAAACTTTCCCAATCAACATAATTACTACGATTAGTCCAAGTAATTAAACCACCAGATTTAACTCCTATTTCCAAAGTTATCATATTTAAATTCTATAATTTAATTGAAGTTGCTTAATTAAGTTATCACCAATAAGTTTTGATAATTTTCTGACATCTTCTAAATTAAAGACCTTCGTCCCGATGATATTTATTGTTATTCCACCTCCCAAAGTTTTTTCTTTAGGAATTACTTCTTCACCTTCATGTAAAAAGTAAAGTCCTGTTTCGTTAATCGGACCCCCTGTTTGCTTGCTTGGTACTCCAATAATTCCAGTGATTCCAGCAGTTTTCCCTGCTTCTCCCATTTTTGTCGTTGCTCCTATTCTTGCCATTTGAGATTCTATCTGTGAAATGATTGAATTTATCTGGCTTAATTTATCTTGAGCAGTAGCAAGAATATCACTAAATCCTCTATCATACTGGGCTTTTAAATTTTCAAACCACACCTTGTTTTTTCCAAGCATCTCACCATACATTCTATCATAAGTAAACATTTCTTGTTTCAGTTCTTCTTCTAATCTTATCATTTTCTCTTTATGCTGTGCTTCTTCTTGTGCTTTCATTTTTTCGTATTGTCGTTGCTGTCTATCAAGGTCTGATAAATCTCTAATCTTTTGTGCTGCTTCTTTGTAGTTAGCCCACTTGTCAATTATATCTTGTTCGGTTTTTAGTTTTTCTTCTAAAACTGACTTTTTTTGATTGTATTTTTCAATTTCTTTGGCAATTTCTTTTATTGTTCTCTCATCTTGTTCTCTTTCACTTAATTCTGATATTCTTTCTTGGTGATCTTCTTCAAGATCGGCTAAATCTTTTACTATTTCTTCTTTCTTTTCTAAGTGTTCAGCATAAAGGTCTGCCATTTTCTCTTCGTGTTCGCCAGTCATTTCAGCCATTTTCTCTTGGAATCTATCTTGCTCATCAATAATATCTTGAATTGTTCCTTTTATTTTTTCACCAATATCTACATACTTGTCTTTTAATTTATTTAAAGCATCTTTTACCTTATCAGTCTGTTCTTTTGTTTTTTCAACAAACCCGTCTGTTTTTTCAACCATTTTAGTCTGAACCTCTATTGATTTATCGTATGCCTTATCATATCCTTTTGCTGTAAATGATTCCACAATCGTATCACCAAGTTTCCTAAATTGCTCTTTCATATAATCATTCCAACCAACTTGATTAACTTTAAATTCTTCCATTGAAGCAGAAGTTTCAGTAAAAATTGATTTAAATTGCCCTGTTATTATCTCTTTTGCTTCTTTAAATTTTCCAGCCATTGCCAAGCCAACTGCTTCAAAAACTTTTTTTAGATTATCACCAAGATTCTTAAACGAATTCCAAATATCTTTTGCTACTGAAATACCAATTTTAGCAAAACTGATAAATGTATCACCTGCTCTGATTATCGTTGTGGCAACAATGGCGATAATTTCAGCCAGTGCTTTGAAAATATAAATCATCTGATAAATCAACCTTCCAAATTCCTTAATAATACCCCCAGTATCTATTCCTGTTTTTCCTAAATTGAAAATCGTATCAAGTAATGGCTTAAATGCTGCAGTTAAAGCCCGTCCAATATCTTCTTTAACATTATTGATTGCATTTTGTAATCTTTTTTGTTGACCAGCAAGAGTTTCTGCTTCGGCAGAGACCATTCCATATCTATCTTTCAACATCTTCATTACATCAGCGTAAATTTCCGCATCTTTTCTATTTTCAGTTTGAACTCCAAGTAAAGTTGCCAACTTTCCTGCCGATCCGTGTGCTGCTCTTGTCACCATTTCAATGGCTGAAGTTAAATTAACTCCTTTAACTGTGGAAAGAGTCATTGCTGCTTTTGTTAACTCTTCAACTTCATCTGTCGTTGCTCCATAAGTCATTGCCAGTGCCATTGCTGATTGTATTTCATCGTCAGAATAAACTGTTACTTTTTGAAGTTCATTGGCAAGATTTCTAAACTTACCCATCATTTCTTCTGAATAATTGCCAGTCAAAGCCAGAGATTCTGCCAAAATTCTATCTGCTTTTTCTTGTTCTTGCCATGCTTTAATAGAATCTTTGATAAATCCAGTTGCAGCACTAACTGCTTTTTTAACCAAATCCCAAGCCATCACACCTGTAAAGACACTGGTCGCCATTGACTTGCCAACTTTCTGTGTTTCATCACCCGCACTTTTTATCGCTTCTTTGACATCTTTAATTTTTGGGCTTGCTTCATCTTTGGCAGATAAATTAAATTGTAAAGGATATTCTGCCATACTTTTAGATAATTCCTACTTCTTTTTGTTGCTTGACTAAATCAATTGTTTCTTTGGTGATGCGAAGATATTCTTGAACAATCTTCGCTTGAATACTGAAAGGTAAAGATTGAATTTTCTCTGGAATAATTTCCATTTTTTGACCAGTTTCTCTATCACCAATATTCCAGTCTTTAATTAAGGAACAGATAAAACGATACCCTTCTTTTAACTTAGTAACATCATCAAAACTTTCCAATCTCAACTCCATAATATCAAGCATACTATTTCTAATTTTTTCTGGTAATTCTGAGTAAAATTCAATTTTAATCATTCCTCCGTCTTTTACTGGAATAGAAAGAATATGGGTTTTTAACTTATCATCACCAAGAAAAATAATCTCTTCATTTTTCATAAGTTTATAGAAAAATGACTTAGTAAGATTCAACTTCGTTTAATAGAACTGCTTTTGCCATCAAACTATCTGAAACTGAGAAAAGAGGTTTGAGTTTCAAGGTTTGTGTAATAACATCACCAACCCCACCTGCTTTTGACAATTCAGTAAAAGCACATTTGGCAAAATCAGTAGTCAATTTTGGATGTAGATTTTCACCAATTACATCTTCACTGGTCATTTCAATCCTAACAGCTTTTAAGGCATTATCAGTGTACAAGTCATAGTAAGCTGCAGTTTCCCAATTCAAAACAACTTCAACTTCAACTCCCCATTCTTTGTTTGGATTGTCTTCTGGGGTGTATTGTCCAAGCACAAAGTTTGGTTCAACATTTTGGTTAAAGGTGTAAGAAATTGACTTTACTTTAATAGCTGATGCTCCTGGCAACCCAGCCAGATTGTCTGCCATTTTGAAAATCACATCTCTGGCAATAAAGTTATTCTCTTTTGTATAAGCGACAGTTCCTGTAAAGGTGGTTCCACTTGACCCAACAGTTGAAATAGTGAATCTAACAAAATCTCCAACCACACAATCAATCTTCAATGTTTTAATCATTGAGAGTGGAAAAGAGAGATTTTTAATTCCATCACTGACTGTCAAAGTCAAAGAATCATGCTGGTGGTTTTGAGCAACTGTAAAGGTGTGAGAATAAACATCATCATTTGGAGCAGATTGCTGCTCTGACTGAACATTGCCAAAGATATTAAGCAAAAATAACCCAAAACTATTAAGACCAATTTTACCAGCAAATGTTCCTTCTGAACTTTTAGTCGCAATTTTGGCATCATCAGAATCTTCAATCACTCCTAAAGTTTCATTGTTAATAAGTTTCTCGACCTTGTCAATTATTAAACAAGTTGCTTTTTGAACCCAATAAGTTGGATCCGCTGGTGTGCCTCTGGTTGTTTCTTTGGCAACACCTAAATTGACTTCTCTTCCAATGATTTTTGGCATACATTTAGTTTTTAGTTAATTCTTTTAATTTTTTCATCGCTTCTTTAAGCGATACTGCCCTAACAACGAGGCCAAGTTCAGGGAAGAAAAAATCCTGTTCTTTACCCATTGTTTCGGGTTCGACCTTTAAGTTTTCATTTTCTTCTGCTTTATTTTCAGCATAAGTAATAACTTTTTTCTTGCTTTTTTTAATCATATGTATTATTACTCATAAATATCATAATCTTTCTGGACTTGAAGCCGAATATCAGCAGTTCTCACTACTCCAGATTCTCTTTGAGCATAACCCCAAACAGAAGGAGTCGCAAAAACCTTATCGGCTGTCCCACCTAATTTGTAATCTTTATCAAAAACTTTAATTATTTCATCAACGACATTCCTTAAAATCTCATCTGCATCTTTCAAAGATATTGTAGAAAATTCTTGGCAAATCCTGATGGTGAAAACAAAAGTCCGTCTATTTTCTGTCGTTGAAACATAATCACTCATATTTTCACTTGGCATTACTATTGCAGAAGGATATCCTCGCAAGTTTTGTTCATCATAATCATAAATTGCTTCTGGATTAAGACGTCCCACAGTTTCTAAATTTTCTTTTATTTTTTGAATAAAATCTACAAACATATTTTATTGCCATTCCATTTTATTTAAAGTATTATCAATTGCTTGTCCAAAATTTCTTTTAATTTCTTCTTCCCTTGCCTTAATAGCATTGGCTAAATACTTTGCCTCACCACCTTTAGGATGTCTAAAATCAGTTCTTTCATGCTGTAGTAAAGCATATTCTCTGGTTGGTGCTAATAATCCTATCAACCTGTTTTCATCATACCAAGATTTATAAGTGCCTCGTAATAAGCCAGTTCGCCAAGGAGTTCTTTCCCATGCTTCAGTCCAAACTGCTTTAATTGATTTCTTAATTGCTTCATTTAACTCACTTTTCAAAACTTCTGGTGCTTTATTCAATTTATCTAAAATTTGGTCTAAATTTTGTAATGATATTGTAAGTTCAAACTTCATATCTTTATTAAGTATTCTTATCAACAACTTTTTCTAAATGGGCTTCAGAGTGCTGGACATGAATACCATAATTCAAAATTTTAACTCCTTTAACTTTATATACATCCATCCCAATATCAATTTCATCACCTTCTCTAATATCTAAATCTGGATAAGTTATCAAAAGATGAGTGGCAGTATAAACTCCTCCAATTTGATTAACTTGTTCTTGGCTTATTGGTTGAAGGTAACCTATGCTATCAGCAATAGATTTATAACTACCAATACCATCGACATAGACAAGTCGTTTAATTGAGAAAGAAGTTGTAAAGTTTTTTTCAATCGGATGCATATCAAAAAGTATATCTAGTATATTGATTTAAAAGATTTTTCGCATATTCAAAATCTTGCCATTGTTTTTCTTCTTTAAATGTCACAGAATAATCACCGATTGATTCTGATTTAACTTCTCCTTCTGTTGATAAGGAATAATTGATAATACCAGCAACAAAAATCGTTGTAGCAAGTTTAATGTCTGCTGGACATTTTTCAGAATAACCCCATTTTGCTACAATTTCTACATTTTGGTCGCCTTGTGTAAAATATCCATTTTTTAATTTTATTCTTGTTTTTGGTAAACTATTTACTGGATAAAGTAAACACTCTTTTATATCAATTTCTTCATCATCAATTTTGACTGATTCAAGTTCAATAAATTCATCAACCCATATTTCATCTTTTCCATTACCATCATATTTTTTTGCTGTTTTTTCTTGTGGAGCAATAAAAATTCTACCTGTAGTTTTGGTAATATAGTTTTCCATTGCCTCTATCCATTCATTAATCTGTTCATCAAAATTCTCGTCAATTTCAACCAAAAGATAATTTTCAATAGCATTTTTATTAGTATATCCCATCATACAATTCTTATTAAAAATTATTTGTTACAATTATTTTCCCTTATCTATCCTTATCTTGTTAAAGCCCTATCTTTAAACCAAATTGCCATCCAATCAATGTTTATCAGATTGGTAGCGGTTGTGCCAGAATTGGTAGCCACTATTCCCGCTCCAGTTTCTCTACCAGAAGCAGTTGGGATATTGGTTGTTAAATAATCAGTCCATAATAAATTTCCAGCATCATCGTAAAGGTAGAAATCAACTCGTGCTGTAGTTCCAATTGGACCAACCACTAATTTTGCCCGATACCAAGTATTAATAGTTAATCCATAAGAAGTTGAAGTTGTGCTTCTGGTTGAATTGCTTGCTGTTTTTCCGACAATGTTTAATGAATTGGCTGGGATTTCAAAGTAAACACCATCAACTGCGTCAGCATAGGTTGTTGTATCTAAAAAGCCAAATCTTAAAGTTGTATTAGTTCCACTGGCAACTAAATGCTGAAAAATAATCTCAAAAACTTCTCCACCACCAATTCTGAAAGCACTTGTTTCTGTTTGGATTCTACCTCCTGAATTAGCGGTTGTAGATGAAGTTAATCTTAAAATTCCTGGATGATGTTGGTTTCCTGCTATTTTTGCCTGCGTTCCTGAATTGATTGCTACATAATCAAAAGGATAACACGCCTCAATGGTTGTTGCTCCAGCCGCTCCTAAAAAGTCAGTATAGTAAAATGGTTTAATTCTGGTATAAGCCAGCAATGTATCAATATCAGTAATTCCGCCTCCACCACCAGTTGATGAAATTGTTATATCAAGTTCTTCATTGGCACTATCATCTGAAACATCTATACTGACATTTGAACCCTCAATAAAGTTTAACCTTCTTCTTGTGCCGACATTTGAGCCAGAGTTTTTTCTGGCAGTTATTCTGGCATTAGCATCTAAATTTCCAGTTAAAGAATCAGAACCGCCAGTTTGATGAGTTGAAGCGTGAGTAGATGAAGCAAAAT
>Ga0123519_10002074_pt1 | contig 34168 bp, 23 predicted proteins | sample YelNatPaOPRAMG02_FD_87396 | JGI IMG/M metagenome (GOLD analysis project Ga0123519, IMG submission 87396) | Hot spring microbial communities from Yellowstone National Park - Yellowstone National Park OP-RAMG-02 (version 2) | ecosystem: Environmental > Aquatic > Thermal springs > Hot (42-90C) ... | reverse complement strand
TCCATCGTTCATGATAAACTTAACCGTCGGAGCTTCTGCCAGCGGCTCTTCAAAGTTTAAACCAACTTCAACCGTTGCCCCTAACTTGGCATATAAAGGATTTACGGCAAAATCACTGGGCTCAGGATTGGTATAGTCAACCACTAGCCCAACGGTCTTAGGCACCGCCGTTGTCCCCAGCGGGTCTTCTGCACTGATCCTTACATAATAACTTCCAGCCGTAAGCGGTAAGCCGTCAGCTGTTAGCCCATTATATTCATAAGCATAAGACCCAGCCGTGTGATTGAAAACTTTGCTCCACACCGCTTCCCCACTAGAATTGAGTACCTCAATCTTTACCAGCGCTTCACCCGTAAGATAAAAAGTGGGATAGTTAATCGAGTAGTTAAAAGTCACGGTATCCTTCGACCCATCGCCATTAGGAGAGAAAATCGAGTAGTTGGTTGAAAGATCAACTGTAGGACGCGTTGAAATGGCTAGGATAGATCCCTGATACCGGATACCAGATCCCAATTTGTCTTGAGCCGTAATCACATAGTAATAATCCCCGTCCACTGTCAACTGTCCACTGTCCGCTTTCCCATCCCAGTAGAAGGACCAGGTACCAGCAGATTGTGTCTCATTATCAACCAATCGCCTAACTGTTGCTCCAGAAGCATTAAGAATTTCAATTGAAACTTTATAGGGCTCTACTCCACCCGAGATTCGATAAGTGATGCGAGTTTGATCTGTGTAGCCGTCGCCGTTGGGAGTGAAGGGGTTGGGAGTAGCCAAGTGGCTGGTGATTTGGAAAGGATTGGGAATAACCGCAAAGGCCTCGGTGGTGACTTCGGTTTCGTTTAAAGCTCTATCTTTTGCTGCCAGCTTAAAGTATCTTTGTCCTTGGTCGGTGGCTGCAGGTCCTAAGTCATAAGTCAAATCGTAGCTTCCTGCCATCTTCGCTTCAGAAGTAATCAGAGCAGCAACAAGATTTCCCTCTCCATCATAAACCCCAACTTCAAGCGAAACATTTTCAGGAACCGTGTAGCGCAAAGTGGCTAATCTCTTTGCATAATCAACCATAACGGGCTTAGTAGTAATCACCGGAGGGACATTATCAACTAAAACGGTACTGCTTACTTCCGCGGGGTTAAGAGAATCAGAATCAACTGCTTTTACTCTAAATTCATACGACCCGTCAAACACCCGATACTTATTCTTCTGCGCGGTCGGCCCTTGATAATCTGGATCAAAATCTCCATACCACCTAACTGAGTGTTCACCTTTGTTTTGAACTTCATCTCTAACCAATCTCTTGATAGGTTTACCTCCCTCACCCACCACATCCACTGAGACCCTCAAATTGTCCCGCCCCAGATAATACTTAATCTCAGTAAAGCTGTTATTAGGATTAACCGGCGAGAAGGGATCGGGCTCGGCGTAGGCGTAAGGAATTAAAGTCGGCTCTCGATCAACCACAATCGATTTAATTTCACTAGTCGTAACATTTCCTACCCAATCCTCCGCCACCACCTCCCAGCTGTAGGTGCCGCCGAGGAGTTCATTGCGCGAGCCCCTACCATCCCAGGTCCATTCACCGGCACTACCCCCTCTGTCACTTCGTGACATCTCCCCCTTAGTAAGGGGGAGATTATAGAGGGGGTTGGTCGGGTAGGTGAAATTTTCGGTTGGTCCTTCGTGGGTGCGGAAGAGTTTTCCGTCATCACGGTAAATGGAAAGAGTTGTGTAGACCGGCTCAGAGAATTTATACCAGAACTTGGTCGTGTCCTTGATTCCATCATCGTTGGGAGTGAAGGGATTGGGGTCGGCGTTGAGGCCCAGGACCTTTGGTGGGGTAATATCAACAATCGTTTGACTGATAACATTATTGCTGATATTCCCCGCCTCGTCGATGGCATAAACTGTTGTACTGTAAGCACCATCGCCTGGAAAGTAGGCACTAGGCACTAAGGAGTAAGCAGTAAAAATACCGGTTCGATCATCTCTTCGATAGATAGTAAACCCTTCTTTGCTCCAATTAACCTTCACATCCCTGTTAGCCTCCGCAGAAATCTCCACATTGGCCAAAGTACCACTGCCTACTGTATTCTGCCTGCTGCTTACTGCAACAAAGATCTTGCCTTTCTCATTTGACTTCAGCACAAAATCAACCGAATCATACTTTCCGTCGCCATTGGGAGAGAAGGCAAAGAGGTTTTGAGTAGCTTCGACTGTGGGAGAAACGGTATCTTTAATAATGGTAACATCGCTCATGGTGCGAATATCTTTTTCTCCCTCAAGATGCGAAGTAACATAAATATAATTTTCTCCTTCCCGCTTAAGGGGAACACCTTCGAAGCGATAATTGCCCGTAACCGGGTCAGCACTCATTCTTCCTTCGTAGGGCTCACCTTTATCAATCTCGGGCGGAAGATTTTCTTCTCTGACATAAACCGTCACCACCGACCCCGGCTCCGCCGTCCCGTAGATGGTTACCGTACCTTTATTGGTAATGTAGCGATCCGCAAGAACAATAGGAGCAGAAAGTTTGAATTTGCCGTTTAGGAGGGTGTAGGTGGAGAAGTGGTCCAGAGCAGCGCAAAAAGCATAGAGTTTCTCTCCATTATTTTCCTGAACTTCCTGATAATTATCAGAGATAATCTGAAGATCACCCGCCGCAGTCACCTGGTGTATATTCCAGGGAAGCATAAGGTCTGGTGAAACTTTGCCAGTACTGGTTTGAATTTTTGAAGTGTCAACCCCAAGCTCGGCTAAATCATCAAAAGTATAGAGGAACTTTAAAGTAGGACGTTTATCTCCTTCTAAAGTTGAGATGGTAAATTTCCAGGGTGAAGGTTTAATTTCAACAATGGGACCATGAGTCATAAGAATCGGACGATTGCGAATTTTAATCTCACTCATGGTCACCGGGGTAATAGTTACTATTTGATCTTGAGGAAGTTTACTGCCGTTCACAAAAGCACCAGCCGGGAACTTAAGATGTGCACGCTTATAAGTACTCCAAGCATCTCCCCCTTCTTTCTTCACCAAAGTTCCAATGTGAACATCAGTAGTTGCAATTAATCCCTGGGATTTCAGAAGTACCGTGTATTTTCCATTTAACCTTGAAACATTCCACCAGGCCAGACGTCCGGTTTTTCCTTCTGAGCCCGTGGCAATGGTCTTCCACTCATTACCATCAAAGTACATTAATTCATAGGGACCCGGGGCTTTTCCTGTAATTTCTACATATCGCGCTTCAGAGGCATTAAACTTAAGTTTTAAAGTAAAAGTATCGTCGAGCCGCCGACCATTAGGGTTAACCTTTACTACCTCTAGATCCTTATTTAATCCTCCAGTTTTATCTTTAACTGCTACCTGCCACTCTAAATCATCAATATTGGGGTTATCTACCGGGGTTTCGCCATTGTTATAGAAGGGGTTAAACTTCAAGAAAGTGTACTTTAAAGCCGAAGCCGACTGGTAGTCGTCACTAACTCGATAGGGCTCTGAAATCTTTAACTCGCGCTTGCCCCTAAATGCATCTTTATTGAAAGTTAAAAATCCACTGCGAATAAGTCCTCCCGTCCCCAGCAAGCTCACATCATCTGCGGTTGACCAGGCAACTCCTGCTTTGTCGATCTCTTCTGCGTTAACCAACCCTCCTCCGCCATCGCTTTCAAGCGACGCTCTTATCCCGGGGGTATTACTAACCACGGAATAACGAGGATTTAAAACAAAAGAAGGAAGCTTTAGAAGTTGATTTGGTGAAGTTCCTCCAGAGTTCCAAACGCTGGCTCTTTTAGTTTTGTCATACCTAACCTGACCTGTTCCCACAAAGGTATTTCGATTATTTTCCGCTGCCCTCCTTTGAGCAAGTTCTTCCCCATCAAATTCCCAGAAAGTTCCGCCGTTTCCTCTTCCTGGTTTCCAACTCGGCCCTGTGTAGCTTTGTGGATTGCTGATCAACTCGTCTCTCTTATCTCTTATTTGAGCTATACGACTTGAATATTCACTTTCATTCCAGGGCCATGGGAATTCAAAAGGAGAGATTCTTCCCCCATCAGCCTGAGTTTCGCCTCCTCCTTTGTAAACCAAATCCGTCTTAGCAATTATGGAATAAGAAGATTGGTTAAGAGGTAGAGAAATTGTTCCGCTTATCGGCTGGCCATTATATTCAAACCGTCCTAAAAGCGGAGAAGTTATGGGAATAAATTCAAGATATTCATCCGATAAATATGAAGTGTAATCTGCGGCAGTTCCGCTCATCTTAGAATCTGCTTTGTTTCTTATTTCCGCAACTTTTGGAACTTTAATTTCTAAGTTATTAACCGGGGGCAAAGTATTAACTAAACTTCCTACATTTCCCGAGAACAAAGCGGTATCAAAATTTCCCCGGTGAGGAGCATCTGATTTCTTTGCGGTTTCCCCAGTAAAATAACTTCTCCCCGGGAATCCAAGCTTGTTGAGGTCATTCAAGTCACTTCTTGTAATTTCTTTTTTATCAGAACTCTCCGCACTCACAAACCCCACCCAGGGCACAAAGCGGTTGGTAAGGCGGGAGTAGGCAATGGGGGCTTCGAGGCTAAGCCTTACTCTCGCTTCGTAAGCGCCGTAAGGATACTTCTTCCAGCCGTCTCCAGGAATAAATGTTTCTGCATATGATGTATATTGATTACCAGAACAAGATGCCTTAAAAATTCCTTTTTCTAAAACTTCTGCTGATCCGGGAAACAACTCCCTTCCTTCCAATAAAGAATCAAGTTGAAATCGATCCCCGCCCGAACTAAAAACTTTAACCTCCTTTATAGTTACTAAATCTATTCCAGAGCCAGGCACCGGTTTATCCATTATCCTATCTAATGTACTTTGTTGGTGTCTGCTAGCTGAATCAAACTTAATAGGGAGCAAATCAAAACTCTCTACCCTGCCATCAGCAAGATTTTGGCCCAATTTAAACTTCACGTTGTCAAACCATTTTTCCTCTTCCCACACCTCGTCATATCTCTCCCACCCCATCCAAATCGGTTCATTCCAGTGGCGGAAAATGTAAATCTTATAAACGTGATCCCAACCATGAACAAGGTACTTCACCTTAACCTTCGTATCTACCTCCCTAAACCCTCTATGCATCAACCCAGCAAAAGGTACATAGGGGTAAGCAGTAAGGCGTTGTGTTCCAGAAGCAGTTAAGGTGTAGCTGAAGTCCCTGGGTGGGTGATATCTTCCTGTGCCGCGGGCTTCAAAGTAATAAGGGGAATCGCCCGTCGCTAACCTTATTTTCTGCAAGCCGTAACCATTGTCAAAATTTACTTCTTCGCCAATGGGATCGAGATTAACAATGTTAGCATTGGTTGAGAAAGATTTAACCGTAATGCCAGAAAGAATTTCTTGCCGCTGGGAGCTGCTTCCATCTTTTGGCGCAATACTTAAGATAATCTTATACTTTCCCGGAGGAACAAGAAGCCCACTTTCTGCATCTGGATAATTCCCTCGCCAGCTAAAAGAATGAGGATTGTTTGGTGCAACTCCAAGAACTTCTTCGTTTTCTACAATTTTTGCTTGATAACTTCCATCCTCACTCTGCGCTACTGCGGTAACCACGGAGTCCTTAGAAACCGTATAATAAACTGAAACCCTATCCGGCGCCCCAACGGTTGAAAACTCTCGGTCCGAAGGAGTTACATTGGTCACCTTAAATTCAAAAGGAGTAGTCACATTAACCATCGCTTCATCGGTTGCCACCCCAACCCCATCTACCCCTTCCGCTCGCACCCTCACAATATAAGTGCCGCTGTCAACATAGCCGCCATTGTCAAGTTTTCCGTCCCATTCGACTAAGGGGATAGAGGATAGGGAATAGGGGTTAGTTTCTTTTTTGTTCCCGCCTAAGGCTGTCAAATCCACCAACCGCTGATTAGCTACATCAATCATTATAGGAAGATACTGCTGAGTGTATTTTGAAATTCCTAAATAAACATTGTCGGCAGTAATTGAAGGACTGCTCGGATCTTCATCGATTTTGGCGGTAATCATCAGCTGACCGGAGGAAGCTTTGAAGTCGATTCCCCCTTCACCGCCGGAGATGGTTGTGTCCCAGCTGAGGAGCGAAGACTGATTTCTGATACCTGATCCCATCTGCCGGATACCAGTTAGTTCTCCTCCAACGGCAACAATACTACCTGTAAACTTATGCGAACTCCCATCAGCCGACCAGCGAATGTGATAGCCATCGTCATCGCTCCAGATGAAATAACCAAGGTCGGTGCCCGCCTTATAATCCGGCTTGCCGATAAACGGTGCGCCGAGGATGTTGGGGAAGTACTTGAAGAAGACAACGCGACCCCCTCTGTCCGCTTCCGCGGACATCTCCCCCTTATCAAGGGGGAGATCAGAGAGAGGCTTAATAACCTCCACATAGACATTAGCGGGCTTAACGCTGTTGATAAAGCCAATGGGAAGCTTAACTGAGCCATCGGACTTAAATGATACTTCTGAAGGAAGCGGCTTGAGTTTAACATAGGGAGGTTTAATCGCAGAAGCGGTCATCTCATTGTTATTAACTTTAATCACGCGCGTGGCCGCCAGCGATTCCCCACCTTCCTCGTCCACCACGACCAAGACGGTATACTCGCCATTCTCAAGAAGATTCGTGTGTAGATATGCCAAAGTCGAATCATTTTGGAGAGGTCGCAGGGATACATTTCTGTCCACTGTGCTCTGTCCTCTGTTCACTAAAGGAACCTCAACCGCATTCGCTTGCCAGTCAGGGGATAAGGAATAGGGGTTAGGGGATAGATGAGTTCCCTTTGCTACATACACTCGATACTGCTTAAACGGCCGATCGTTGGACCAGTCGGGATCCATGGCCGTACCGCGGATAGCGATAGTGCCAGAAACCTCAGCTCCATCTTCCGCTGGGTAGGAAATTGCCGGCGCAATTCCATCTTTGACACAAGAAGCATAAGCAATACCCATGTTTCCTACATCATCTTCGGCGATGATCTGAAAACGATACGCACCTTTAGGATATTTATTTGGATCGCTCCCATCAAAAGTTATTTTTCTTTCTGAAGAGAGTTCCCAGGTGTCAAGATGCTTTCCGGTGTTAACATTGTAAAGTTTAACTAGAACTTTGATACCTGATGCCGGATTCCTGATATCAGCACGGTTATCTGCCACATCGTTGCTTTCTGATACATTAAAAGATAAAGTGGTCTTATAGGCATCTTTTCCCATATTAGAAAGCACAAAGGGCTGAGTGATTTGTCCGTAGATCACAGGCGGTGTGCGGTCGATGCGGACGGCTTCAAGGGTTGCGGGATTACTTTCATTACCCGCTTCGTCCCGGGCGATAACTTCTACTCGATAGATCCCATCCTCCGGCCCCTGCATGAACATCTGGTCGTACTTCCAGGTGTAACTTGCCAAATAACTGTCCACTGTGCTCTGTCCACTGTTCACTAAACTTGCCTGAGTCAGATAAGCAGTAGTTGTACTCTTCGAAAGGTTATTGAGTTTAATGATCACTGTCGACTTCTCGTTAACTCTAGCAGTTAGCCCCAGCTCTGTGGTCTTAGAGGTCATAGGGTTGGGTTCCATGTTGACGCCCAAAATGGTGGGTGGGGTAGAGTCGATGATAATAGGCTGCTCGGCAACCGCGCAATTACCAGCAAGATCAAAAACTTTGATTTTAACCTTGTAAGACCCGTCAGATACTTTTCCTGTCCCCTGTCCACTGTCCCCTGTCCACTGAAAGTAATTTTCGCCTTTAGAGAGAGAATCGGCAGTAGCAATAGTTGTTACTAAGTTATTGTTTGCATCATACAGCTCGCAGGAAACATTAAGGAGGTTAGGAGAGGCCTCGTCGGAGGCGGACCAACGAATGGTTAAGGGGTTAGGGGATAGGGAATAGGGATTAGAAGAATCAGGAGCACGGGGAGAATAGGGTTTAAGTTTTTCCATGGCAATGGTGGGGGACTGGGTGTCGATAGTTACATCAATAACCGCTTGCGAAACACCCACATTACTCCTAGCCACAACCACTAACGAATACTGCCCATCAGGAAGGGGCTCATCCGGGGTGTATTCAAACCACATATGTTTGTCATAAGTCCCACCGCCGATAGTGGTCTTAACTTTGGAAGTAACATCCACCTCTTCACTTCCCACCACCAACCTCGCCGCTTCCATAGTGATGTTCTCCAGCGGGTCTTCACTATAAGCCGCCTTCGCAAACTTCCCTCGAAAAGTTGGTTTGTTATTCTTAGTGAAGGTCCCGGGAAGCGGACTGAGTTCGGAGGGGACCATGGGGATGGTATTGAGGATGATTTTTAGGAGTTGGTGAGATTTCACCCCAACTGCATTCTCCGCACGGATAGCTAAAACATTTTGGCCTTCAGCAAAAGGCAGGTTATCTAACACAAATTCTCCGGTTTCGGGATCAACGTTTTCAATCGGTTTCCAAGCAGAAAAATTAAAAGAATATTCAAAGGATTTCATTAGCTTCGGAATCAGATAATTTAGTTTTCCTACAATCCTTTGGGGCGGCTTGGTCACAGTCATGGATGTCACATATTTTCTGTCCCCTGTGCTCTGTCCACTGTTCACTAGTGTCATCGGAACCGGCAAGTTAGAATTGCCGGCGGCGCTCCTGTTTTCCTGAATTGAGCTAATCTTAACAGATTCATAACCAGAAGGAACAGAAGAAGTAGAGAAAGCCATCATTCCTGATGCTTCTTTCGTCGCTTCTGCCTCGGCTGAAATTCGAGCGAGGATATTCTCCATACTGAAAATTGCTGGAGTATCTAAAATAGCAGTTTTGATGAGATCGTATTGGCGTACTATGCTTCCATGAGCATATATCCCCTGATCTTTAATTTCTGGCCGATAATGTTCCACCTTATCAATCAAACTAAGAGCTACACCCCAATATACAAGCCCTGCCACAACGTCGGGAACACCAAAATATTTCGCCCCATAATAAGCAGTGGTTGCCGCGGCAAGCTCAAGCTTAAACTGGCCGCTCAAATAATTCTCAAATCCTTCAGACTTAAATATGTACTCGTAGCGAGTTGCCTTTTCAAGGTGCTTTATCCCTTCCCCTTTTGCACTCCATGTCGGGACAAAAAGGTCACCATCATTCGTCATAACCAAGTACCTCTGTCCCATCAAAAGACTTAAAAACTTACCCTGCTCTGTGGGCATCTCCCAAAAACCGGAATTGGGCATTAAAGTGAGAGCAAGATCATTATTTAGAAATATTTCTGCCTCTGAAATGAATCTACCAATCAACTTATCAATTACACCTTGCATTATTGCCCTATCTTTTAACATTGCTAGGCCCTTCTTCATCCCTTGAAGCTCAGCAAAAGCTATTCCTGTTCCCAAAATATTTGGCGTGGGAACTCCACGACCATAAATAATACTGTATGCCGGCTCCTTTGTCGGATCATCTAACTTCGCATCCTTCAAGTCCTCTCCCAATCCAAGAATGGGTATCAGTTCCGTTGCTCCATCATCAACTAGAATGGTTGCCGAACCTAGCTCAAAGTCACCACCAAACAAGGCCTTTATTGAATCCCAAATCTCATCTTCATATATTCTGTAAGCCGCATACTTCTTGGCAAGATTATATACAAATACTGGATCCCCCCATGCCAACCTTCCTAAGTTATTAACAAAATCTTTCATAAAATTAAACGCATCTACTGCCTCCTTTAACTTCTGATAAGCAAGGTAATACTTCAACACTGAACCTAGCACCAAATCTGACCCCAAAAAGGGTGGAGCTATAAATACCACCTTTGCAATATCATTATTGTAGAACCCCTTTTCGAATAACCCCCGCTTACTAAGATAATCAGAGTAAATATAAGAGCGGACACTTAAGTTACCCATGGAGTGAGTAATGACAATGTAGTTTTTGGGAATTTTATCTTCTGGCACATCTTTAGGCAACATTGGGGGATGTTGCTGCGCATACCACACTCTAAAATCTTCTCTTGCCTTCCTAAGCCAGCTCATACCATTGAGTGACAGGTTGCTGTATGTTTCATCCCCAAATTCTCTAGCACTAGTCAAATTAGACCCATCAGGATTCGAAAATGTGTAACAATATACTCTTCCTTTTAATCCTAAGCCACCTTTATCAATGTCCCTTTCAAGAAACTCTTTCAAGTTCCCAAACATCGCTTGATACTTTGGATCCCTCGCAGTCCCATCCCACATCTCAGATTTCGCATGAATCCCATGAACTAGAATAAAAAGATAGTCCTTGTATGGTCCAGTACCATCAAGCTCTCCAGCATGAGCAGAAAAATGCCCCGCCAGTAACAGTAAAACAACTGTTACCAATACCTTGTATTTAGCAAATTTATCGTAGTTGTTTCTTCTCTTTTCCATCAATTGTATACACCCATACACCTTTTATGTTTCCATACCCATCCAAATCTCCACCTACTATTTTTGTGCCACCAAAAGAAAGCTTCAAGGATGCTCTGCTAAAATCTGAGAAAAGCTTATTAATAGACGTTCTATCATAAAGGCTCATCTTATACACTCCAAAATCGGCCCCTTGATAAATAACCTCCAAAGTTGAAATTTTCTGAGGATACCTTCCTGCCGCCAGATAGCTGTTTTGGGAACCATCTGCGTTAACACAATATAGATTACCATATATCACCACTTCCCCCACCCTCCATGCCACACCCTCTGCACTCGAAGCAATTTTTGTTTTCACCTCGTCACTGACGCGAAGAACAAACAAGTCCTTACTCTCATCACCGGAGTATGCAATCCTCGTTTCATCTGGAGACCAGTCAAAGGAATTAATTCCCTCACCACAATCAATTGACTTTACATCCGCCCCCGTAGAGGTGAATATCCTTAAGTTCTTCCAGTCCGTTACCGCAATGTAATTCCCAAGCGGCGACGCAACAACTTGCCCTAACCGGCTTATCTCTCTAATGTCTGCCTCCTGTGTCCCCTCATCGCTCATCGTCGTTATGTAATAATGCTCCTCTTCTTTTCCAGGAAATACAAAACTCCCACTATACGTTATCACCCTCTTCTTCACACACACTATTCGCCCATCTGGCATCCAGTTGGGATAGTAGTAATAATCCGAAGTCAATCGCCCTATCCCACACCCTCCATCCATCCCACAAAGCAGTGTCACCATCAGCAAGCCCAGAGTTAAGTAAGCCAATCTTAGGTTCACGGTGCGAGCTCCTTTCTTTCTCAGTGAACAGAGCACAGTGGACAGTGGACAGTTGTCGCGAATCACTGCGCTCTTGTTTTCACCCTTAATGAATTTATCAATCCATTAAGCATCCTCTGAATTTCCCTCAATATGTCTAGAACTTTATTGAATCCTTCCGCCTTTAAATATCCAAGCTTTTGTGAAATAATCTTAAAATCTTGTACTCTCATATTTCTACTTCTTCTTCCAAAATTTCACTCCCCTCACCGTAAAATATAATTAATAATACTGTCCCCTGTCCCCTGTCCACTGTCCCCTTACAAAAAAACGGGCTCCGCAGTTAGAATCACCTTCCAACTGCACAGCCCGTTAGTATTCTAAACTTTACACCACTTAAGGAAAAAGCTGCACAAATACCAACAGGTAAATTGTTTCGCTTTCTCTTCCTATTACTTATATCGACACTTTTTGGCAAAAATTTCATATAGCACCTTTTTTAGGGGATAGAGGTTAGGGAATAGGGAATAGGGAATAATATGCACGAATTCCTTTTCCAGAGTTGAGAAAAGCGTTCCTAAGCCCTTCCCCATGTTTCTCCATCCTTATCCCCCCTCAACTTGTGCCCTTGCGTCCTTGTGCCCTTGTGCTCTTATCCCCTTGTGCCCTTGTGCCCTTACGCCCTTGTGCTCTTGCTACCCGTGTCAGTATCCGTGTAAATTCCGTGTACACCCTCCCATTATATAATACCCACCTGGTCCACGAACACCCCACATTTTAGCATAACACCGCCAAAAACTCGACGGACCACTTGGCTTGGGCCGCGTCCAGGCCCCGATCCCTGATGCCTGATCCCTGATGCCTAAGCTCTGGCAATCAACATCCGGTATCTGGAATCAGGCATCCGGCATCCCTGGCATCCGTCATCCCCCAAGCACGCCCCACGCCCAACCCCTGACACCCCTTGCTAGCCGCTTGATACTCTTATTTACAGCTTCCTACAACCCGCTTGGCTTCTAATTCTAAAAGTTCTTCCACACCAGCACTGACTCAATAATAGTCACAATTTTTTTGCTCCCTTTCCCCACCCCCCACTCCTACGGCCTGAACGAAAATGTTTTCTCTGACACAGTTTCCTCTAGTGCCTGGTTTATTTCTCCAACCGAAAAGGCACTAACCGATCCCGAGCCAAAAGACCTTATCCCGGGTGCACTATTTTTCAACAAGCTAAACAGTTTCACTGAACTTGAGCTTAAACTAAACCCCGGAATGTAATACCCAAAAACCTTCCAAAAATACTCACGCCCTGGTACCAAATTTAAATCTTCAAATCCACTTCCAGTGGCAAAAGTGGGATAAGTTAGAGAAGCTTTATCGGTTACCCCTACCCACTTGATGACGGAACTAGCCCCTCCCTCAAATAAATAAACCAAGTAGAGGTTGAATTTTGAATCAGGTGGTGTCCACCTTAAAACAGGATTCACCCCAACAGAAGCAGTCCTATCAGCTGGTGACTCTAGAGTTATCAAGCCTGGAACAGTTACATCAACAGTCTTTGTTTCACTAGAAGCCACTTGAATGTCTTCAACATATTTAACCACGTGTCCATTATCTGTATATTTATATGCTCGGATAAAGTAAATAATCAATTGAGGGGTCGGAGGAACGTTAAGGCTATAATTATCCCCCCACCCACTGTACTCATATGGGTAACAATAATATCTGCCAGCTGAGTCCTTAATCCCCCACCCCACACCTCCCCACTCACTTGAAAAAGGAGCCACGACTCTACCACTAATAGTTGCCATCCCAGCTTCCAAGGTAAGAATTCCTGCATCAACTGATCCTGTACTTGTAATCTCAATCTTCTTAATTCCGGCAATAGTCGAACTGGCAGCAGAAAGATATGCCTCCATCGGAATTTTTTCTGGATCAATAAAAGTACTCATGGTATACTTGCCACTATTCGACAAGGCACTTGCATAATAATATCTGTGCATCAGTTTTACTTTAACATCAAGAGGACTACCATTAACATCTCTAACTTCGCCACTAATATAAGTATTGCTTCCTACATAGTATCCCACCTCCGGCCATCGGGGATCTAAAGATGTTTCAATATCTAATTTCCCCTTTTGACTAAAAATCGTCACAGGAGTGTAACCTGATGCCTTTACTGTTACACTTTCAACTGAAGCTGGTACCCCAACAAAAGAATAATCCCCGTTTGAATCAGTTACTGCAGTTTTACCACCAGCGTATACCACAACCCCAGCTATTGGTTTTCCGCTAATCATATCTGTTACTTTCCCGCTTATTGTTTTCACTGGTCCTGCCGCCACAACTCTCACCTTCGCCCTCCCCACCAAAGAATCTACCCTTGCTTCCACAGTCCCTTCTCCAGTAGCAGTCGCCGTAAACAATCCCTCCGCATCAATTGTCCCAATTCCTCCTGTAACCAACCAACTTATTGCTTCTAAAGTAGTTGATAAACCTTTCACCAAACCGCTTATCCTAAATCGCTGAGTTTCACCTACCATAAGAGTAACCGCCTCCGGAGAAATTACTAATCCCTGGACAGTTTCTCCTTCCTCAACTACGTTCTGCACTCCCTGCCCACACCCAACCACAAATCCCAATGACCAAATTCCAATTACCAAACCAATTCCAATCACCAACGACCGAACCCAAAATTGTTTACCTTTTCCCAGTTTCCTCACTCTCCTCCATCATTATTATTTAATTGGGGTTATTCAAATTGATTAATGTTCAGGAATCCCCAACCCTCTCAAAAACTCCTTCACTCGCTTATCAAACTCTTCTTTTCCACGCATACTAAATGCCCTAACACTGCTAGCTGATGGTGTTCCAACGGTAAAAGGGACTGTGGAATGATACACAACAGCATCAACCTCCGAAAATTCACTAACATTTGTAAGTCCATAAATGTTCAAGCCCTTATAACCCGCTATAGCCATGTAGTACTCACTTCCTTCCTTCAAATTTGCAATCTCACCACCCTTACCTATTGGAAAGCTTGGGTATTCAAGAGAAGTTCCCATTGTCAATCCCCACCACTTTATCCAGCTTTTAGGATCCCCCACAATAACAACATAGGTAAATCCCTCGCCAGCCGAGGTCCATTCAAACTTAGGTGTAACACTAACACCAGTTTGTGCAATTGCAGGGTAAACAACCTCAATTCCTGACGGCAAAACTATATTCTGGGTTAAGACTTCTCCACTTATTACAGAAATATCATTCAAGTAATAATACATATAATCGTTCCCTTTTGTAGCCAAAACTTCGACATAAAATTTCTTTCCTGTAGGGGGCGCAGGCACATGAAAAGTATAATTATTACTCCTCCAACTGGATGACACAGAACTTCGTTCCGACTGAGAAAACATAACACCCCATTCAACGAAATAAGTACTAAACCCACTAGGAGAAGAAACCGTTCCAGTTATGGTTGCTGCTGGATCCTGTACTACAATATCCCCCACTTCCAGGGTGACACCTCTAACTAAAGTAACTTCTTTAACCACTGCTCTGTAGATATCTCCATCTTTATAGCCAGCAAAGATACATCCCTGAACTGATGATCGGTTCTTAGGAACCGAAATCGAGTCAGAAAAAATCCCATTAGTTCCCAAAAAACTACTTCCTCCAAACCCTCCACCCTCTTCAAATACCGCCTCAAACCAAACTTCTGGAGTAGAGGAAGTAACAGGATTTCCAAATCTGTCCACTACTCTTCCTCGAATTTCCGTGTTTTCTGACGGAAAAGAGTACGGAGCTTGAAACCAACTTCCCATTGGGATATCCGTTGTCTCGCCGCTTAACGAAACACTCATTGGGAAAAAACCAGGTGCCGCAGCAGAAACCGTTTCGGCACTGATTGGAACATCGCTTAAAATATAGCTGCCATCAGCTAAACTTGTTGTTACCTTCCCCCCTGCCATAACTACCGCAGAAGAAATTCCTTCCCCAGAAGCAAAAATATTTTTAACCTTCCCTCTAATTACTTTCCCCGTGCTACTTGCTACTACGACACTCGCCCTTCCTTCTAACGAACCTACTCTCGCCTCAACTGTCCCCTGCCCTGCATCAGTTGCCCTAAAAAACCCCGTTGCATCAATCGTCCCTACCCCTCCAAACACCCTCCATGTTACCTCAACTGTAGAAGCAGAGGAGGTTTTAACTAAACCGCTTATTACAAACTGTTGGGTATCTCCAATCGACAAAGTTACACTTTCAGGCGAGACTTTTAATGCTCCATACGTTTCTCCATAACTCTCTTCGCTACATCCCTCTCCACTTGAAATCCCCTGACCCTGCCCACACCCTCCGACTACAAATCCCAATGGCCAAATTCCAATTACCAAACCAATTCCAATCACCAACGACCGAACCCAAAATTGTTTACCTTTTCCCATTTTTCCTCACTCTCCTTCATCATTATTATTATTTAATTGGGATTTGTTTAATTGTTTAATTAGAAGCCCACACCCCCCATCCACCCCACAAAGTAGTGTCACCATCAGCAAGCCCAGAATCAAATAAGCCAATCTTAGGTTCACGGTGCGAGCTCCTTTCCTTTCTGGTGCACAAGTCATAAGTGCACAAGTCGGAAGTGCACAAGTCGCAAGCTCTTGTAAACTTGTGCCCTTGTACCCTTGTGCCCTTGTGCTCTTATCCCCTTGTGCCCTTGTGCTCTTGCTACCCGTGTCAGTATCCGTGTAATTCCGTGTATATATATTAAAACTGCAACCTCAACCCCACCCGATGTGCGATCCCTAGATCCCCATAAGTCACATAGGCATAATCTACAGCAAAGCGAGAAAGATTTAGACCCAAGCCAATTCCAAAATTTCCACCTGATCCTTCTTCCGCTTTAGTACTTCCCCCCGCTCGAACTACCAAAAAATCATTTAGCTGATATTCTCCTCCTAAAGAAAGAAAAACACTGCTATCGATAGGAAGTCCTACATCAAAAGCCGCCAGCAATTTTTGGTCAAGAAATCGTTTTGAAATTCCCAGTTTTAAATTCTGCGGTAAAGTAGTACCGCTCATCGACCCGATATTTTGAACCACCAGTCCCATATTCATTCCTTTAAAATCACTCAGCAGCAGCCCCACATCTAAGGCATTTCCATTTTCTCCATAACGATCAATTGATTGATTGATAAACTTAAGATTTGTCCCTAGAGAAAGATTCTCTAAAATTTTTAATGCATAAGAAACAGTTGCCACTGCTGCGGAAGGAGAAAATACTCTCCCGGTGCCTTCCCGAGAAACCGCGGTAGTTTCCATCATGTTTCCGTAACTTAAGTAAAATATTGAAGCGCCTAGGGTATGGCCGGGCAAAAGGGGCTGAACATAATGCATAGTCGAATAACTGGTGTCAATCAACCACACATTGTGGGTCATAGAGAGCTCTTTAGAATTAAGCTGAGTAATTCCTGCAGGATTCCAAAAAATGGCCGTAGCATCATCAACCACGGCAGTAAAGGCCTCCCCCATGGCTGGCGCTCGAACACCGCTGCCAAGCTTTAAAAAGGTTCCCCCAACCGTGCCGGTATTTGCATTTCCGGCGAAAACCGGGAAAGCCAGCACACCTATCAGTACTAAACTAGCGAATAATCGCAAGCTTGCCACTCTGTTTTCCCCCTGAATTTGTGGTCACAACGTACAAATAAACCCCAGGCACAACGGAGTTGCCGTTTGAATTTTTAGTGTCCCAGGTCACTTTCCAGCTGTTAGAAGCGCTCTTTCCCGACCAAACCAAAGTACCGCTAATATCGTATACCCTAACGGTAATGTCCTCCCCCAATCCCACTGCTTCAAAAGTAACTATTTCCCCTGCTTTGCAAGGATTAGGATAAACAACAAGTTTAGTAGTAGAATCTCCCAATACATATAAAGTTGCCTCCCAGGTTGAGACATTTCCTACCTCATCCGCCGCCATGATTTTAAAGGTGTGATTGCCCGGGGAAAGTTTTTCGGTGTCGGAGAAGGTGTAGGTAGCAGCTACCGAGGAACCGGTTTGCATGGTCTTGGCCACCATTTGAGACAAAGTTTTAAATAAAGAGTTATCAACTACTAAAAGAACTGCGGAGGCATCAACTCCATAATTATCGGCAATACTGAAAGATAATTCTGGCTTTGAAACTATAGAATCAAAATTACAAATAAGTCGCCCATTGATTTTAACTTCCGTAATGCTTGGCCGAGAATCATCGACTATGTCAAAAATCGCAAAAATACCTAATCGATGGGAACTAAAGAGAAGATACTTATCAAGCTTGCTCGAGGGCAAAAGAACCCATTTGCTACCTACATCATCCCACATAAAAACTTTAGGGTTCATAACTCCAGCAGGAAGAGGCATAGTTATTTCTGTCGTCACCGGCAAGGTCATGATATTACCCGAGATTTTTAGCGCCTGCTCAACTTTTCTCGCCCCAGCCATGGGATTCTTAGGAAGTTCTATGCGCTCAAATTTTACCCACTCTAACCCATGAACTGCACCTCTAGAAAAGACCAACTTTTCCTCTCCTACAGGATTATATATGACATTTGCTTCCTTAGTTACTATAACTTCTACTTCTCTTATAACCTCTACTTCCCTTGTAACCTCTACTTCCCTCGTAACTACAACAACCTCTGGTTCCGGCGAAGGAGAACGGATCGAAAACATCTCACTTTCTCCCCTGAGATACCTTCCACCCCACGCCCAAACTTCAATTATGGCTTGAGAAGTATTAATTCCTAAAGGTACCCTCCAAGCAAAACTCTTATCACTTATTTGTGCCTCATAAGTAATGGGAACATAGAAAAGAGCGCCATCAGAAGAATAAATCAAATAAATACTATACCAAGCATTATTTGGTAATGAATAACCAGGTACCGCTTCCCAGCTGATGCTGTAGACCTGGCCTGCAGTCCAAACTTCTCCACTGGAGGGTGACCTTACAATTATCCCAGAGCTTGCTCCATAACTTCCTATGCTAAAATAAGCATCACTCTCATCACTTGTGACAATTGATCCATTCTTCACTGCTTCAACCTTTACTTTTACTCTTGATGAGGAAATACCCGAAGGAGTCCACGAATAAGAACCATCATTCGTTTCTCCAGTAGCAATCGTTTGCCAACTCCCATTATCCACTTGATAACTAAGATTGATCGTATAATCTCCCGGGTTAATTCCTTCCCCACTGGCTTGCCATCGAATATCAATTGACCAATCACTATAATATTCCTCACCCCCATTGGGCGAAAGAACCGTACCAAAGGAAGGAATAGTAACCCTAAAAACTGCATCACTTTCGTCGGTTGCTACTTGGCCAACTACATCAAATGCCTCAACTTTAATCTTAACGCTCTCTGAGCTTATCTGAGGAATGGTCCAAGGATAGGTACTATAATAACTAACCTTTTCGGCAATAGGTAAATAGCTAATTCCTTCATTCGTAGAATAATACAGGGAGATTCCAGAAAGCCCAACCGAATCCGATGCTTGGTACCTTATATAGTAAGTTTGCCCCGCATAAAGATTTTCTCCACCATTCGGGGAGCTCAAAGAAATAGTAGGAGGAGTACTATCAATACCAAAGCTTGCAGTATTAAAACCTACATTTCCATCGGTATCCACGGCCTCGACACGTAGCCTTCCGTCCCAGGAAGATAAATCAATCGCTGGAACTTGCCAGCTATACTCTCCATCGTTTGCTTCTCCCGAGGCAATCACCTCCCAGGTAGTTCCTCCATTGACGGAATATTTAATAGTAATGGGATTGACGGCTAGGTTATTTCCACTGTCCCAAGCATTCCACCGTATGGTCTGAACCGTGCCCCCTTTCCAATAGTATTCAGGATAACTAGGAGAAGAAATAGTTACCACCGGGAAGGTTATAGCAGTAAAAAGGCCGCTCTCTGCAGTCGTCACCCAACCCGCCTTATCCCAAGCTTCAACTTTAACTTTAGCATTGGTGGTATCAGAAGTTCCTCCAATCCAATAGCTAGCATCATGATTAGAATTGTTAGTAGAATTTACCCATCTATAAGTGCTGCCACCGTCTTCCGAATAATAGATTTTCAATCCCCCGCTTGGAAAACCACTGTCATCCGAGGCCTGGAAGGCAACTCTCAATCCTTCTTGGCCAATTTTCCAGGTAGAACCAGCCTGGGGATAAGAAAGGGTTATTCGCGGTGGTGTACTGTCGATTCTAAAATAGGCATTGCTTTCGTCGCTGGCTACAATCTGACCACTGGAATTAATAACTTCAACTCTAATTCTAACTTGACTACTATCGATTGTTGGCACATTCCAAATATAACTCCCATCATTATTTTCTGCTGAGACTATCTCTTGCCATGCTCCTCCATTTGTGCAATACTTAAGATTAATTGTATAATCACTTGGATTTAATCCTTCCCCCGTTGGATTCCAAGTAACTTCAAAAGTAGAGCCTCCCCGCAGTATTTCACCGCCATTTGGAGCTTTTACTTGGCCAATAGGAGGAATTAAGATAGAAAAAACCGCATTACTTTCATCTGAATAGGTCTGACCAAAAATATCAACCAGGGTAATCTTTACTTTTACCCTATCGGACCTCGCGAGGGGAACTTGCCAAGAATAGGCACGGGTTTCTTTCCATAAACCTTCGATAATCTTTGTGTAATTTGTACCACCGTCGGTAGAATAATATAATGTAAACGGATAATTTTGCAGGCCAATGGGGTTGCTTACCTGCCAGGTTATATTGTAGTTTTGCCCACTGCTTAAAGATTCTCCTCCATTAGGAGTTAGCAAAGATAAAGAAGGAGGATCAGTGCGAATAGCAAAATACCACCTGTCCTCTCCCACATTTCCTTTAACATCTTCAGCTTTAATCTTTAGAATTACATAATTGTCATTCACTGCCGGAACATTCCAAAGATAGGTTCCTTCTTTTACTTGCCCAGTGGCAATGGTAATCCATGTGCTACCCTCAGTAGTTGAGTAATAGATACTAACCGGATAAGGCTTTAAATCATCTCCCGCATCATGGGCATGCCAAGAAATTTCATAAATTGATCCACCTGTCAATACCGAGGGTAAACTAGAAGTTAGATAAGTGTAAGGAATTGAAATAATATTAAACTTTTCGCTTTCTACTGTGGCCACCTCATTGTTCAAATTTCTAATTTCAATCTTAATCCTGGCTTCGGTAGTATCCTCTCTATTTCCCACCCACCACCCCTCTTCGCCATCATTGGCCGTACCACTTAAGCAGACCTGATAACTATTTCCATTATCGAGTGAATAATAAATCGAAACTGGATTGGAGGGAAAACCAACTGGGTCACTAGCAATCCATCTTATGCTAACCCAACGGCCAACGTTTTCCCCTCCAGCTGGAGCAAGTAGTTGAATAGTAGGAGCAGCAGCAACCATCGAAGAAAAAAGCAAAGAAAACAACAAAAGCAAAAGCCCACACCCCCACCACCCGCCTCCCCTAGCAGTTAAAAAGAAGAAACGCAGGTTGGTTTTTTTATGATGGGACATTGGATGCCCCCTTTGAGGTAGGCTATATTTTATCATGGCACATCAAAATATGCAAGTACTTTTTAATCATCACCACTAATCATCACCCTACACTTCTTTTAATGGATTTCAGTGTTAAGAGCCTAGGCCAAAGTGCTAGTTTCACAAATCTTGATCTTGCCAGCATCCTCAGCGCCTCATCTTTGAGGCGATGTACTTGAGTTTTCGACAACCTCAACTGCTCCGCCACCTCCCTCTCCGAGAGGTCTTCAAAGAAGATTAATCTCACAATTTTTCTTGGCAGAGATGGCAGCTGATGAAGCGCCATCTTAAGCAAGGCGTAGCGGGCAATGCTCCACTGCTCCTTTATCCAAATTTGCCCATGAAGGCAATCTTCCATCGCCTGCTTATCTAAGACCGCCTCGGCCGTAAGCTTTACCTCAAACCTTTCAAACCACTCTTGCTTATCCATCTTGGTTCTCCCTCCTTTTTGGAACTCTCTAAAATAAAAAACGCCCTGCCGTCACAGCCTACGGTATCTGCTACTGTGACTACAGGGCGTTAATGTCTTAAACTTTAAACTGCTTCAGGAATTAATCCGCACAGACATCAACGCGCGGTTTGTTTAATACTAAGAGTTTCTCTAGCTCTAAAAGCAGAGAACCATTCTTTAACTGCTCAATATAATTGGGAACCACCACCCCCGCCTTCCTCAACCAGTGAACCACTTTAAAACAAGCTTTACAAATTTCTTCTTTTAAGCTTTTACGCTTCGCTAAAACAAAATATAAAAGCGCCAGCTCAAAGGCAATCTCCGGCTTGCGTCGGAAAAAATAAGCAATCTCTCGGTTGCGGATTATTTCGGCCAATCTCATGGTAGCTCTCCACAAATCTCTAAATATTCATCGTTAAATTTTACTAAAAATTTCACCGCACATCAACTTGGGCAAGAAACTGAGCAGCGTGAGGCAAAAATTTTTGCCCGAATTAACACAAACTTCTTCGTAACCAATTCGGATGATACCCAGCAACATTTGGGAGGACTTTGATCTTTGGACTTTGGTCTTTGGATTTATTCTTTATCCTTAGCGCTTTTCAGCTGCTTTTTTAGTACTATTTTGCCATTGGGCATAAGATAGTAAATATTACCTAGAAGGGAAAAGGGGGTGGGGATTCCTAATCTTCTATTTTCTTCCACTAATTCGTGGTAAGCTTTGTTGGCCTTTGCCATAACTTCGATTGTATGCTTATAAAGTTGGAGTGGGAGGTGTCCCTTCTTATTTTTCGGCTTAGCCATTTTTTACCTTCTCCTTAAAGATCCTGAACTCAGGCTCATCCAGCATTAAAAAATACTCTTTCCTTCCTATGGCAATAGTCCTAGCTTCAACTTCATTGTTGTTGATTATTTTCCACACATCCGCATAGAACCGATATGTTTCCCAAAAATTCTTTAGACTTCTCCCATAACGTCTTTTAACATCTACTTCCGGCACAGGATGTCCGCCCTTTTTTAAACGCTCTTTTATTCTTTCCAATAACAGTTCCACAGGATATACAAACAGATAGTAAATTTCAACGAAATATCTTCTTCGTTTTAGATGCTCGAACCTTTTCTTTAACCCAATCCCGGCCAAAGTAGTTTCAAAAGCAAAATTGATTTTCTTCGAAATGGAATCATCAATTAACTTAAGCGCTTTTTGGCCAGCTTCAATATCAGCAAGCCTTTCCTGCCTCTGAATATCGTCAGCATTAATAAATACCAGGTTGGGTTCTAGAATGCTTTTAGCAAAAGTTGTCTTACCAGCTCCATTTGCTCCGGCAAAAATTAGAACTCTGGACATTGTTTTCCCTTTATGAAATTATATCACATTTTATCCGGATTTCGTTACGGCAAAGAAGACAAGATAGACAGCATATTCTGCCATTTCTGCCTTTTAGTTTTTAGTCTGCGAAAAAAACTCTAACCATAACGAAAACGAGACGTTACCGATACCCATATCGACCCCGAATCTCATATTCAAATTCCATTCCATTTCCATTTTATTCTCTTTGTAATCACTTCAAAATTTCACGCAAAATCTTATAGAAAAACGCGAGGTTATCGGGAATTACCAAACTCTTAGAACGGAGAGGAATGCCAAGCTTGCCGTAAAATGTCCTTAAGCCTAACAAAGTTGATGGGTTAATGTTTTGACATTTAGCGAAATATCAAAACGTTTATCTTCGAGAATTTTTAAAAAACCGCTAATCGATTTTAAATTCTTTATCGCTGATTCCCTGATTGACCTTGATGTTTGTAAACTCCATTTCTACCTTCATAGTACCCATGGGGGTGGTTACATTAGAAACATTCTTTGCCGGCACCCAAACATCAGAAACTTTAGTATATTCAATTTCTGATTGGCTCAGGAGCTTGCCTTTGCTGTCGTACATAAGAACCTTAGTAGGAACCCACTTTTCGCTATCAACATAAAATTCCATTTTGCCTAGAATTTTAATTTCTTTTTTAGGAACTCCTACAATTATATAATCCTCACCTTTCTTGGTGGCGGATAGATCAAAAAGCTCTTTTGCCCTCTCCAAGTCCATCTGCTTTGAAGCATCAGGCATACCCGATTTTTCTCGCAACTTTTTAAGGTCCTGCACAATTTTTTGCCCGGTTTCCGGATTAATAATCATCATTTTATCTCCATTGGTAACTGTGGTCTGACGCATGGGGGAGAGCATTTCTACCTTAGATTTGTCTTTTCCTTTTGTCCACATTTTTCCTTTTTGCACCATTTTCTGCGGGCCTTTTTCTTTCTGCCCCGGCACCGCCATGGTTGAAGTAATAGTAGTGGTAGTTTCCGCATACATATCTTTGATTTTAGCCTGATTGGCCTGGATCTTTGCCACCAATTCATCAAGGGAAAGATCTGCGGCAAAGCTAAGCGAAGTAAAAACCATTAAGCCAAAAATTCCCAAAGAAAAAATTTTCCCTAACCTTCTGCTTATCATAAGAACTCCTCCTTTGCCGAAGCTTATCTTTCGAAGAACATTATAACACACTTTTTATTGAAGAACACTGCTTGATAAAAGAAAGAGGCAGAGAGGGCAGATAAGATAGAAAAGGTACAATCTTCACAATTCGCAAATACGGGGTTATAATAAAGCAAGCAAGGAGGGATAGACATGCCTATTGTAAGAATCGAAATGTGGGCTGGAAGAGATAAGGAAACAAAAAAGAAGTTGATTGAGAAAGTAACCCAGACGGTTTGTGAGGTAATAAAATGCCCGCCGGAGGCGGTAACGGTAGTTATTCAAGATGTCCCAAAAGAAAACTGGGGGCAGAAAGGAGAACAAGCATGTTAAAACATTTTTGGATAATAGGGATTCTTTTAATGGTTTTCGTTTCGGGGTGTGGTCGGTCGTCTCAACCAGAAAGCCCAGCTTCCCCTGGCATAACCGGGATTTCCATTTCAGGGAATCTTTATTCCGGGGTAATCCGCACCTCCAAAACGGTAGGAGCTAATGCCATCATTGCGGATGCTACCAGCCCTATTCCAAATTACACCGTCGTGGCGGTAGGAACAAAGGATAACAAGATTTATTTCCCAGACGCGAAGACCAAGACGACCGACGGCTCGTTCTCGATCTCGGTCCCTTCGGGGGAATCGTTCTATCTTGAGGTGATTGACGACAAGAATAAATTCGTGGCGCCGGTTTCTTTCGGCGTGACGACCGAAGGGGTAATCATGGCAATCACCCCGGAAGCAGGGAGTGAAGTAATTAATCTGGGAAAGATTGTTTATGAAAGTGCCAAGGGAGCAGCGGTCCCGACCATGGAGCTGAGTGCTGCCGTGCTGGACGAAGACAGTACTGCCCGAAAGAAAACCGCAGAAAGTTTTGTGCCGGTTGGAGCGGGAGTTTTGGGCCGAGGAACCGGTGAAGCAGCTTTCAGCGGTGAGCTGGAAGATAAAATTGATGAGGATCGCGACGGGCTGCCGGATGTTGTAGACATCGATGACAACGGCGATGGAAAAGTTGATGGCCTAGATCCCACCCCGCGGCTCAGCGACAGAGCAGAAGTGAAAATAACCGGTGTTCACAACACCAATGCCTTTTCAAACCTGGCTTTGCCATATGAGAATTATCCTACTTACCTCAGCGGTTCTCCAAACGCCACTCCGATTGATGTTGCCACACAAACCAATCTGGCAATCGAAATTGTCATGACTCCGGGAATTGACCCGGCGATCTTCTCTGATGTGCGGGTGGTTGAAGGACCGTCCTGGATTGACACCGCATCGATTGAGAGCGACAGCCCGCCTGATAAAGTGGGTACCCCCTGGAAAGATTCGGGCTATGCTCTTTATAAGGCAGGCGACCGCTGGCAGGTTCATGTAAGACCAAACGGCACCCCGGAAGCAGGAGACGTCCTTAAGTTTCGGGTAACAACCACCTCGGGCTCCGAAGAATTTATTGCTCAGCTAACCTATGTTTTTAAAGATATCCCGCGGCTGATTGCTTATGTCGATGACACCGGCACCAAAGAGGGGGCTGCCAGTCTAGACCTCTCGGTTTACACTGGAAATGGTAATAGATTTAATTATTCCGGCGGGACAATCACTTTTATCTTTACCGCTCCGAAGGACGACACCGGCGCTTATATCACCGGAATGCAGTATTACCTTGATGGGATAAATTATTATAAAGGAACCGGAACTATTTTATCGGAAAGAAGTTTACCGGTTATACCTGCCCTGATTTCCTACCCTGGTTTTGGGACCGTCAACGCGGTGACCTTTACGCCCACCACTGAATCTTTTGATTATTTCAAGGTTGATATTAAGGCGCAGAGCCCGACCAGCGGCGGCGGTAATGCTTCGCAAATGGTTAATTTTAAAAGGATATAGCCATGGAAGAAAAAAGAGAATTATTTGAAAAAATTAATCTAAACCTAAAAAACGCCATGAAGAACAAAGATGAACTGCGCCTTTCGGTACTGCGCATGATGAAAAGCAAAGTTCTTTATGTCAATGCCCGGGGAGACCTGCCCGACGCGGAGATCATCAAAATTCTTACTAAGTACAGCAAAGACCTGAAAGAATCTATTGAAGAATTTAAAAAAGTTGGTCGAATTGCCGAAGCTGAAAAAGCAGAACAAGAGTTGAAAATCGTGCAAGAATATCTGCCCAAGGAGCTTTCGGAAGAAGAAATTAAAGCTATCGTTGAGCAAACTATTCAAGAAGTAGGAGCGGCTTCGATAAAAGACATGGGCAAAGTAATGAAAGCGGTGTTAGCCAAGTACCCCGGGATTGATGGGAAAATCGTTAATCAATTTGTAAAAGAAAAACTCAAGTGATCTGGTTTTTACTAATACTCGTGGGACTGGCCGCAGGCATAGTAAGCGGCTTGTTGGGAATTGGAGGAGCCACCATCGTTATTCCCATTCTCGTTCTTTGGTTTGGCCTCAGCCAACATCTTGCCCAAGGAACAACTCTGGCCATGATGGTTCCCCCTATTGGCCTCTTAGCCGCGTGGTACTATTGGAAAAATGGAAATGTCAACTTAGGATGGGCGGCTTTGCTTTGCTTGGGCTTTTTCTTTGGGGGCTTAATAGGAGCTTACTTGGCTGAACTTATCCCCGATTTAATCCTGCGTCGGGTCTTTGGACTGTTCTTACTTCTGGTCGCTTTGCGTCTTATCTTTTGGGGCTAGGTTTTCTTAATCAAAAATAACTTCTGGCCGTACTCAACTGGTTTGCCATTCTCGGCTAGAATTTTTATGATTTTTCCCTTCACTTCCGCTTCAATTTCATTAAAGAGCTTCATGGCCTCGATGATGCACACCACCTTGCCCGGTTCCACTTCATCGCCCACTTCTACAAAGGGGGGTGCTTCTGGGGAAGGCGCTCGGTAAAAAGTCCCTACCATGGGTGCAGTAATGGCCACCACCCCTTCTTCTTCTTCAGGAGCAGAAGGAACTGAAGGAGAAGCAACCTGAGCCGGAGGAACCGAAGAAGTAATTGCCGAAGCCCCACTCACCCCACCAATCTCCCTCCGCACTTCATACTTTACCCCTTTTTCTTCAATCGCCAAACCCGAAATATCTTCTTCTTTTACCAACTGAATTAATTTTTTTACTAAATCCCAATCCACCATTTTTTACGCCCTCCCAAGGTATTTTCCTTCTCGTGTATCAATCTTTAAAACATCTCCCACATTCACAAAAAATGGGACTTGCACCACCAAGCCCGTTTCCATGGTAGCTGGTTTGCCGCCCGAAACGGTATCCCCCTTAAATCCCGGGGCTGTGTCTACTACTTTTAATTCTACCGCCGCCGGCAGTTCCACATCTAAAACCTCATCCTGATAGAAAGAAACATTAACCACAGACCCTTCCTTTAGGTATTTTGCCTGTTCTTTCATCCGTTCTACAGGAAGGGAAACCTGCTCAAAGGTCTTCTGGTCCATAAAATGAAAACCTTCGGCATCGGAATAAAGAAACTGCATGGGCTTATATTCAATGCGGGCGGTTTCGATTTTATCCTGCGGCTTAAAGGTCTTCTCAATAATTGCTCCCGTGCGCAGGTTTTTAAATTTTATCCTAATCCAAGTTTGCTGCGCCGCACGCTGATGGTGATACTCTAAGCAACGGTAAATCTCACCATCAATTTCAACCGTTAATCCTGCTTTTACATCGTTTATGGGAATAGGCATAACAAAACAAAATTATAAAACCAGTTTTTCCCTTTGGCAAGGGGGTTTAAAAATTTTTAAGGACTCTAATAATGGCATCTGCCATCTCAGAGGTCCCCACCGCCGTTGGGTCTTCACGCAAGGGCTTTAGGTCATAAGTAACATACTTTCCTTCAGCAATAACACTAGCAACCGCCTTTTCTAACCTTTCCGCTGCCTCCTTTTCCCCAAGATAATCTAGCATCATAGCTGCGGAAAGAATCATGGCCGTGGGGTTAACCTTATTTTGTCCCGCATATTTAGGAGCAGAACCATGAATGGCTTCAAAGACCGCCATCCCATCTCCTAAGTTTGCTCCCGGAGCAATGCCTAAGCCCCCAATCAATCCTGCACAAAGATCGGAAATAATGTCTCCATAAAGATTGGGCAAAACCAAAACATCGTAAAGTTCTGGCTTTTGTACCAGCTGCATGCACATATTGTCAATTAGGCGTTCCTCATATTCCACTTTTCCCTCATATTCTTTGGCCACTTCCCGGGCCGCGGCAAAAAACAGACCATCAGTAAACTTTAAAATATTTGCCTTAGTTACTGCGGTTACTTTCTTCCGGCGGTGCTTGAGCGCATATTCAAAAGCAAATTTAACGATCCGCTTGCTTGCAAAAATCGAATTCGGTTTTAAACTGACAGCCGAATCTTCTCTAATTTGTTTGCCCGTTTCCCTCTTAACCAGGTCAATCAGCTTCTTGGTCTCTTCTTTTCCTATCTCAAACTCAATGCCTGCATAAAGATCTTCCGTATTTTCCCTAACTACCACTAAATCGATATTTTCATGTTTTGATTTTACTCCAGGATAGGATTTACAGGGTCTTAAGCAAGCATAGAGGTCAAGCTGTTGGCGAATAGCTACATTAACAGAACGAAAGCCACTCCCAATAGGGGTGGTAATTGGTCCTTTAAGGGCAACTTTATTTTTCCTAATGGAATTTAAAGTTTCTTCGGGTAGAGGCGTTCCATACTTTTCTATCACCTCGGCCCCAGCTTCTTGCACCTCCCAATCAATTTTGACCCCCGTGGCTTCGACACAACGTCTTGCCGCTTCTACCACTTCTGGGCCAATCCCATCTCCAGGAATAAGAGTAACTTGGTAGGTCATTTTATTTGATTATAACCTTTTAGAGTGCTAAAATCAAGTAGCATGAACTTAAAAGAGCTCAAAAAGAAAAAAATTTGTGTGCTAATGGGCGGGCGCTCCCGCGAACGAGATGTATCCCTGCGTTCTGGACAACGGGTATTGGCCTCCCTAAAAAAACAAGGTTTTAATGCCCTCGCCATGGACCTTGAAGAAGATTTAATCTCTAAGCTTAAAAAACACAAGGTGGACATCGTTTTTATTATGCTTCACGGAAGGTTCGGCGAAGATGGAACAGTACAAGGTATGTTAGAACTAGCAAATATTCCTTATACCGGCTCAAAAGTCCTAGCCTCGGCTTTAGCCATGAACAAACTGGCTTCGAAAAGAGTTTTTGACGCTCTAAAAATTCCTACTCCACGTTATTTAGAAATTGACCTGCTAAGCGACTTAAAAAAAGAAGCCGAAAAAATCAAACGACGTTTTCTTTTTCCCCTAATACTTAAGCCTACTTCCGAAGGTTCTAGCTTTGGCGTGACGCTCATTAAAAGAGAAGAAGAATTAGAAGAAACCTTAGGCCTAGCGGTGGCGGAATACGGAGAAGTTTTCGTTGAAGAATATATTAAAGGCCAAGAAGTTACGGTAGGGATTTTAGGTAAAGGGAAGGACCTTCAAGCTTTACCCATTTTAGAGCTGGTTCCCCACAAAGAATTTTACGATTTCGAAGCAAAATATACGGAGGGCATGACAGAATTTATTTTGCCGGCACGACTTCCCAAACCTCTTTATCAGAAAACCCAAGAGGTAGCCCTGGCCGCCCATCGCGCTCTGGGATGCTATGGTGTTTCTCGGGTAGATATTATCGTCTCCCATGATCATATCCCTTATGTTCACGATGTTAATACCATTCCCGGCATGACCGAGCGCTCTGACCTTCCCGCTCAAGCCGCCCATGCTGGAATTTCTTTTGATGAACTGGTGCTAAAAATTCTAGAAAGCGCATATTGAACAAAACTTAAAGTGGCAAGAACTAAAGAAAAAAAGAAAAAAAAGAGCCCTTTTCTTAAATTTCTTCTTTCTTTTTTCTTGCTGGGTTTGCTGGGCATAGGAGGATATTATTTTCTTTCCCTTCCCATTTGGAAAATTCAAGAAGTAGTGGTCACAGGAACCAAAATTCTTTCTGCAGAAGAAATTCGCAGCCTTTCTGGCATCCCTTATGGGGAAAATCTCTTTTGGGCCGATTTTACCCACGCGCAAAAAAACCTCGAAAAAATTTCTGCCATTGAAAAATTTAACTTTTACCGCATCCCTCCGGGAACCGTTCTAATTAAGATTAAAGAAAGGGAACCTATTGCTGTAGTTATTTTAGAAAATAAATCAGCGGTAGTGGACCGTGAAGGATATCTTTTGAACCGCAGTCCAAAAATCAGTTTAAGTATTTCTAATCTTGAAGAACTCCCCGTAATTTCGGGAATCAGCACCTACGAACTTATAGGGGAGGAAAAAATCAATCCCCGGGTGGCTTATCTTTTGCCCAACTTAATTCTAGAACTTTCTCGCTCCTTGGGCTCTCACAAGATTCACTTAGAATTAGGGAATTTTGAAAACATGAGTTTTCTTTTGGACGATCTTCTACGGGTTAAAATCGGCCGAGATGAAAATCTGTCTGAAAAGATTGAAATCCTTAAAGGGCTGTTAAAAGAACTAGCGGGCAGGTGGGGTCAAGTGGAATATGTCGATGTGCGCTTCCCCAACAATCCCGTGGTAAAATATCGGTAAATACCTTGATTAATTTAACCCTATCATGTTATAATATCGTTACCTTATGATTGGAAGCAACGGTCAAAATTTTGCCACCATTAAGGTCTTCGGAATTGGCGGAGGGGGAACCAATGCGGTTAATCGTATGATTGGGGGAGGGGTTAAGGGCGTAGAATTTTGGGGAGTAAATACTGATCTTCAAGCTCTCAGTGTTTCTCTAGCCGATCATAAGCTCCAAATTGGAGCTAAACTTACCCGCGGCTTGGGAGCGGGTTCTAATCCCGAAGTTGGACAAAAAGCAGCAGAGGAAAGCCGGGAAGACATTAAACTAGCTTTAGAAGGAGCAGACATGGTTTTCCTCACTGCCGGTATGGGAGGAGGAACAGGCACTGGAGCTTCCCCGGTAATTGCTGAAATCGCTAAAGAGCTGGGATGTCTTACCGTAGGAGTCGTCACCAAGCCCTTCCGCTTTGAAGGCCCCGTGAGAATTTCTCAGGCAGAAGCCGGAATTGCTTTGTTAAAAGAAAAAGTTGACGCCTTAATTGTTATTCCCAACGACAAGCTCCTACAGGTAGTAGAAAGAAAAACTTCTATTATCGAAGCTTTTAAAATTGCCGACGATGTTTTACGACAGGGGGTCAAGGGAATTTCTGATCTGATTACGGTACCGGGGTTGATCAATCTCGATTTTGCCGATGTCCGCACCATTATGTACGAAGCGGGTTCAGCCATGATGGGTATCGGAACCGGTTCCGGGGAAAATCGCGCCGTAGAAGCCGCCGAAGCCGCCATTTCTTCTCCCCTCTTAGAAGAAACCATCACCGGGGCTAAGGGCATTATCTTTAACGTCACCGGCGGCTCAGATTTAACCCTGGTTGAAGTAAATGAAGCAGCAGAGGTAATTTATAACGCGGGAGATCCTGACGCTAATATCATCTTCGGTGCGACCATTGATGAAAAACTACAGGGTGAAGTAGTCGTAACGGTAATTGCCACGGGCTTCAGACCCTCAGCTAAAAAAGAAAGAGAGGCGCTGCCTTTCTTACGCCCTAAAGCTTCCCCCGCTCCTTCTCCCAAGAGCTCAGTTTCTTCTAAAGAATCTATTGAGCTTCCACCCTTCATTCGTTAACCATGACTATTCTTTTCCCTTTTCTTAAGACCTTAGTTGCTCTCTTTATTATCGTTGATGTGCTCGGCAACCTTCCTTTTTTTATCGCCCTCAGCGAAGGTTTATCGACCTCAGAAAAGCGCAAAATCTTTCTAACGGCCGTGATTGCTGGTTTCTTCCTTTTGGTTTTTTTCTTACTCCTGGGTACGGCCATCTTAAACCTCTTTAATGTAACGCTCAATGACTTTAAAGTTGCCGGAGGAATCCTTCTTCTTCTTATCTCCGTGGAAATTCTTCTGCGCGGCAAAGTAAGTATCGAACACAAAGAAGAAATCGGTATCGTTCCCCTAGCCTGTCCCCTTCTGGTTGGACCAGGAGCAATTACTACTGCTTTAACTTTGGTCAAACTTTATGGCTATGGTATCGTGCTAAGTGCTCTTTTAGTTTGCTTTTTCCTAGTTTGGTTCATCCTTTACTTTTCTGAACCCATTTATAATTTCTTAGGGAAAAGTGGGTCTTTAATTCTAACTAAAATCGCGGCGATCTTGATTGCTGCAATTGCGGTGCAATTCATTCGCCAAGGAATTACTTCTTTTTTCTTCCAGCACTAATGTGGGGACCACTCCAACGCCACAACTTGGGGTCATCGGAAAGAAAAGCGTTTAATCTACTTTTTCTAATTTTCTTTGGCACCAACTTTTTCTGGAACACCTCTTTTGGGCTAACTCCCAACCTAGCCGCCAAATTAAATCGTTTGGCTTCTACTTCAGAAGCTCGCGTAGGAATTACTTTCGTGGACTTAAAAACCGGCCAGAAAATCAGCATCAATGGCAGTCAACCTTTTCCCACAGCTTCAGTAATTAAAGTTGCCGTCGCTCTTGCTGCATTTCATTTCAGCGATTCAGGAAAGCTCGACCTTAATCAGCGAGTGCTATTCCAAGAAAGCGACAAATTAGGGGGAGCAGGGGTTCTTCGCTGGATGAAAGCAGGCCGAGAATATTCACTTTGGAACCTCTTGCGGCTAATGATTACCCTTTCTGACAATACCGCTACCAGATTGGCCATCAATGCCATAGGTTTAGAGAATATCAATGCTTATATTCAGCAAATGGGTTTAAAGATTACCATCATAAAAGACTCCACCATGCTCGTGGAACCACCTGATTCCCACACCAATTTTTCTACCCCGGATGAGATGGCCCAAATTCTGTGGATGATTTACCATCACCGCGGCCTTAGCCAAAAATCAAGCAAGCAGCTAATTGCCTGGATGAACTATCAACGCTACCGCTGGGGAATTTGGCGTGGGCTTCCGCCGGGCACTTATGTGGCAAATAAGACCGGTCACTTAGAAGGCATAACTAACGACGCCGGGATTATCTGTACCAAGAAAGGAAACTATATTCTTTCTATTTTCACCTGGGGTTTTAAGAAAACTAGAACTGCTCGGCGACTAATCAATGAAATTTCACGAGTGGTCTATGAGGACTACACCGGGGAAAAAGTAGTAAGGCCTAAGATAAACGCCAAAAGAAAATTAAGGTTGCGTTCTCCTAAAACCCCAAAACACAGGTTAGAGCCCTCCTAACCTTTCTGCCATCTCTTCCCTATCTGCCTCTTTTACCTTCCCTTCATCTGACGATTCTAGCAAACTTACAAGTTCCTCAACCACCTTCGACCGGCTTTTCTTTGTAATTTCAATATTTGCCTACCTTACATGGGCCCTTGAAATCAACATGTGCGAGGATAGCTGATTTCCGAAGTAAAGAAGCCGCCCGCTCTCACATTTCTAAGCTTCTTCAGGACTTCCTTAATCAGCGAGGTCTTACCGCAGCCAGGAGGACCAGTCAGGAGAAAATTCTTCACGGCTTCCAAACCTTTCCCTTATGAAACCAATCCTTCCCCAACCTAAGCAGTGCCGCTTCAAAGTTAGTAAAATCGTATCCCCTAACCTTATGCTTCTCCCAATATCTCTTGGGATCACCCATTTTCAGTTTCTTGGCTGCTAAAAGCACAAAAGGAGAAAGCTCTGGATTTGCCTTCTTCCAAATCCCTCTTAATTCCCGCAGAAAAATATTAGTGGTAACAGGGCCAATTCCTTTAAACTCTTGTAATTTATCTTCAAGGTCTTTAGCATTCTTAGCTTTTTGGTGAAGTTTATTCAGGTTTCCCTGATATTTTTCTTTGAGCTCTTTCATAACTTCCAGCAAGCGATCAGCAGTAGAAAAATCATATCTTACATAACCACCTTCATCTAAAATTTTAACCAATCCATCCCAGCCAGTTTGAAGGATTTTATCAGGTGTAAGCACGCCCCTTTCTGCAAACAGAAAATAGGTTTTTTTAGCGATATTTTCTCCAATGCGCTTGCCAAAAAGAAGGGAAGCCAAAAACCACTTGAAAATCTCAGAGGACTTTCCACTTTTAAGCTTAATTCCTAACTCCTGGGAATAGGTCTGGCCGAAGTTATCCAAAAGTTTTTTGCTTAAACTACCTCTCATAATTTCCCAACCAGCCAAATTTTATCCCCCTTTCTTAACAAAAGCAACCTGTCTTTTCTTATTTCGCCCGACCTTACCGTCGGGGCTCGAACGTCGGCTCGCAGGGTAAGACCTGGCTAAGCTTGGGCACGTATTTACCTTCCTAAATTACCAATAACCAAGACAAAATAAATGTCACAATTAAACAACTAAACAAATCCCAATGTCAGCTTAAGTCACCCGTTTTCGTTATAGGTATCGGTATCGTGTTTAGTCGCGTTATCGGTTTCGGT
>Ga0123519_10002071_pt1 | contig 34179 bp, 33 predicted proteins | sample YelNatPaOPRAMG02_FD_87396 | JGI IMG/M metagenome (GOLD analysis project Ga0123519, IMG submission 87396) | Hot spring microbial communities from Yellowstone National Park - Yellowstone National Park OP-RAMG-02 (version 2) | ecosystem: Environmental > Aquatic > Thermal springs > Hot (42-90C) ... | reverse complement strand
GCAATCCTTTCATATCATCTTTACCATCACCGTCATATCTTTCCACTAAAGCAGTAAGCCATTTTTCGTAAGCGTCCCAGTTGTTGGGATTGCATCGGTAATAAGGTAGGCCTGGGGTTTTAAAATTTCCTTTGCTTCTTGGCAACATTGCATCATTATCAGAAACTTTACATTTATTACCATAGACTTTTTGATCCCAGTCAGCAAAAGGGAAAATAGTAATAAGAAGATTTAAGCCTCTTTTTTGCGCCTGCATAACAACTTTATCAGTTTCGGAAAAATCAATTGGCGCATTTTCTTCTTTTTGCATCACCCCCCAAACAAAATAGCCAAAATTTGGCCGCAGCCAAGTTGCTCCCATTTCATCGATTCTTTCCAAATCAATATTTTCAGCATCTCTTAAAAAACCAAACTTCCCATCAACAAATATTTTTGTTTTATTTTCAATTTTATTTTCAACCGAAGGATTTTTTAAAATAACTTTGGAATAAATCAAGAATAATCCCAAAACAACAATCAACAAAACCCCAATAACAATAATCTTTCTCATACTTTTATAATGACTTTTTTTCTAGATTATGTCAAGTGGATTGTGGTTCTATTCAAAAAGCTGTATTTATTTCAGCATTCCGTTTAAGATCCTGAAACAAGTTTAGGATGACAGGAGGGTTAATGTCATCCCGACTTAGTCGGGATCCCATTAAGGATTTTTACCCTACAAGTTTTTTAAACTGGTTTTTTACTAACCAAATTTTTAAAAGAACCAAAAACTACTTGACAAGTGAACGTTTGTTTGCTAACATAAGAGATATGCTTCAGGAAAGATTAACTTTGATTAAAAGGTTTTATAGAAAATTTCACCGATTGCCTTCTTATTCTGAAATGCTTTCAATTTTTAAAGTTTCTTCAAAAAATAGCGTTTTTAAAATTATCAATAAGCTAATCGACGCTGGTTATTTAAAAAGAATTAATAAAAAAATTATCCCAACGAATAAATTTTTTGCTTTGCCTTTATTAGGCGAGGTTAAGGCTGGTTATCCGATTTTAGCTGAAGAAAATCGACAATATTTAAGTCTAGATGAGTACTTAATTGAGAATCCTGCGTTTTCTTTTCTTTTAAAAGTTAGCGGTGACTCTTTGATGGATTTAGGCATTTTTGATGGAGATATTGTTATCATAGAAAGAAAAAAAGATGTTATACCAGGCGATATTGTTTTAGCACAGATTGATCGTGAGTGGACTTTAAAAATCTTGAGAAAAGATAGGGTAAAAAACCGCTTTTATCTTGAGGCGGCCAATAAAAAATATCCCCCTCTTTTTCCTCGCCAAGAACTGCAGATCTTTGGCCGAGTTAAGGCGGTAATAAGAAAAATTAATTAATTTTAATCAATTTGTAAGGCGCTAAGTATTTTTTCGGCAAATTCTTGGGCTGCTTTAGGTCCTTGGCCGGTAATTATTTTATCGTCTATAGTAACTGCCTCATTGGTGTATAAAGCTCCTTGCTGATTTAAATTACTTTGTTCAGTTGGATAAGCGGTGGCTTTTTTATTTTTTAGAATACCAGCATTAGCCAAGATTGAAGGAGCTATACATATTGCCCCAATTACTTTACCTTTCGCAAAAGATTTTTTTGCTAAATTGAGCGCAATTGGGTCATTAAAATATATTGATGCTCCCTTACCCCCAACAAAGACTATTCCTTGATAATCATCGAGATTAACTTGAGAGATGTCTTTATCGATTTTTACTTTCGTATTAAACATTCCAATCGCTTCGGTTACCTCTTTTGAAGCTACTTCAACTTCAAAACCGCCTTGGTTAAAGACCTGATGCGGTATTAAATATTCTTCATCACGAAAATCTTTTGGTGCAATAATCATTAAGATTTTACTTTTCATTATATTGTTTTCACCTCCTTTCTTTTTGGTTGGAATCGGATTTTTTTCTTTAAAAATAAAATAACCAGAGACGGTTATGATGGCTATGATTAAGAATAAAAATATTAAGATAACCTTTTTCATTTTTAAATATTTAATTTTAAGAAGAGACCCTCGCCTAAAGATTAATCTCTAGAAATATTATAACATCAAAAACGAGAGGTTAATATAATTTAGTTTTTTTATTCTTAGGGTGTGATTTTTTGTCGCATTACTAATTGGCGGAGGGTAGAGGATTCGAACCTCTGTAGGGAAAAATTCCCTCGAGTTTTCGAAACTCGCGCAATTGTCCGCTCTGCCAACCCTCCTTCTATATTTTACAGCTTAATAATTGATTTTGGTATCTTAATTAAATCTAACACTTCAATTTCCGTCGTGGTGATAATGGTTTGATATTTTTTTATCAGATCTAAAACTAATCTTTTATGAAAAAAATCAAACTCAGAGAAGATATCATCAAAAAGGACAATCGGTTTTATTCCAAATTTTTTCTCAAAAAAATTGATTTCATTCATTTTTAACCAAAGTAAAGACAATCTTTCCTCGGAGCGACTGGCGAACAGATGGACGTTTTTTTTAAAACCTGATTTATCAAGATAAATTTGAAAATCATCCCGTTGGGGGCCAATTAATGTCTGACGTAATCTTAATTCCTCTTGATGAACTTTTTCTAAGTTTTTTAAATTGAACTCATTTTTTGCATAGGTAATAAAAAAAAATTTATCGTCAAGCTGGGGATGTTGATTAAGGAAATTCACATATTGTTCTCTTTTTTCTGTGATGTATTTTCCCTGTTCTTGCAAATAATTATCCCAAAACATTATTTCTTCTTTCATTTTTTCTGGTTCTTTAATCTCTTGAAGGATTTTATTCCTTCTTTTAAGAGCGTTTTCATAATTTGATAAATATTTTTTATATTGAAGATCGAAAGAACTAATCAACTTATCAAAATAAAGGCGGCGATTTTGAGGCGAGCCAGAAATGATTTCTAATTGATACGGAGAAAAAAGAATAACTTTAGTTTGTTGCTGGTGATACAGGCGATAAGGTTTAGCCGCTTTGTTAATAAAATATTTTTTTTCTATGCCATTACCTTTTTTTTCTAGAAAAATCTGAAAAAGAAATTTTTCCTCACCTGTTACAAATTCTCCTTCGACACTAGCTTTTTCTTTATTAAATAAAATTAATTCTTCCTCTTTTTTTTCTCGAAAACCGCTTCCGGTAATTAAAAAATAAATTCCTTCCAAAAGATTAGTTTTTCCTTTAGCATTTTCGCCAATTATAACTGTTAAAAAAGGATTAAAATTAAAACTTTCTTTTGTAAAAGTACGCCAGTTTTTAAAGAGAATTTTTTTTAATATCATGGTGATATTTAAAAAAATGGCTGATTCAATATAACAGAAATTAAAACCGATAGCATTGCTTTTAAGATAAATACTTATTATATCTTAATATTTGATTTATTCTTTTATTATGTTATCATCTAAAGCGAAAAATCAACATCCCAAAGGGATCCTGAAACAATCCTGATATTGAAAGAACAAGGTTCAGGATGACAGTATAACACAACCTCTCATCCCGACTTAGTCGGAATCCCGTTGAAAAATAAAAGGAGATCCTGAAATGAATTTGAGATGACAAATAGGAGATATTGAAACAAATTTATTATAAAGAATAATAAAAAAACCTATCCTATCACTTTATTAAACACTAATCTTCACCAGTCTTTTAAACTGATTCTTTTATCAACCAACAGTTAAAAAAAACCTAATATCATTTGCAAGAAAAATTATAATTGATAAAATATTATATAAAACATGGAAGAAAAACCAATTATTTATAAACGGGTTCTTTTAAAAATAACCGGGGAGACGTTTGCTTCAACTAATAAGGTTTTGGATTTTAATAAATTTGGTTACGTTGCTTCAATTATTGAGAGAATTCGTCAACGAACTAAAGTTCAAATAGCAATTGTTTTAGGAGCAGGTAATATTTTACGCGGCCGGGAGGTAGAAGGGACTAATTTTGATCATGCTGTAGCAGATCAGATGGGAATGTTAGCCACAGTGATTAATTCTCTAGCTTTACAAGAAGTGATTGAAAAATTAGGTAATAATACCCGAGTAATGTCAGCCATTTCAATGCCGCAAATTTGTGAACTTTATATAAGAAGAAGAGCGCTAAGACACATGGAAAAAGGAAGGATTGTGATTTTAGCTGGAGGGACAGGCAATCCTTATTTTACCACTGATTCAGCCGCCGCTTTAAGAGCGATTGAATTAAAGTGTGATGTCATTTTAAAAGCCTCAACAGTTGATGGTATTTATACTAAAGATCCAAAGAAATTTAGCGATGCCCAAAAGTTAGATTTTGTTGATTATCAGACAGCGCTTGAAAAAGGTTTAAAAATAATGGACAACACTGCTTTTGCTTTATGTCAAGCTAGGAATATGCCGATTATTGTTTTTAATTTTAATCAACCAGAAAATATTGAAAAAATTTTGCGCGGTGAAAAAATAGGTACTTTAGTGGCTGATAAAAACTTTTATTTGTAAAAAATGAGACTAATTATTTTTATTCTTCTTAAAATTAAACCTCTTCTTTTAAGATAAATGTTATTATAATAATAATATGACCTTGTCTGAATTTTCTTATTATTTTAGGCGTTATTTACCTTGGGCATTGTTATTTTTTATTTTATTAATGATTATTTTTTATTCGTTTAGGCTTATTTTTATTTTACTTGAACATAAACCTACCACAATTTATCAAAATCCGATTTTTGGCAAAATAAAAAAACCTTATATTAAAGAAGCATCAACAAGCGCTGATTTTAATTTTATTTTAGATACAATCGAAGGAGTTCCAATTACAGCAACATCAACCGCAAAAGTGTATTTTATTCCACCCACCATAGCTCGTTTAGGCTATCGGGAAAAGATTTTTTTAATGGCTAAAAATTTTGGTTTTGATACTACTTCAGCTCAATATAAATTAAATGAGATTGAGGCAGAGTTTACCGATGAAAAACAAAAATTAGCGGCAAATATTACCAATTTTAACTTTCGTTATGATTATAATTTTGAGAATGAGCCCTCCCTTTTTGAAGAAATTATTATTCCTTCACAAAATACAATAGAGAATACTGCTATTAATTTTTTAAAAAAGATTAATCGTTATCCCGATGAATTAAGTCGAGGCAAATTAACAGTTAATTTTTTAAAATATTATCCGGAAGAGAAAATATTTTCCACAGTAAAAGAAAATAGTGAGGCTAATGTGGTTGAAGTTAATTTTTATCGGCCAGATATCGATGGATTCCCGGTGGTAACCGCTAATTTTCCTTCCAGTCAAAATTTTATCATTTTCATTTTTCATCAAACCGGCTATAAAATATTGAGAGCTCAAATAAAATTTTTTGAGAAATCACCTGAGCAATATGGTATTTATCTTCTAAAAAAAGGTGATCAAGCTTGGCAAGAGTTAAAAAGTGGCAAGGGTTTTATAATTTCTTCGGCTGGAAAAGAAAAAAATATTGTTATAAAAAATATGTTTTTAGCCTATTATGATCCAGACATTTATCAAGAGTATTTACAGCCGGTGTATGTTTTTGTAGGCGAACCCAATTTTATTGCTTATGTGCCGGCGATAAGCAATGAATATTTAGCTGAATAACGGCTAAATTTTTATTTGAATATAATCAACGTTTGAATTTAGCCAATCAATGATATTTTTTGTATCTTGAAATCTATTCTCACTTTTTAAAACCACTATAATATAACGATGATTATTTTTTTTATAAAAACTAACTAAATTTTCCCCGGCATTTTCGGTGTAGCCAGTTTTTAATCCTCCCAATCCCTTTATTTCGCCTAAAAGTTGATTGACATTGGTTAATCGATGGAAATATTTGAATTCAACATCAGAAATTATGATTTCTTTAGTAGAAACAATTTTAGCAAGATAATTATTTTTTAAAAGCTCGCGAGCGGCTAAAGATAAATCATAAGGGGAGGTGTATTGATTATCATTGAGTCCAGAAGGATCAATAAAAAAAGTATTTTTCATACCAATTTTTTTTGCTTTTTTATTCATGAGGGAAATAAACTTTTCATACCCATAATTATTGGCTAAAACATAGGCAGCGTCATTGGCAGAATGAACTAAAAGCCCATACAGAAGATTTTCTACGGTTATCTTCTCGCCGGTGGTTAACCCCATCACTTGACCTTCAGTCTGGATTTTATTGATTTCAATAATTTGTTCAGGTTTATAAATATCATAAGCGACTAAGGCAGTGATAATTTTGGCAGTTGAGGCTGGAATAAATTTTTTATCAGCATTTATTTCCCATATTGGAGTGAAATTATCTAAATCAACAACATAAACGCCTTGAGCGCTAATGATTGGTTGATAATAATTACTTTTTAAGTAAGGAATCGGTTTTAAATCAAATTCATCGATTTTTTTATTTTGGTTGAATAAATAGCGATAATAGGTAAAAAGATGCAATTGATATGAATCCCCAGGATAAAAAAGAAAAAAAAATGTATAAAATAAAAAAGGAAGAACAAATTTTAATTTCATAGGTTATAAGTAAAAAAAGAAAAGCTTCTTTTAATTTATTCCTTATTTCCTAATGATTTTAGGCTTATAATTTCAATCTCTAATTCCTTTAACTGTTGTTCATCAATAAAAGAAGGAGCCTCCATAACTGCGGTTTTTCCACTTGAAGTGGTGGGGAAAGCAATAACTTCGCGAACCGAAGCTTCACCAAGAATGACCTGAATTAATCTATCAAGCCCTAAAGCAATTCCACCATGAGGAGGGACTCCATAAGAAAAGGCTTCTAAAAGGTGACCGAATTTATTACTGATAGCTTCTTGACTATGACCCATAATTTCAAAAATTTTTGCTTGAAGTTCAGGATCGGTGATCCTTATAGAGCCACCGCCAACCTCATAGCCATTTAAAACTAAATCATATTGATCAGCTCTTACTTTTTCATATTCTCCTTTTTTTAAAAGAGTTAGGTCTTCTTTTTTTGGCGCCGTAAATGGATGATGAGTGGCATCCCATCGTTTTTCTTGCTCTTTCCATTCAAACGCTGGGAAATCAATTACCCAACAAAAAGCTAAAAGATTAGGATCTTGATTAGGTTGAAGATCAGGTCTATCAGAATGATATTTATCAACCGCCTCTTTATAAGTTAATACCGGGAAAGGAAATTTGAAGAATTTTTTTTCCGGAAAAACTCGGCTTATAACCTCCTTTAAAAGCTCTTCAACCAATTGTCTTATCTCTTCTTGATTGGTAAATGATTTTTCTATGTCAAGTTGGGTAAACTCTCCATAGGCGCGGTCGGCCCGGGGATCTTCATCGCGAAAACAACGCGCGATTTGGAAATATTTCTCAAATCCAGCCACCATCAAAAGCTGTTTATATTGCTGAGGCGATTGTGGAAGGGCATAAAATTTTCCCGGTTGAAGTCGAGAAGGAACAACAAAATCACGAGCACCTTCAGGAGTTGCTTTAGTAAGAATGGGCGTCTCAATTTCAATAAAGCCTTTCTTATCCATAAAGTCGCGAATACTTTTTATAAAATGATAACGATGGATAAGATTTCTTTTCATCCTTTCCCTTCTTAAATCAAGATAGCGATATTTAAGTCTAATTTCTTCATCAATTTTATAACCATCGTTATCAACAGGAAAAGGGAGAGGGTTGGCGCGACTTAAAATTTGCCACTCCTTTACTTCAACTTCAATAGCTCCAGTTTCAATTTTTGGATTAATTAACTCTTGCGGTCGTTTTTTTACTTTTCCTTTGATAAAAACAACATCTTCTAAAGAAACAGCTTTAAAATTTTTATTACCCACCGCTTGAATTATGCCAGTTGAATCGCGTAAATCAATAAAAACTATATTTTTATGTTCTCTTTTGGAGGCAGCCCAACCACAAAGTTGGACAATTTCTCCGATTTTATGAAGTGTTTCTTTAATAAAAATTTTTTTCATTAAATAAATTATACTTTTTTTCTTTCTTTTAGCAAGGCTTTTATTTAAAATGGTTGCCTAAGTTCCTTAATTTTTAAAGAATAAAAGCAAACTTTTAATTCAATATTTTTAATTTCTATTTATTTTATTGTTTTTCACTTGATTCAAAGGGTTGAGGAGAAATCTGTTTTTCTAGCTCCATCGCTTTTTCTTCCTCTTTTGCTTTTGGCGAGGTTACTTTAACTTTTTCCTCTTCCTGTTTATTTTTTAGTTTGTCCATAATTTCTTTCTCTTTTTCTTTTTCTTGCAATACTTCCTTAGCCGCTTCTAATTTAGCCTTAAGATAAACAATCAATTGCTCACCCGTTAAATTATTAATTAAAAATATCGGCAGAATGTAGCCTATCTCTTCTAACCCTTGTTGTTGTAATTCTTTATCAGGAGATAAAAGTTTATTTAGAGTATTAGTAATAAAAATAATTTCATTATTAATCCAATCTTCCCGAGTGGTAATTTTTTCAGTTTTTGGCACTTCCCCTTTTTCATATTGAGATTTCCACATTCGCTTTACTTCCTCGTATTCTTCAATAGAAACAGACGAAGGAATGGCAATGGTTTCTTCGATATGTTTTTCTGGTTCAACTAAAGTTGAAATTTGATTTTCAATTATTTTTTCCACCGCTTTTGGTTCAAGATTTTCATCTCGACCAACCTTTTCTATAATTTCGTGATAAAAAGAGCGGCTTTTACTGATTTCTTCAGTTGTTTTATTCAATGTTTGATGAATTAGTTCATCTTTAACTCCTGTTTGCGAAGCAATGTTTTTAATGAAGGAGGTGGTTGGTTGATTAATATTTTGAGTGAAAATGTGAAGAATGGTTTTTGTTTGATAGCTAGGCAAGTTTACTTGATTAGCTATTTGGTCAATAAATTTATTATCAGTCTTTATGCTAGTAAAAACAGATTGGATAAAGGTATTCACTTTTTCTTCAGGAAGATTAACTTGGGGGGAAAGAGTAGAACTTATTGGTTTTGTTTCTTCACCTTTTTCTACAACTTGAGGAATAAGCGAAATAATTTTTTCACCTTGGTCTTCAGTTATTTTCTCCTTTTGGGCAATATTATTAATCAATTTTGACCGGCTAATAACTTCCCGGATTGAAGCGATTGTTTTAACTACTTTTTCCTTTTCTACCCCAGTTTGGGAGGCAATAGTGTCAACCACTTTCTTTATTGGTTGAGAAATATTTTGGACATAAGAATTGAAAATAGATTGAATATTAGCTTGAGGAAGATTGGTTAATTGAGAAAGATAACTAGTAAAGGTGGTATTTTGGGCAAGGGTTTTAACAAAAGAAAAGGAAACAGCATTAGCTTTTTCAACTGGGATTTTTACTTTAACAGAAACAATATGAGTGATTGGGACGGTTTGAGGCACAGTTTTTGCAATAGTTTCTTTCAAAACAGCTTGTTCTGTTTTTGATGTTGAGATAGCAGAAAGAATTTTTTGAGCGATTTTATCTTGCTTTATGGCGCGATTGAACAACTCATTTCGTATAAGCATAAATTTTTGCCTCTCTGCCACAGTTTTTGCTTGGATAGGATTTTGCAAATAACTGATATTTTTGATTACGTTTTCTCTTAATTCTTTATTCGTTTCAAAATTAGCAATTTCAGTTAATTTAGAAATAGAGATACTTAAAGAGCGACTAATTTCTTCTGTTTTTGCTTTTTTAATCTCCTCGGCCGTTTCTAAACGGACTTTTATTGGAATTTCTGCTTCTTGTGGGATTTTTAATTTGGTAGTTATCTCAAGCGGTGAAGGAGGAGGAGTTGGGGGAGGAGTGGTTGGACCACCTCGCATTTGATCATAGATTGACATCAGTATATTTTTTGCCGCATAAATACCATCACAGCAATAATCACGAAATATACGCAATAACCACCATGGAAAAAAAATAGCCGCCCAAAGCATTAGAAGACTAATTACATACTCGGCAAAAGTATCAACATAATTTGACGTATTAAAAAGAGTTAAAACTTGGGCCGGCCCGCCATAAAGGATATTAATTCCAGTTTGATAAATGAAACCGGCCGGTTGATTTATCCGACCAAAATTAAAAGTAAAAGGAATGTGAGGGGGATTATTCCAAACCGTTGCCAGTAGACCTAAAAATAGGGAAACAAGGGGGCCATAAAAAACCCATTGAAAAAAAACTCCTATCCAAATCCAACCGATATTGCGAATAAAAGTAAAAGGGATTAAAACCGCTAAAAAAGGTGATAAAACAAGCATAAACCAAAGAATAATTGTTCGCAAAATCAACATAATTCCCAGGATAAAATAAGTTAAGTTGGTAATTTTAACCATAAATTTTGCTGTTTTTATGGATTCGATTAAATTAATATTTAAATTACGACAACCTTGAAAAGTGGTGTAAGCGGTTTCACTTTTTTGAATCGTTGTTCCAACTTGATTAGCGACAGGAAGAAAAAAAATATTAAAGATTTTTTCTACCCCCAATGTCTCGATAAAAAAAGCTGAAAGGAGATCGCCTATTTCAACGATGGCTAAAGCTAAGTAAAAAGAAAAGGTGGCATAAATAAGAAGAAGAAAAATTTTTATTAATTTTTCTTTTATATCAATTGAAGGAGCCTCAAAGTATCTTCTTTGGATTATTATATTTAAGCCAAAGATAGCAACTACTAAAATGATTAAGACATAAACGATGGTGCGATTTTGTTTCCAGACTGCTAAAATATTTGAAGCAGAATTGATTGGTTTGTTTTTAAGAACCCAATAGACGAATTGTCTCGCTCTTTCTCCCTGTTTACCGAGGTAAGTTACTTCATCATCATTCACCCAATAATTTTTAGTTTTATTGTTTAACCAATCTTCATAAGATGAAGCGCAGGTATATCCAGGAAATGAAGCCGCATCACGAGGGCACCCACTTGAATTCTGGCAAGGGATAGGAGGAGTGGGGACAATTTGTACTGATTGGATAGGAAAAGGAGTTGTTGCTTGGGCGTTAGCTTTAAGAAAAGAAAAAAAATTGGGCAAAAAAGAAAAAAGAGATGAGAATAAAAAAATAAATGATATAACTTTGATAGTCTTTTTTAACATAAAAATAAATATAATTCAATTGAAAACAAATATCAAGTTTTAAAGATTAAACATTAAGATTAACTCAAAGACTAGCTCACCCAACTTACTTATCGTTATATGATAAAGTTCTTAAAGCAGTAAACATTGGTGGGCTCTATTTTAAAAATAGTTGATTTAATTTATTCTTTTATCATGTTGTCTTCTAAAGCAGATGATGACATTTTAAAGGGATTATGAAACAAGTTCAGGATGAAAGATTTTATTACCGTAACCATGACATGTGTTATTTTTGTTATCCCGAATTTACCATGCCTGCCGGCAGGCAGGTTTCGGAATCCCATTAAGGATTTTTACCTTCCGATTCGGACTGATTCGAAGGGCAGGATGACATGAGCGTTGAATGCGATGCTTAATTCATTTCGGCATCCCATTTAAAATACAAAAAACAGATCCTAAAACCTGCAAAATATTCTAATTTCTTAATTTTTTACCAAGCAAATTTTTATTTATTTTTTATTTATATAGAACCATATTACGGTTGACAAAAAAATTTTTTTATGTTAGGGTAAAATTATGAGAAAAAAATACTGCTTTTTTTTATCTTTGTTTTTGTTTTTTTTAATATTTATTTTCTTTTTTTCATCAAAAATCCTGGCCGCTGATGCCTATATTACTGGTTGCCTCAAGGTTGTTAATACTTATAAACCAAGTTGCATCTCGGTCTATTCTTGCTTAGATTTTCCTCAGGGGTTTGATTTAAATTTAATTGGAGGAAAAGCTGATCATGCTGTGTTGATTGAAGGAACGGGTTTACCTGAAGGAAAAGATATTTATGTTGTAGGTTGTATTTCAACTGCGGCAGGAATCCAATGTACGACTGGCGATGCAAGTTTAAATCAACAAGTGCGTCAACTCGGGTTTACCGTGACAGATAATCCGGCTTATAACTATTTTTTTAAAGCCGCTGAAAATCCCACCCGGGTTAGAAATGGCAAAGTGTCGGTGATTGTTCGCAGCTATACTTCAACCGGACAAAATCATCTTTTTTTTGGAATAGCGGGCGTAACTCAAGCTGAGTATGCTGGTGAAGCAAGGACAGTCCAATATGGAACATTTGGTTTTAGTGAGGATCCGCAAAAATGCATCAGTATTCGTTGGGATCCGCGGGGAAGAGTTTTTGATAGTCGAAGCTTAGAGCCTTTGCCCGGCGTAACAGTTAGTCTTCTTAATGCTAATAAAAACTTAGTTAATGAGATAGGAATAGAGAACCCTTTTATTACAAAAGAAGATGGTCTTTTTAATTTTTTTGTTTCTTCCGGAAAGTATTATTTGAACCCAGAAAAAGCCAACTATGAATTTCCGGTTAACCCAGTAGATGTTAATCCAAATTATAACCAAATATATTATTGTGATAAAAAAATTTCCCAATCTTTATACCACGAACAAAAAGAGATTAATGAAGAAAATGAAGTTTTACATTGCGATGTTCCTCTTAAGCCTTCGGGAACGCCTTTTCAGGCAAATGAGCCGACTTTGATGGAGTATGGATATCTTGTGATGGAAAATTCTCATCGATTCTTCGGCCGTTTTTCTCACCCTCTAACGATTGTTCGTTTAACTCAAGGAGATAAGACAATCAGTGAGACAACTAGTGATAGATTTGGTAATTGGGAGATAACTGTATCAAACGAGAAGATCGCTTCAATCGGTGGAAATTTAGAGGTTGTAGGAGTTAAAAACCCAACTTTATATTCTAATTCTTCAGGATCAACAAGGCGCCCAAGTTTTTTTAAACAATTAGTTTCTTTATTTTTTAAAAATGTTTTTTCCCAAGAGATAAAGACAAACAAAATTGTTTTAGAACCAATTTTAAGACATTTAGAAGGTTATACTTATGATACAAATGGCGAGCCGATTGCTTATGCTAAAGTAAGGATAATTACTCAGATGGATAACCGAGTTTTTTTCCAAACCCAAGCAGATGAAAAGGGTTTTTTTGTGATTTATTCTAATCAATTACCGGTTTTTCCGTATTTTTTAGAATTTACCTCGCCGACCAACCCAAAGATTAAAATATCAACCACTACTTCTCAATTTATATTGAGAAACAAAAGATATCTTGAAGAAAATAAAATTAATTTAATATCAGCGAAGAAAAATAACCAATTGATTGCTACTTCTTCTAGTTATATTACGCCCTCTATTGAAATAACTAATATTCCAACTATACCCGAAGTTTCACCTCAATTACCTTATCCAGATTTTGTTGAAAAAACGAGAAGGAGAGAGATTTTAACTATCGTTGCTATTTTGGTTAGTTTGATAGTGATTGCTGGTTCCTTAATTTTTTACTTCTGGAAAAAAAAGATGAAAGAGCAACAAAACTTACCTCCTTTATAAATTAGGATAAATTAATCTGAAGATTTTTTAAATAATTAAAATTAAAGAGGGATTATTAGATATAAGTTATAGCGATGAAAAGAGTAAAAAATTAAAATTATTAAGGCGCTTGTTTTAGGATTTTAATAATTAAAAGATCTTGGATTACGAATTTTTTTATTTCCTACTTTTTTATTAATATTTCTTTCGAATAATAAAAGACTGGCAGAAAAAGTGATAAAACCAGCGGCGATAAGATTTAATTTATCAGAATAATTGTTGTTACCACTGACTGGTGCGGCGGTTGATTTTTGTGTAGGCGCAGAAGTAGTGGGTGGATTAGTGGGTGCAGTTGAAGGATTCCACAAAACACAAAGCTCGGTTGAGCCAGGGGCTTGAGCAATAAGTCTAAAAGTTACATCGGTAAATTTTCCGCTACCAGAGAAACCAGTTGAGGAATTACCATAAAAAACAATTTTACCAGCACCAAGATTATCAGTGGTGATAGTATTAAAAGTATTACCGGGTAAAGTATTAACATACTCTAGATAATTAGTATCATAAGTCATCCCCACCGACGTATTATTTAAAGTGGTTCCTTCAGTATTAATATTAATTGTAAAAACAATCTCTTGCCCTCTTTGAAATGGTCCAGGTGGAGCAATAAGATCAAAGACAGTCGCGTAAGATAATCGGGGAAAAGACAAAAAACAGAAAAGAAAAAAAAATATAATAAAAAATCTTTTCAAAAGATTAACCATAATTATTATCATAGAAAAATTTATTTATATTTTCAACTCAATATCAGATAAATAAAGCTTTTAATTATAAGGATTGATTTGACAATAAAAATTAACGTTTCTGTAGCTTATAGACTATAGACAAGGAAGTATAATTTAAGATACAATCATTTAAATGCTAGCTAAAGTGTATTCTGCTACCACAATTGGTTTAGATGGTGTTTTAATTGAAGTAGAAGTTGATGTGGCTTCTCGTGGGTTTCCTACTTTTACTATCGTTGGCTTGCCTGATAAAGCGGTTGATGAAGCAAAAGAAAGGGTGAGGACCGCTATAACTAACACCGGGTATAAAATGCCTGATTCTCGTATTACCATTAATTTAGCCCCGGCCGATATTCCAAAAGCTGGTTCAGGTTTTGATTTACCCATTGCAATCGGTGTTTTATCCGCGGCCGGTTTAATCAAAAAAGATAAATTAATCAACAGCCTTTTTTTAGGCGAACTTTCTCTTGAAGGAAATATAAGAGAAATACCCGGCGTCTTGCCGATAGTGATAGAGGCAAAAAAAAAGGGAATAAAAACGGTTTTTCTCCCACCAAAAAATGCTTGCGAGGCTTCTTTGATTGAAGACATAATAATTTATCCGGTATCAAAATTATCAGATCTAATTTTATTTTTAAATGATAATTTAAATTTATCGCCTCAACCGATTTTAGATTTAAATCATATCAACAAAGCAGAAGATTTTGAGTTTGATTTTGCCGATATTAAAGGACAAATGTTGGCTAAAAGAGGGTTAGAGATAGCGGCAGCTGGCTTTCACAACCTTCATTTAACCGGTCCGCCAGGAACAGGAAAAACTATGCTCTGTCGAGCTTTTCCTTCAATCCTTCCTCCTTTGGGAAAAAAAGAAATTCTTGAGGTCTCTAAAATTTATTCCGTTTGCGGTTTATTAAATAATTCTTTATTGATTGAGAAAAGGCCATTTCGTTTTCCTCATCACACAATTTCACGAATCGGTTTAATTGGTGGAGGGTCAATCCCAAAACCAGGAGAAATTTCATTAGCTCATCACGGAGTTTTATTTTTGGATGAATTTCCAGAGTTTCCCCGTTCTATTTTGGAAGCATTGAGACAACCAATAGAAGATGGAGTGGTGGTAATTACGCGTGCCGCGGGGAGTTTAATTTTTCCTTGTCGTTTTATCCTTTTAGCCGCTTCTAATCCTTGTCCTTGTGGTTATTTAGGCCATCCAAAAAAAGCTTGTCGATGTTCGCCGGGAATGATTTTGAAATATAAAAAGAGATTGTCCGGGCCTTTGCTTGATAGAATCGATTTAAATATTGAGGTTCCCCCGGTTGAGGAAGAAAAATTAATTTCTCAATTACCTTCAGAACCAAGCGTTAAAGTAAAAGAACGGGTGGTTCAAGCTTTTGAACGACAAAAAAGACGCTTTAAAGAAACTCGAATTGAAAACAACAGCCGAATGACACCGGCTGATATCCGTCAATTTTGTCGGTTAAGCTTGGAAGCACAAGATTTATTAAAACAAGCAATCTCACGTTTTAGTTTATCAGCAAGGGGGTATTTTAAAATTATTAAAATCAGCCAAACAATCGCCGATTTGGAAGGAAAAGAAAAAATTGAAGTTAATCATATCGCTGAAGCGCTTCAATTTCGTCTAAAAGAAGAAGCCTAGATGATAATTACAATTTAAAAAAAATACCCCTTGACAAAATAATTTTTAACCTTTATTATTTTTATTATATGTATTTAACACAAGGAAAAACAACACCTGGACCAACTTTACCAGATGTTAGCACTCTTCCTGTCAATGTCGGTTTTAGTATCCCTTCCTTAGATATGGTCTTAACTTTTGTTCTTCGCTTTTTTTTCATTATCGCCGGTTTAGCCGCTTTAATTTATCTTCTTTTAGGTGCTCTTGCCTGGATTACATCAGGTGGAAATAAAGAAAATGTCGATAAAGCACAACAAAAGATTCAAGCTGCAGTAATTGGTTTAATAGTTATTTTTGCTGTTTTAGCCTTAGTGGCTCTTTTGGAAAATGTTTTAAGCTTAGGATTAGGCGTAACTCAACCGATTAAGTTTCCTAAATTGATTAACACAACACCAACTCCATAACTTTCTTAATCTCGACCTTAGTAACTTAGATTATAAAAAATTACAAATAATGTTGACTTATTTTTTATGCGCCGATAAAATAATATTATTAATTTATTAAAACTTTATTTATTTAAAGTGTTTTTTATTTATTCCTTTTTTACATCAGGTCAAGTAATAGCTCAACTAAAAGATTGGAATGAAGTTGACGGTTGTTTAGTTGATGGGGTCCCGACTTTGAAATGTTTAGAAGTGGTTTTTTCAAATCTTCTTTTTTTGTCTTCTGCTTTTTTTCTTTTGGCTTTATTTATAATGTTAGTTTCTGGCGGTTTTACTTATTTGACATCCTTTGGTAACCCGGAAAAAGTAAAAAAAGCCCAAGGGACAATAAAATTTGCTATTATTGGTTTTGTAATTTTTTTAGCCTCTTACTTAATCTTGACATTAATTGACTTTTTATTTTTGGGTGGACAAGGAAAAATCTTTCAGTTCAAAATAGGTGAATAAATATTTTATTTTGTTGGACTGATGAAAATAACTTTGACTCCTTTTTCTTCAGGTAGAGGAGAAATGATTTTATTTTTTTCTTTAATAAAATTATAAAAAAGGAAAAGAAAAAGACTTAATCCAACAATGATTAGAACAAAACCAATTTTTTTCATACTTTTATAGATTGATTTTTTCTCTGATTAAAAATTGCGGTCGATTTTGAATTTCTTGATATATTTTACCAATATATTCACCAATAATTCCAATTGTTATCAATTGTACACCTCCTAAAAACATGATACCAACAAAAAGTGCTGTCCATCCAGTTACCCAGTATCGGGGAAGAAAAATTTTTCCCAACACCGCATAAAAAATTCCCAAAAAACCTAATAAAGCTGTTAGAAAGCCAAAATAAGTAGCAAGACGCAGTGGTTTTATTGAAAAAGAAGTAATTCCTTCAACGGCTAAGTTTATCATTTTGGATAGAGGATAATGAGTTTTTCCAGAAAATCTTTTATCCCGAACATAATAGACATAATCCGCTTTAAAACCGGGCCAGGCGACTAATCCCCTCAAAAATCTTGATTTTTCTTTAATTTGATTCAGAAATTCGATAACTTTTCTGTCAATGAGACGAAAATCACCAACATTGTCCGGGATGGGTATATCAGTTAAGAAATTGATAGTCTTATAAAAAAGATTAGCTGTAAATCGCTTAAAAAAACTATCCGCTTTTCGGCGGTCATCTCTTTTTGCATATACAATTTCAGTTCCTTCTTGCCATTTTTTAATCATTTCAGGGATAATTTCTGGAGGATCTTGCAAATCCGCATCCAAAGAGATTGCGCAATCACCTTTAGCATAAAGGTAGCCAGCGACTAAAGCCATTTGATGGCCAAAATTGCGAGTGAAAGAGATGAGCTTTATATTTTTATTTATTTGGGCATATTTTTTAATTATTTGAGCGGTTTTATCTTTAGAGCCATCATCTACGAAAATAATCTCATATTGATAAGGTTTTAATACAGGGATTAATCTTTTTAAAAGCGGGTCAATATTATTTTCTTCATTAAAAACCGGAATGATAACAGAAAGAAGAAATTTTTTCATGAATTACTTAAAATAAACCACTAAGCTGGGTTTAATGCTTTTAATATATTCATCATAATTGTTACGGGGCCGGGAGTTGAACCCGGTCTAGGAGATTATGAGCCTCCTGTGCGACCGTACACTACCCCGTAATGAATTATATATTATCCCTCATTTTTGGGTAAAAATCAACCACCATTTTTGCCAATTAGGAATCGGTTTTTGAGGCGGTGGCTCGCTTAAGATAGAAATAGGATTCATTAGGACAACTACTTCATCAATTTTTGACAAATGAAGTTTATTTCGGATAGTTTTTTCTAATTCGTTTAAACTTTTTTTTCTAATGATTTCAGTTTTTAACTTTCTGTTCTGATATTGCTCTTTTTCGTATAGCTTTTTAAAGTCTTGATAAAATTGAATTTTTTTTTGGTAATCAAAAAAATTTTTTGCGATTGAAAAAAAAAGGAAAGCGAAAAAAAATAACAAAAATATTCTTTTTACCGATACCATAAATTCAAAAATATTGATAATTTTAAGCCTTGTCTTTTATAAATAAGAAATTTTAGCTCAAGAATAACTTTTAAATTTTTGATATAATCTTATTTTAAGTATTCAATTTTTTAATTTCTTTCTTTTTAACAGATGATAATTTTTACCATTGCAATTAATTTTTAATCATGTAAAAATTATATTCTCTATGAGAAAAAAAAGCAACCTGGCATCAATTTTTAAAAAACTTTATTCGATTTTAACTAAAAAGCCACCACTACAGAAGATGATAAAAGATATAAAAATGATGAAGTTTAAAATCCATCCTATCTCTGGCAACATTGAAGATTTAAGACTTTATAATAAAGAATTTGCAAAACTTCTTTGGTATTTAGGAAAGGCTGAGGAAGCGATCAATGAAGATTTTGATAAACTTACTCAAGAAGACAAAATAATATTTTTACAGGCTTGGGAAAATTTTTCATCAAAGTTGCAGAAAAACTTTTTTAATACTCGCTTGAATCAAGATAGAGTCTCTTTTGGAAATATTCTTTTAGAAATCGAAATTTTTAGAGATAATTCTTTAGTTAATAATTAAACATAAGAATTGTATGAAAAAATTTCCAGTGATTCTTGATTTAGAGACAAAATACACCTTTCGCGATTTTAATCAGCCAAATAAACTGGGAGTTTCAGTGGTTAGTATTTATGATTATCAAAGGAATAATTTTTTTAGCTTTTTAGAAAGAGATATTGATAAAATTTTTTCCTTTTTAGAAAATGCTTCTTACATAATCGGTTTTAATATTAAAGAATTTGATTTAAAGGTTTTACAAGGATACTATCCAGGAAAAGTTGATAATTTCTCTGTATTCGATTTATTAGAAGATATTAAAAAAATAGTAGGCAAGCGATTGTCTTTAAATGATTTATTAATAGCAACTTTAAATAAAAAAAAGAGCGGCCATGGATTGCAAGCGATTGAGTATTTCAAAAAAAGAGAATGGGAAAAGCTAATTCAATATTGTCAAGATGATGTAAAATTGACGAAAGAATTATTTGAGTATGGAGCAAAAAATAAGGAAGTTTACTATTTAAATGAAAAGGGAAAGGTAAGAATAAAAGTCGATTGGGAAAAATACTTATTAGCTGATAATAATCAAGATCTTCCATTAACTTTGCCTTTTTAATAATTAAGAGCTAATATTTTACCCCTTATTTTTTCTTTACCTTTCCACGTTTCTAATTCTAAATGGTAAACAAATTTTACTGATTGCCCGCGCGACAATTGATAAAATAGTTGAGATTGATTAAAAGCAATACATTCAAAAGAGGAAGAGAAAGCGTCATCATTTTTATCACTTAAAAAAATTTTTAAATGCTCATTTTTCTTGCCAAAAATTTTAGCGCCAATAATTTTTGCCTCGCTATAAAATGTTGGTTGAGGATTGCCGATACCAAATGGGGTTAATTTGGCGATTTTTTTTGCTAGGCGAGGATTAACTTTAGAAATAGGGATTTTTAAATCGGCGATTAATTTTTTTTCTAATTTTTCTTTAGGAATTAGTTTATCAGCTTCAATTTCCGCCTTATGCTTAAATTTTTTTAGCTGTTTTTCCTCTATGGTAAAACCAGCCGCTTGCTCGTGTCCGCCAAGATCAATCAGAAGAGCTTTAAAATTATTAAGAAATTTAGTGATATTAAAATAGGGAATAGACCGAGCTGAGGCTTTATAATATCCATCAGATTTAGTTAAAATGATGGTTGGTCGATAAAACTCGTCTGCAATACGAGAAGCAATTAAGCCAATAATTCCCTCATGCCAATGATTTGAAGTCAAGATTATAATTTTTTCTAAATTTTTCCCTTCAATTATCTTTTGAGAAACAATATTTTTTGCCTCCTCAACTGCTTTATCAAGAATTTGCTGCCTTAATCGATTAATTTGACCAATATGATAAGCCAGTTGATTAGCTTTCGTTTCTTTTTTAGTGCATAGCAATCTTAACGCATCAATCGCATTTTTAAGTCGACCGGCAGCATTAATGCGGGGGGCGATAATAAAACCTATTTCATAGGGAGTAATCGTTTTTCCTTCAATCCCAGCTTCTTTTAAGATATATCTTATCCCCAATCGTCTTGTTTTGGGAAAAACCGCTAATCCATATTTAACTAAACTACGCGAAGGACCAATAAGGGGAACTAAATCCGCGACTGTTCCAATACAAGCAAGACTAAGATAATCAATCTGAAAATTAACTTCTAATTGATTTGGGTTTTTTATTTCTGATTTTAAGTTTTTAAATAATTCTTTAGCAAAAAAATAAGCGACGCCTGCTCCGGATAACTCTGGGATATGAAAAATACCTTCAGCATCAGGAAGAGAATTACCTTTTAAATGATGATCAGTGACGATAATTTTAATACCGTGGTTTTTAGCATATTGGATTTCTTTTATTTTAGTTATACCATGATCGACGCTTATGATTAAAGCCGGATTAAATTTTTCAATCACGCGATTGATTCCTTTGATAGAAAATCCATAACCTTCTGTTCTGCGATCGGGTACATAAGGCATAACATTAAATCCTAAAAAATAAAGCGTCTCCCACATAATCGCGCCGCCAGTGATACCATCCGCATCATAATCGGTATACACAACAATCATCTGTTTTTTTTTCTTGATTTGCTGCAAAAGATTAAGGATTTTATTAAAGGTATTTTTGTAAATGTGATTAAAATCAAAAAGGGAAATTGAATTTGGATGCTTTGGTGTTAAAAATTCATCAAGATTAACAATTTTTCTTGCCGCAAGGATTTTTTTTATAATCGTTTCCTCATCAATTAATTTTTCTGCGGGCTTAATTTCTTCTCGGAATTTTATAAGCATATTAGATTAATTTTATTGATTCATCTATTGAATTTTATCCTCTAATAAATTAGTCGTACTTAATTTGTTTTCTAATGATTGAAGATTTTTAGAAAGATTAATGGCTTGATTATAAGCATTGTTTAAATGACGATTTAAGAGAGAAAAATCGTTATTTATTTTTTGATAGTCTTTTCTTATCGCTGCCAAAAGATTGATAATAAATTTAGCTTTTTCTTCGATTTTTTGTCCCTCAAAAGAAATCAAAATCGCCTTTAAGTATGCATAAAAACTCAAAGGGGACACGGGCAAGACCATCATTTTTCCAGCGTAATCAAAAAGCTCTTCATCGTTAATTATTTCATAATAGATATTTTCCGATGGAATATACATCAAAGCATAATCAACGGTTTTTTCGTCAGGTAAAATATATTTTTTAGCTATTGTTTGGATATGTTTTTTCACATCGCTTACAAAAAGCTTCTTGAAAGTTTGTTTTTTTTCCCCATTAGTTTCTTTTAAGTATTTTTTAAAGTTCTCTAATGGAAATTTACAATCGATGGGGATTAATCCTTGGGAAGTAATAATTACGGCATCCACTTTTTCTCCATTTTTAAATTGATATTGCAGTTTAAAGGTATTTTTAGGAAAATATTGCATTAGTATTTCTGTTAAAATTTGTTCACCCAAATTTCCCCTCATTTTTGGAGGCGAGAGAAAATTTTGCAATTCTTTGATTTCTCGCCCGATCTCTGAAAATTCGCCAACAGTTTTTTGTAACTGATTAATTATTAATAGGGTTTTATCAATCCTTTCATTAAAGATATTTATTTGTTGAGTGATTTTCTGATCAGTTAAGCTTGTTTGAGATTGAAGCCACTGGATTAACTCTTGAGAAACAGAGGCTTTTTTTTCTAATTGGACTAGCCAATAACGAAGAATAAATAAAAACAAAAGAAAAAAAATGATCAACAAGATAACAGAAAGTATCATAATTATATGATATAAATTTTTGGAAGTTAAATCAATCCACCACGAAAGATTTTTGGTTTTAGCCAATCTGGCGGCAATTTTTGTTCTTCCTTATCCTCTTTTTCTACTTTATCTATTGGTTTTGTTTTAATTTCTTCTGAATAAATTTTTTTTATTGGTGTTCGATTGGATGATGATAATGATGCTGGGGGTAGGCTACTTGAGGGAAAAAAAGATTTTTTGATAGGCTTTTTTAAAGCTCCTAAACGTAAAAGTTTAGCCGCTGTTTCCAAAGTATCGGCATTAACAGAGTAAGAGGTAAAATTATTGGTTGCCGCCACTATGCCGGTATATAAATTGGTGGCAATATCTTTATCCATTTCAATTTTTAGACTCTGAATAATGGCAAAGACAATTTCACTAGTTGAGGAGATGGTTTTATTAACTAAATTAATTGTTCCAAAATTAGCGTTGGTTAAATGACGGTCTATGTTAATAATTTCAATTCCGTAAAATTGATTTTTGTTGTTTTCGTATAACTCTCCTAAAGCATTCAGATTAACGGCATCAATTATCACAAAAAAATCTGCCTTACCCCCTGAATAGGTAAATTTGACCTGGGATGAATCAATTTTTGGATTACCCGGGCGAGGAGCAATAATTAACTCAAATTTATCGCTATTGATTCGATAATCTACTTTATCAATCGCTCCATCAATGTAAGGAAAAGAAATAACTAAATTATCACCGGAAAAAACAATATCTTGTTGAAATTTTTCTGCCGCCGCAATGGAAATATCTTCAATTTTAGAAGAACAAGCCAGGCTGATATTTTTGCCGATTTTAGTTAAGGCTAAATATAAAGCGGTTGCGCTAGCTACCGTGTCGGTTGAAGGTGAACTAGGAATTAAAATACCCCCACAAGTAGAACGGTTAAATATTTCAGCTAGCCGGGATAACTCGGTTAAATTATTCATAGCTATAAAATAGATTTTACCACATCACCTATAGTAATGTCAAGTTGAGGAGAAAAAATCATACCGGCTTCCTGATCCTTTTTAACCTCAGTTACTTTTTTTGACCTAATTTGTAGCGAAACTAATCGGGTTTTTCCTAATAATTTTTCACCACGATAAATTTCAACGAGGCTGTCTAAATTAATTTTTCCTCGGGTAACTTTTATCCCATAGACTTTTTCACCATTAATTAAGAAGGTAGCCAATATTTTTGCCTCACCTTTTATATTTTTTTCTTTTTTTTCTTGCCAAAGTTGACTAACTTCATTTATTTCCTCTAAAAGTTCATAAATAATATGATAAGTTTTAATAATTATTTTTTCTTGATGAGCTAATTCTTCAGCTTCTTTAGCAATAGGGACAGCAAAACCAATCACAATGGCTTTGGTGATTTTAGCTAAAAAGATATCAGATTTATTTATTTCACCAATCCCTTTTAGAACAATTTTTAAAAGTTTATTCTTAGAAAGATTTTGTTCTATCGCTTCCAATGTCCCTTGGCTATCGGCTTTTACAATCAGGGGTAGCTCTTTTTTTTCCGTGCCCTCTTCGGTCAAAAGCTGGCTGATATCAACTTTTTTTTCATCAACATCAATTTTTGTTGATTTTTTTTCTTGGTTTATTGGGTTAGATTGGATTAGATTACCGACTTTAGGAAGTTGATCAAACCCTAATAATTCAAAAGGAGTGGAAGGGCATACTTTCTCTAAATTTTTTCCTAAATCATTGATAATTGCTTTTACTTTAGCTTTTTTATCTAGGCAATAAATAACATCGCCTAATTTTAAAGTGCCATCTTTTAAAATAACTGATGTGACTATCCCACGCTTATCTTTTTTTACTTCAATTACATAACCAAAAGGAGGATTTGTAGGGTGATAAGTTAAGTTTAATTCCTCAGCTAAAATAAGGATTAATTCTAAAAGTTCTTGGATTCCTTGCCCAGTTTTTGCTGAGATTTCAATCACAGGGATTTTACCGCCTTTTCCTTCTACCAAAACGTCGTATTTTTGCAATTGTCGTTTTACTCTTTCCGGATCTGCCTCGGGTAAATCAATTTTATTCAAAACAACAATAAAAGGTATTTTGGCTGCTTTTATATGAAAAATACTCTCCACCGTTTGAGGCATTACTCCATCTTTGGCATCAATAATTAAAAGAGCTAAATCTGCCACATTAGTTCCACGAGAGCGCAGTTGGGTAAAAACTTCATGACCAGGCGTATCAATAAAAGTGATTTTATTAGTTTTATAGCCGCTAAAATTAGTATTAATTTCGTAAGCACCAATTTTTTGCGTAATGCCACCAAATTCTTTATCGGTGAGATTACTCTTTCGAATAAAATCAAGAAGAGTAGTTTTTCCATGATCAACATGACCCAAAATAGCCACGACTGGTCCGCGATAGCTAGTCATATAAAATTTGTTAAAAATTAACTTTTTTGCTCTTTATTATTAACCGAAGTTTGTTCGGGAGTCGAGTTTTTTGATTGGATAACATCTATTTCATATCCAGTTAATTTGGAGGCTAAATTAACATTAACACCATTTTTGCCGATAGCAAGAGGAGCTTCTTTTTCATCAACTGTTACCCGAGCTTTTTTTTGGTGGGGAAGGATTTCTACCTTAATGATTTTAGCTGGTAAAAGAGCCGAACTAATAAATATTTTTTCATCTGGATTCCATTGGATAACGTCGATTTTTTCATTACCTCCCAATTCGTTGGTGACGGTTTGGACTCTTATTCCCTTTTGACCAACACAAGCTCCGACCGGATCAACTCCACCATGGCTGCTGTAAACAGCAATTTTTGCCCTTTCCCCCGGTTCGCGGGCTACTCTTTTAATTTCCACCAACCCATTAGTTATTTCTGGAACCTCCCGTCTAAATAATTGTTCTATTAATTGATCATCTGTACGAGAAACAACTATCCGTGGATTGTCAAATTTATCTTTAACTATTTTTTTAAGGTATACAATAAGGCTGTCATTAATTTGGTATTTTTCATTTTTAATCTGCTCTTCTTTTGGAAGAAGAGCTTCAGTTTTACCAATATCTAAATAAAAACTATTACCATCATGGCGAATAATTCGACCGCGAATAATTGTTCCTAGAAGAGATTGATAATGAGAAATAATTGTCTTTTTTTCTGCCTCTCTAATTTTTTGAAGAATTACTTGTTTAGCCGTTTGAGCAGCGATGCGACCAAATCCTGGTGGAGTAATATCTTTTCCATCCTCTATTATTTTAGTTTCGCCAGTTTCTTGATTAACAATCGCTTTGATATTTGAAGCTTTTTTCTTCATCGGGTATTCTTTTTTATAAGCAGCGATTACAGCCTCTTCAATAGAGGCTATTACATCAGTAGTGGATATCCCTCTTTCTGAGGCAACTTGATTCAAAGCTAAAGAGAATTCCGATTTTATAATACCCATAATTAAAATTTTATCATAAAAAAATTATTTTAAAAGAAGAATTTCAGGGGAATTCTAATTCAAATAATTGATTAAGAAAAATTACTTTTTTAAAAGAAAGGTGATTGTAAATCTTTTTTTATCATCACAAACTTACCTTCAGCATTTTATTTATTAAAATTCTGCTTCTAATGCATAAAAGCGAAATAAGTAATAAGAGTTTAAAATTAAATTTAATGAATTAAATTAAGCTCTGGAAAAATGAGCAGGAGCTTAGAGAATTCATCTTTTCTTTTATTCTTTTTTATCAGATTTATCAGAGGGAGTGCTTTTTTCTTCTTTTGTTTCTTGGGAAGGTGTTTCAGGTTGAGGCGGTGAGATAGATTCAGGTGGAGCAGCTTCAGGAGCGGCTTCTTTTTTATGAGCGATTACAGCCACAATAGTTTTTTCTGGAGCCGTTTTTATTTTAAAAGCGAGACTTTTTTTCAAATCTTTGACTTTAATCTCATCACCGATTTCTTTTAAGGTAGAGATGTCTATTTCTATTTCTTTAGGAAGGTTATTTGGTAAAGCGCTTACTAAAATTGAGTTAAGATGAGTCAAAAGTACGCCACCTTTCTCGATGACAGCGGGTGAAGAGCCTATGATTTTGATCGGTACTTCAACCTCAATATTTTGAGCCAAATCGATTTTTCTGAAATCAACATGAAGAATTTGATTAGAGACAGGATCGCGTTGGATATGAGAAATCAAAACTGGAATCTCCTCTTTTTCTAATTCTAAGTAAACTACCCCAGTTTCCTTAACCGCCCGGTATATTTTGATAAAATCTTTAAAACTAATACTAATCGCTTGTGATTTAAAATTGCGGCCAAAAAGATTGGCTGGGATAAACCCCGCCTTGCGTAATTTTTTGATTTTTTTCCCTAATTCTTTACGACTATTGGCAGGTAATAAAAATTTTTTGTCTGCTTTTTGATCTGTTTTTTTCATTAATATTTTTTTAATTCAAGAAAAAAAATTTTATCAGTGTCAAGATTAGTATTATAAATTATATTTTTTTCATTAGCAAGAGGTAAAAAATTTTTATTAACTAAAGCAAAATTTTCTGGAAAATTAAATTCTAAAATTAAATCACTATTGGTAGCTCCAATTTGTTTTTGGACAATCAATTGATAAATCTGTCGGTCGCTCGTTATTTGATAAGGAATTTGATAGTCAATCTTTATCAAACTACTTTTTTTAGGAGCAACTTCAAAAAAAAAGCCAATTCGCTTAAAAAAAACATTAATTTCCTCTTCTTCATAATTTTCTACCAAAATACCATCTTTAGTAATTTGTTTTATTTTACTTTTTTTTGGTAAAAGGACTTGAAAATAGTTGCGATAAATACCGCCAGGAAAATTTTCTGAGGGAGACTCATTCTGATATTGGATTGACAAACGGTGGGAAATATTTCCATTATCATCAATTTTTATTTTTAAGATTGCTATTCGGTTAAGATAATAGTTAGCTTTATTAACTCCTAAGTTAGCGTCATAAAACAAAAGATAATCAGAAAGGCAGGGAATGTTAAAATTTTGGCAGGAGGGGTCAATTAATCGGCCATCCCAATACCAAGAGCTAAAAAGCTTTTGCAAACTTTTATCCTCAAAAAAAACAACCATCTGTTTTTCATTTAAAGAATCATTAATAGCTTGGAAAAGCTTGATTAAAGAAACATTTTCAAGATTCATAATCACTTGTCGTGTGACGGCAGCTAAAAAATTTTTTTTCTGAATCGAGCCGGGAAAAAAATTTTTTTCAGAATAAAATTGAGCTTTAAGATAAAAATTGTTACTATTAATATTTTCATTAAAATCAGGAAGATAGATATCGCCAAACGCTTTTAAAGTTTTTTCAATCATGCTCGTAGTAATTAAGATTGCGCCAGAAAAATCTTTTAATCCTAACTCATTCTCTAAAAAAATTTTTGCTTGCTGATAATTTTCAAAAAAATCAGGAGAGAAGTTAGAATCGCGTAAAAACCAGTGAGGAATTTTTAAATATTTTTTTATCGGCTCCGGTGGTTCGAAATGTGCTTTTAGCTGCCCATCCGCATCATAAACGTCGTATATTTTAATATCTTCAAGCGTGAAATCCTTAATTTCGATGACACCAAACGAACCAATAAAACCACCCCCCGGTCGAAGTTCGCGATTATTGGCAAAGAAAACAAGGTATTTATTTTTTTTGTCTTTAACAAAAAATTTATCGTGATAAACTAAAACCTGTTTTAACTTATTTAAAGCATCGGTCCACCTTAAAAGTTCTTCACGAATTTCTTTGAAAAAAATGACATTAGCTGGGATTTTTTGATTTAATAAATTAAATTGATCAACTAAAATTTCAACATCTTTATTGAGAGTTTCAATTCTTAACGAAAAATATTTTTTTTCCAATTCATTCTTATTTTTTTTTAAGAAAAGTTGTTTTATTTCCTTGGCATTAAGGTAAACTTGGTAACCTTTTTCGATAACTTTTTCTGTTTGAAAAAGAATATCAAAAAGATTATCTGGTAAGATTGCCATTGAGAAAAAAAGATAGCTGGGTCGAACTAGGCGATATAGTTGATAACTTACTTGAGTAAATCGTTGACTTGTTTTTAGCGGGTTAGTAATTGTTGAAATTCTCTCTTTTTTTATCTCGGAAACAATATGATATTTGAGGGATAAAGAGATCATTAAAGGAAAGAGATATAATGTATGAAAGAGTAAACAAAAGATTGAAATAAACAATAAAAATCTTTTCGGTGTTAATAAGTGGTGAAATATTTTCTTAGCAAAAAATTCCCTTTCTTTTTTTGGTAATTTTGTTGAGGTTAAAGGGAGTGGATAAAGTTTAAGGTAGTTCTCAGAAGCAGAAGAAAAACTAAACCATAATATTTTTTCTATTTCCTCTTCTTTCACGATTGGCTTTTGAACTTCAATTATCTTAATTAGCTGATTTAATTCATTTGGCAAAGATATTCTTCTTAAATTTTTTTTGTTGTTGAAAACAATTAAAATTGTTTTAATTTTTTTTAATGGGATTGATTTTAAGAATTTAGGCGAAAAAGATGAAAACTCATTGATAAAAAAGCAATAATTGAATTTTTCAATTATTGGTGGAATTTCCGGAGAAATAAAAATATCAGCGCCATATTTATCCAAATATTTTTTTAGAAGATTTATAAAAGGATAATTTATTTTGCTGATGATCAAGATTTTTGGTTTTTCAAGAATAATTTCCGTTTTTAATGACATATTTCTTATTGTATAATTTTGAAGGAGAGATTAACAAGCTAAATTATTCCTTTTTTTAACCAGTGAATAAAATTATTTCTTATAACAAAATTAATAGTTTATCGATTGATAGAAAAAAAAGATTAGTTTTAGTGGGAGGATGTTTTGATTTATTTCATTTTGGGCATTTGCAGTTCCTTAAGCGGGCAAAGAAAGCAGGCGATTTTTTAATAGTCGCCCTAGAGTCTGATGAGTTTATTAAAAAGAAAAAAAAACGTTATCCTTTTCATGAACAAAAAGAAAGAGCAGAAATATTAGCAAGTTTATCAATGGTTGATTTAGTTGTTCTTTTACCCTATTTTTCATCAAAAATTTATTATGAGCAGTTGGTTAAAAAATTGAAGCCAGATATATTAGCCGTCAGTCAAGGCGACCCTCAATTTGAAAATAAAAAAGAACAAATAAAAAAAGTTGGCGGGAAGATAAGAATAGTTAATTCAATTATTAAAAAATTTTCTAGCTCAAATATTATTGAAAGACTCAAAAATTTAAAAAAATAAAATTAATTTATGCGTCTTTTTCTAGCGATTAATTTACCACAGAAAACAAAAGAAGAAATAGAGGCAAGCCTTAATGATTTAAAAAAAGAATACCCGAATTTTATTTGGGTTCCGAAAGAAAATTTTCATGTCACTTTATTTTTCTATGGGGAAACGAATTCGTTTAAAAAAATTAAGGAGAAGGTTAGTGATTTAATCTATGATATTCCCCCTTTTTACCTTTATTCTAGAAATATTGATTTATTTGCCGGGAAAAAAATAGTTATATACCTTAATTTTGAAAGAGAAAAAATATTGGAGACTTTATTTACAAAAATAAATCACTATTTTTCTTCTTTATACAAGACAAATTATACAAATTATTCGCAAAGAAAAAAATATATTCCGCATCTTACCTTAGCCCGTTATAAAATTCCTTCAAAACAACAATACTTTCTTCTTAAAAAGAAGTTAAAAAAAATTAATATCAATATCTCTTTTGTCGTTGAAAAGATTGTTCTTTTTCAAAGCATAATTGGTGGCCACCGGCCAATTTATCGGCAACTAGCCAGTTTTCCTTTGTTAAAAAAATAAAAAAAATTCAATTTTTAAGCTTTTAAGCAGCACCGATTTTAAACATTGATGTCCCACAATCAGGGCATTTTGCTTTCATGGCTGGTTTACCATTCTTCATAGTTACTTTTTCTGGATTGGCCACATCTTTTTTAGCGCGGCATTTAACACAATACATCATTACCATATTTTTTCACCTCCCTTCGAAATTTTAAAATTAATTTAATTTTATTTAATTATCCTAACAAAATATAAACAAATTTCAAGAGCAATCACAAAAAAAGACAAAAAAAGACTTTTTCGTAAATCTTGAAAAAAATATTGATGAATTTTTTCTGATTGATAAAGCTCGTCAGTCTTTTGTTTTGCCCAAGAAGATGAGAGATAGGCTTGGGATAATTTTTTATCCTCTTTAGCTGGTAGTTCTATATTTAGTTGGCTGGGATAATTTGTTACTTCTTTTGGTTGATCTTTTTTTTCAGAAATTTGACTAATTTCTGTTTCTTTAATCAATTGATTTTTGAGCCATGCGCTTTGAAGGAATTTTAACCTTTTGCGGTATTGAGCGATAATTTTTTCTTTTTTTGTTTTTTTTGGCATAATTAAAAAATAATATAAAACATTAGCAATTAAAAATCAATTTTTTTTATCGTTTTCCTTCTTTATTTAAAAAATTTAGGATTGCGATGACATCTTTTGCCATCCTAAACTTTGTTTTTTTAAATATCTTAAGATTGTTTCGGCGTTTGAATACTTTTTTGTTCGCACCTTGCGGTTCAGTATACCATAAAAAGCTGATATGGGTTACAATACTTGGTTTTATCTTTATCAACAGCTTTACTTATGATTTTGCCACTTTAAAGTTTTTATCATTGACAGTTATTATTTTAAAAGATAAAATTTTTATTATGGCAAACAACATAATCTTATCTTTCTTTTTCTTTTGGCTTTTTACATTAACATTAGTTGTTTTAAAATTAAAGTCCCATTATTATAATTTAATTTCTCGGACAAAAAAAACAAGTATTGATGAAATTTTAGATCAGATACTATTTAATGATGAGCAATTTAAAAAAGAGATAGAATCGTTAAAAAGTCAATTAAATCAACAAATAAATCAAGGTAAATTTCATTTACAAAAAATTGGTTTAGTTAGGTTTGATCCATTTGAACGAATGGCCGGTGAACAAAGTTTTGTTTTAGCATTGCTTGATAATGAAGATAATGGAATTGTTCTCAACTTTATTAGCACGAAGGAAGGATTAAGGGTTTATACGAAGCGGATAAAAAATAGGCAGGCAGTTGATATGGAATTATCTCAAGAGGAAAAAGAAGCAATTAAAAATGCTAGTCTTTTTCATAAATAATTATAAGTAATTTAAAATATTTTTATGGTCGACAAAAAATTAGCGGTGATATTATTATTTTTCTCATTTCTTTTGTCAACTTATACTTCATTTTCTTATTTTAAAGGGCAAGGCAGAATAATGATTTCACCTTTAGTCAGCCAACCGGGTTATTCTTTAGATAAAACCACAAATGATGATAATAATGGAAACAGCAACCAATTAACTAATGAACAAAAAACAGAAGAATGTCCTTTAAATGGGGAGATGTTAACGATAACACAGAAGAAAAAGTGGCAACAACGTCGTCCATTGGGAGTAATGATTGAAAATCATCTCGATGCCCGACCACAATCAGGATTACAGTCGGCTGATGTAATTTATGAGGCAGTGGCCGAAGGCGGGATTACCCGATTCTTAGCAATTTTTTATTGTAAAGATGCATCATACATCGGACCAGTGCGTTCAGCGCGAATTTATTTCATAAAAATTTTGCAGGGTTATGGGGATTTTCCTTTATATGCTCATGTAGGTGGGGCTAATACGCCCGGTCCGGCTGATGCCTTAGGATATTTAAAACAGAATGGTTGGGTTTCTTATAATGATTTAAATCAATTTTCTGTTCCTTTTCCTTATTTTTGGCGCGATTATGAAAGACTAAAAGGGAGGGCAACTGAGCATACTGTTTATTCCTCAACCGCAAAACTTTGGCAATATGCTAAAGAGAAAAGAAAATTAACCAATGTGGATGAAGAAGGCAATGCTTGGGACAAAAACTTTATTCCATGGAAATTCAAAGATGATGCTGCTATTTCTCAACGAGGAAATATTAATAAAATAGATTTCGGTTTTTGGAATATTGGTGCTTCTGATTATTCGGTTCAATGGGTTTATGTCAAAGAAAGAAATACTTATTTGCGATTCAATGGCGGTAAGCCTCATTTAGATAAAAACACTGGTAAGCAACTGGAGACAAAAAATGTTGTAATTTTGCTCGCTAAAGAATCACCGGCCAATGATGGTTATGAAGGCGGACATATATTATATCAATTGACTGGAGAAGGCGAAGCATTGATATTTCAAGATGGCCAAGTTATTTCTGGGTCATGGATGAGAAAAAATAATAATGAGCTGATTAGATTTTTTGATGATAAAAGAAAAGAAGTAAGTTTAGTAAGGGGACAGGTTTTTGTTGAGATATTACCTAGTGGTAATAAAGTTACCTATTGAGATTATATATTGAGATTATATTATGTTAGAAAATATTATTCCTTCTAAAACAAGACGGAAAGTTTTGGAATTTTTTTTTCACCATCCCGGCGAAAATTTTTATTTGAGGCGAATAGTAAGAGAAGTAAATGAAGAAGTTAACGCCGTTAAGCGTGAATTAGATATTTTAAGCGAAGAGAAATTGTTATTAAAAGAGAGGCGATTAAATAAGGTTTTTTATACTTTAAATAAAAATTATATTTATTATGAAGATTTTTTAAGAATTTTTGCTAAAACCAATTTTTTGTCAACGGCAATATACAAAAATTTGGCTAGGCTAGGAAAGATAAAATTTATTGCTTTATCGACAAAATTTGCTAAACAACAATCAATTAAGGATGATGAAATTTATCTTTTATTTGTAGGAGTGGTAGTTTTGGCAGAGGTGGAATTGATAATAAAGGAAGCAGAAAAAACTTTTGGCAAGCCAATCAATTATACCGTAATGACAGAAGATGAATTTATTTTTCGCAAAAAAAATAATGACCCCTTTATTTGGCGCTTTTTAAAGCAACCAAAGATTATGTTAGTTGGCGATGAAGAAAATTTGATGAAATAATTAATTTACCTATTTTAATCGAAATTGCAATTTTTTATCATCCTGTCCTTCGAATCGGAGGAGCAGGTTTCATTTTAAATTATTGAGATGCTGAAACAAGTTCAGCATGATGGAATGTGAAATACAAATCTAAGTTATTTGAGTATAAAATGTGTTTTTTAAGACCTTTAAAAATCAAAAAAATTGAAGGAAAAAAAGTTTTTTTAGAAAAAAATATTATCGCGTATTATGATAAAAAAGTTGGTCAATTAAAAAAAAACGACCGGGTTTTGGTTTTTGGTAATTTAGTCATCAAAAAAATCGATGAAAACAAATCAGAAAATTAAAAAAGGAGTTTTTTATGCTTTTTTAACCGCATTGGTATCAGGTGTATCAATTTTTTATTCGAAGACAGTGGTTTTAAAAATTTCTCCTTTAGTTTTAACCACAATTCGTAATTTATCCGTCGGTTTTTTATTTTTTATTTTGCTTTTGTTGCAAAGAAAACTTTTTAATCAACTTAAACCAATAAAAAAAAGAGAAATGTTGCTTTTAATTTTAGTTGGGGTTATAGGCGGCGCTTTGCCTTTTTATCTTTTCTTTTCCGGTTTAAAGTTGGTGCCGGCGCAAACAGCCAATCTTATTCATAAATCTCTTTTTATTTGGGTAACAATTTTAGCCGCAATCTTTTTTAAAGAAAAAATGCAACCGATTTTTTGGATAGCTTTTGTTTTAATTTTTTTAGGTGATTATTATTTTTCTCCTTTTAAATTGCAATTTAATCAAGGTGAGGCAATGATTCTTTTGGCCACCTGGCTTTGGACAGTCGAAAATATTTTAGCCAAAAAAGCTTTAAAAACTGTTTCTTCAGAAATGGTAGGGTTTTTCCGAATGGGAGTGGGGGGATTACTTCTTTTTTTAACAACGATATTTTTTGGCCAGATAAAAATAATTTTTAGTTTAACTTTTTCTCAGTGGCAGTTGATTTTGCCCGGTGTGGCTCTTTTATTTTTTTATGTATTTTTTTGGTAT
>Ga0123519_10002070_pt1 | contig 34182 bp, 32 predicted proteins | sample YelNatPaOPRAMG02_FD_87396 | JGI IMG/M metagenome (GOLD analysis project Ga0123519, IMG submission 87396) | Hot spring microbial communities from Yellowstone National Park - Yellowstone National Park OP-RAMG-02 (version 2) | ecosystem: Environmental > Aquatic > Thermal springs > Hot (42-90C) ... | reverse complement strand
TGGATGCTGCTGCTGCTGCTGCTGCTGCTGCGGTGCTTCACGCAGCGTCGACTGGGTGCGCGCATCTACCAAACTTGCCCCAGCGTTCAGCAGGTTGTTTCCGCTGAGCCCCAGATGATTATCAAACTGCGCGCCCATGAGCGATTGAGCGCGTCCCGTGCGCTGGGTACGCAGGTTGACCGCACTCACGTCGGTCGAGTAGAAACGCCGACGAGAGCGCTCTCGTATGGTCAAGTCCACGTCCGACAGGCGCGAAACGTGACCACTCGAAGGCGCGTGGCTCCGAGCACCAGCGCCCAAGGAGCGCGGGCTCCGGTTCCACGGCATCCCGCCGCCAGGCAAACTCTCGTGAGTGAACGTATCACCGGAATACGTCATCGGGACTGCCTCGTATTCGCGTTGGTTCGCGGCGCGGCGCGTGAGTTGCACAAACTTGGGCTCAACATCATACGCTTGTGTCGGATGCGGTGTGCGTTTGCGATGCAAGACGCCGAACCACTCCAGTTCCTGTACAATAACTTTGGGTGACGGGAAATACATTCGATTCCAGTGATGGATCAAAAGCGGTGGTGTCTCGCAGATGATCACACACAAGATGATGATCAGCCAAAGCAGCGGCTCGCTGAATATCCGCATCGCGTTCCAGTATAGCATTGCTGCTAGGTCCAAGTCCACGGTAAAGGTTCGTGCACAGAATGCAGGTCCTAGCCAGAACCACAAGGTTGCGCTGAAAAAGTATAAGCAGAACGAAAACAACGTCCAGCGTGCTTGATACAGCGCAAGCTGCAGATGCACGACCACAACCAGCTCAGTGAAGCAAGTCATTTCGAAAATGCTCTTGCCCAGCATTTGCCCGCCGTTTCCTGGACCGTCCGCGCGGGCATAAAAAGTCAAGTAGAACATGACCACCGACTGACAGAGCGCTGTGAAAAACCAATAGGCAAACACTCGCCAACGTCCGCTGGTATTGCGTTGCCCGCTGCGATAAATCTCCGGATAAAATAGCGTGTACGCGGCAGACACTTCCTGATCCAGGGTCGCCAACACGATCACCGGTATGGATGTCAGGAAAACGTTGTACATGGCGCCAAGCCAGGGATTGAAGAACTGTGCTCCGCTGAACGCCGATTTCGTTGCAAACCAGATCTCGAACGATGCCAGAGCCGCATTCTTATAGATCATATACACCACAAGCTTGCTGTTGCGTTTGTAGAACCAGCGGCCGTGCACCAGCACAAGACGCTTCAGGAAGCGAAACTCCCCAATCGAAAAATCGCTAGCGAGTGCAGCCTCCATGCCTTCGCGTCCAGCAATACCGACCCCGACGTGCGCGACCTGGATCATGCCGACATCGTTCGCTCCGTCCCCGATTGCTAGCGTCGTGGCATGCGGGTTGTTCTCTCGCATGCAACGCACAAGTTCCGCTTTCTGCTTCGGCGTCATGCGGCAGGCAATGACGCATCGCGCATACTCGCTGACGCGCACAAGTTTTCGCCGCAAGCTCCCCTGCAGTGCAACATCCAGTACATCACCGCCCACCACGAGCGCCTTGGCGATCGCACTAACGCCGTCGACTTCGAGCGCCCGCCAACGCGCTTCCGCACAGTCCAGTTGTGCGTCGATATCGGCAGCATCGCCCGGACTCAACACCACGATGTCCATGTTGCGGCCGAGCAAGCCCGATGAAAGACCCACGTTGATTGCCGTCTCCTGTTTATCGCCGGTCAGCATCCAGACTTTAATACCGGCGAAATAAAGTGATCGCAGAGTGTCTGGAACATCACGCTGCAGGTAATCGATAATGGCACTCACGCCGAGCAACGTCAAGTCGCGTTCAATCTCGTCCGCCAGCGCCTCAACTTGGCTCGCACGATTTTCCATCGAAGATGACGCCTCCGTATAGCGTTTCGCCCATTCGGCGTACAGGTCTTCGTCGAGATCGCGATAACCAACGACCAAGGTCCGCAGACCAGCGAGCGCAAAACGATGCACTGCCTGCTGAATACCGGCCAGAGCCTGTTCGGCTTTCGTGTCCGTTGAACGAGCTCGCGCACACATCACCGAGTCTGCGCCTTTGGTGTACAATCGAATGCGACCGTCGGGCTTCCGAACAACAATCGACATGCGCTTGCGCTCGGATGTGAATTCGAGCACGTGCAACACTGCGTAGGTCACCGGCTGTTCGTCCTCGAGCAGAATCATACTCAGCGCGTTGCGGTCGTAGAGCGTGACGCCACTGTAGTGGGCAGCAATGACCAGCGCCCGCTCATCCGGACTCGGCGCATGGTACTCGATTTGTCCAGTGGTATCGTCGCGGGACGGGGCTACCGTGTTGCAAAGCGCAAGCAATCGGAAAAACTCCAAATCGTTCTCATGATCCCGCCGACGCTGCGTAATCTCTTCGCCGTCAACGTACGCTTTGGCGAATTCCATAATGTTTTGGGTCATCGTTCCGGTCTTGTCGGTAAAAACGTGCGTGATCTGGCCAAGCTCATCGTTGAGCGTCGAGTTCCGGCACCGGGCTCGTGTACGCGTCTCCCAGCAGTACATATGGTCGTCAACGACAATGAAAATCGACTGCAGACCTCGAACGATTTCCATGGTAACGTAGAGCGAAATCGGAACAAAGTTCGAAATCGTCAAAAAGAACGTGAAAAAGCGGAGTACGACGTTACCCACGCTGTAGCGCTCATCCAAGTACCAGGTTTGCGACGGATGCAAGTGCCGGTGTGCCCAGACGCCGTTCAAGATGGTCAGAATTAACGCAATGAAAAACTGGATGCAAATGAGAGCGAGAATGAATCTCGTGATCGTTTTCTCGATGCGACCAACTTTGTGCGCTTCCCTTTTCAGATTCATCATGAGTTTCGTCTCTTTTCCGGTATAAACGGCAATGCCGATCACCCAGTCCGTGTTGCGCAGCACAATACCCCGCTGCAGCAAATGGTCCCGGGAGACCGCGCACTCCACCACCTCGCCAGTCGGGAGACCTGTTTCGTCGGGCACTTCGATGCGAGCGCGGCCTTCAAACTCGTACAAGCGCGGGTTCGGCGCCTCGCAGTGGAACTCACCGATCAGTGTCCGCAACTGCTTTGGTGTGAAGAGGTCGCGATTCAGCGGAATACATGACTTGACTTTGAGATTCGTTTCGCCATCGATTGCTCGTGTCTCCACGAAGCATGTCCCATCAGGCGTGCTGGACGACAGCGCTATGAGGTCAGCAGGCACGCCCTCGTCACGGCGAACGACGACGAGATCCCCGACTTGAACGTCGCGCCAAGCTTTGACGTGACTTTCCGCGTCAGATGCAGCATTTCCACTGTTCAGAACTTCAACAAGCGTCGCGTTAACACGACGATCCTCTCGATATCGCTTCAGGTCCTCGGCGAGCTCCTTTACGGCAGTGATAAAAATCAGAAAAGCCAGAGCCGCCAGTGTAGCGTACCGGCCAGCAGTAAACACCGGTGTTATCGAGGAAATGAGGTACAGGATACCGACTATAAGGAAATAAAAGTTGGCCGGCCGCAATAGCTGGCGCACCAGAAAGACTGGAACAAACGTCCACAGCTCGTACTGCGTTGTTGATATGTAGTTGCTCATGAAGCGCTGCTTCGCGTTGAACGTCGGGTTATTGAGACGTACCACACGCGGTTCCGTCGACCGTTGCCGCTCAAACAGGGGACGCAAATCAGGATCTTTCAGAAACTGCACCAGACCGGCGGCGGCTCGCCGCCACCACGGCTGTGTCGCACTCGACGCAGTACTTGCTGCTGCTGCTGCTGCTGCAGGCGTGAACGCGCCAGCTCCGCCACCAACCCCCACGGTGGTACCGTTTAGCGAGTCATTACCTGAGGTAGAGGAAGCGCTGTCACGATCTCGTGACGCCGATGCCTCGAACCTCATCTTTCCAAGGTACCTCACGCGAACAGGAAACGAGACCACTGAAACGCACACTCGAGGCAAACGACACGCATGCCAGACACGCAGCAGGCACGCATGCGTGTACGGCAGCAGCACCGCAATCGTGTCCGTTTTGTACTGGAAATACCCGCGCGCATCACCGATGCAGGCGTGCGTATACACGGTGTCTGTCCGAATGGGCGCGCGCAAGTCCGGAAGCGCTTGCGAATCCGCCTGCCGGTGCCCAGCGGGGGGCCTCGCGCACTATCGTGCAACTTTGGGAAAGGTCAGGATGGTTGAATCCGTACAGGAATCTCTTTATGCGTGCAGTGGCCATCGACAATTTCGGGACAACGTGCGATGACGCCCATTGAAACGCGCAGGCGTAGTTGTGCTGATCCGGTTCGGTGTCGATCACTGCAGCAGACGCACCAGTATCGTGGGCGCCGACCCGTGCCGCACGAGGTCGGCGTTTCGGACTCGGAGACAGGTAAGCTGGCGGCTGCTGTAACCTCGCACTGACTGGCATTCGGCTGAGGATTTTGGCTCGAGTCCGGACAAACGATGCCCCAGCGCATGCAGCTCATGTTCCAGAGCTTTTTCCGGCACCCGATCACTGCATCGAACCAGACCCCTGCATCCACAATTGCAGTCGAAAACCAGGCAAGTGGCCGACACACCGCTCCAAAGAGTATCCCAACGTTTCACAAGCTCCAAACTAGGTTACCAAAAGTAGCATCAAGGAGTCCAGGCCGCAGCTTCGCAGGCGTATCGAGCATGCGAAAAATACCGACGCTGCGATGCTGTGCGCGTCGTGGCAGCGTTTCGGCGCCATGGCGCATCGCAGCGTGCACGCACGACGCCGACTCTGTCAAAAGCACCCACAAGTCTGTCTCCAGTGTCCGCCAACGCCACCAGATGATCGACATTGTGGCAGCGTGCGCGTGTGAGGCGCGTACGCCACAAACGTAGAAAACGAACGCTTGTGAACGCTCGTGACGCGGCGATCTCAGCGATCATCATCACACCCGCCCGGGTGCGGACACTGACTCGCTGAATACGACGCTAACGGTCATTGCGGTGGGTGTTGTTGAAGCCTGCCAGGTAGCCTTCTCTGGGGAACGTCCGAGCGCTGGCGGACGCTGGAGGCTTCTGCCCATGGGGCTACCTGAGCACACATCCTGTAACCCGGAACGGGGGCCACAGGCCTTCGAGCAGTGTCGCAAGCTCTGGCTGCACAGCTCGGACGCGGCCGTTCCCGTGCGAAAGGTGCCGAAACGCACCAGTGCACCGCAACGACTCTGGCGACTGTTTTGTTTGAGGGCGCCTGCTGAAAGCGATGAACTTGTGGAGCTAGAAATGCATAACCACAAGTGTGTTGGCGCAAACGGGGCTGGTACCCTTGTTTCTGCGAGCGAGGTTTCTGGTACAGAGGGCAGCGCCGAGGTTGAAGTGTCGCAGCGTTCGGCTCCGACCTCAAAGCCGCGCACCATGCTACCGCACCGGAAACGGCGTCGACTTCGGCAAGAGATCGCCTCTATGCTAGAAACGTCGACGGAAACCTTTACGTTCTCCGAACCGATTCCGCTTTCATTGCTTGTAGAAGTCTTGGTCGAGAGCAGGGAAGTTTCCACGGCGTCAGACACGCGCTTCCAGCCACTCGAACTTCTTCACTAAGACACCCGAGCGTAAAAGGACGTGACAGGCACAGTCACCTCTCGGTAGAAGCGAACTTGAATTGGTGTACAGTGCTGGCACAGCCGCCCAGCTGACTTGGTTTGAGCACGTCCGCAGTCTTCCCTGCAGCATGCATGAAGATGGCGGCGGCTGTGAATGTACAGAGAGATGGTAACGATGTGATAAAGGGTGCCATGGTAGCGCCTCTGTAATGGTCGGTGCATACTGGATGGACCATCGCGAACAGTACGTCTGTCTAGGCAGGCGCTCCCACTCGTAAAGGACTTGTGGATTGACTCGAGTCTTGCGTCACAGGACCTGTCGAGCTCCATGGCTTCAGAGCTTCCAGCAATCCAGTGTGGTGGCTCGTGGAGCAGCAACTCGTTGCTGGGTACCTTCCCTTCTCTGTAGCCGAGAGTGCCCCGCGTGCAGTGTAGTGCGCAATGTACGTAGAGCGAAGCGTGTCCAAACCATGAGGGCATGCAGCGATAGCACCGATCGACAGGGATATTGCCAGGTGATACGCCCCCTGCGCACCAGTCTCCCAGATCGTATCGAACAGCGGATCAACACACGATGACGCAAGCCGTATACGCATAGACGGATACAATATGCAGCTGGAAGAGCATCGTCGTTGTCGCACAGCTTTAGGGAAATCGATTCGGCGAGCCGCTACCGCTCCTATGCTCATCTAGCAACAGAGAATAACGACCTTGGCGAGGTCCGTTCAGGTCGCTGATGATGGTGCGGTCGCCTCCATCCAAGGCTCCCAAACACGCTCATAGACGTGCGGCCCCAGGAATCGCAGTTCGCGACGATCCAGTCCCGCTGCTGCCGGTTCATCCATGGATATGATGCGGCACCCGACTTTGACGCGGGCGAGATCGAGCATGCCGATACGCGGGCAAAGTAGTACGTCTGCGTCCCAGAGCATTTTCCCGTTCGTTTCAATCATGACCGATGTGAATTTGATGGATTCATCTGGTTTGGCGGCGATTTTGCGTGCCTCACGAATCTCATCATTCATTGGGTCATAGGGTTCGTCCACCATATTGTAGGCGGCTCGCCAGGCAGCCTCGTCCGCTGCGGCTTTGGCGCGTGCCGCAGCAAACGTAGCATCCTCGACCTGTTGCATGATTCTCTGGATTGCATCGAGTCGCTCCTGGGCCTCGCTGGATTCCTCGAGACCGTCGGGCATCACCACGATACCCCGTCCGCAGCCGAAATCGAACGCAGTAATCGCCGCAAGCACCCAGCGCCCGTCGCCGCAATCCCAGTGCACGAAAACATCCCCGGGTCGGGGTCGAGCAATACGCAACGCCTCGAAGAACCAGGCCACGGAAGCGTTCAGAAGTGATGCCTGCTTCGACACCGAGACCCCGAAATCCTCGTAGAATCGACGAACAAATGCGCAAGTCGCTCGCTCTCGCTCCGCATCGAGTACGCGGTTCCCACTGAGCTTCTGCTGGGTTTCCCAGGTCATGTCGGGAAACTCTTGCACGTGATCGAACTCGGGGCCGGTTCCCTGCCATGGTACGTAGTCATCTGTGAAAATCGGATCAGTGAAATAAATGGTTTGGAAGAAGCGCAGGCCGCTCGTATCGTTGTAGGCCCACTTGCGCGTGGGTCCAATGCGCCGTCCCAGTTCCTCCAGGATCGCCTCCGACAGCTCCCGAGGCAGCGCTTGGAAGAACGCGTCACGCTCAAGAATGTAGTCGGGGTCAAACTCTATGGGCGGGAACGGCTGCCGCGGCTGGTTCACCGCGAACTCGTAGCCCGGTCGATCCCCCGCTGGCCAGTACATGTCGTGTTTCAGTTCGGGGTGCTGTTCCAGGAACTTGTCCGGCGGGATCGAGTAGTCGACGTCTTCTCGAATGAATTTGACGCCTTTCGAAGCGGTTTCCATGATGCGCTCCAGCTTCGCGGCTGCGGCCTTGTGATATGCGTCCCATTCGGAGAGAATACGGTCTACCTCGGCATCATCCATCGGTTTGATACGCCTCTTTGGGTCACCACTTGCATTCTCTTTGGCAACGTACTCAACAAGTTTGTCCAGAAAGACGTTATCCTCGAAGAGCTGAGAAAAGCAGGGGTCTGGCCGTCGGTAGGCCCGTTCAAGCAGTGCGACATAGAAAGAAATCGGAGGATGGGGTGGTCGCTTCAATATCATATTACTTTCATCGTGGTTCGGCGGTGAGGGTGGCTTTGTTTCCGCACGCAGTGTCCTGCGGAGCCGCACCGTCTGGACGTGTCGCCAGCAAGGGCGGCATCCCGCGTGCTGCCTGTGCAACGTGTTCGGTCTTCGGTGCTTGCTGAATTCAGTGCAAAGGTGTGGTAAACGCAAGTCCACTATGAAGGCTGGTAGCAGTGCTCCGCTCATGAGGCGCACACGCACGTCGGCTGTGGAGTCGCTCCGAGCAGCTTTGCGTCCGGTTTCCCAGTTCTTCGTACGCAGCAGCCAGGTTAACAGTTTCCTCACAAGAGTGACCGAGGTAGAACGGTTTCCCACACTCGTTACGATCTCTTCTCGAACAAAACCGACGCGATATTCTTCAATGAGGGGCGCTTGAGTCGCCAGCGGACGTCGGTGCCGTTGACACGGCCTGCTATGTGCTTGCTGAACGGCGATCGACGGTGATAGTCGTGTATCGCGGGCGAAACAAACGCTGACGACATCATCGTTCTAGCGGTAGTGGCATTGCATCCATGGAATGGCTAGGAGAAACATGGCATTCATGGATCGCTCTCAAAGAGATTTACTTTCAGTGCGTTGCATGGAATGAGCAGTTCACCAGCTGAGCGCACGCCCAGGAGGCACTGCTCGGGTGCGCCCTGTCGCAGTGCGGCTAGTCAGGATGCGGCCTCTGGAGGTGCACCACCAGTCCGCACCGCGTCGCTACGCAGCACGTCGTCGATCATTGCAGAGCGATATAGGCGTGAACGCGGAACCTGCCGCAGCCTGTACCCGTGTGCTTGCTCGGACGTCGACGTACACAGGAACGCTTCGCCCGTATACGTACATATCCATATACAGGCATGCGACAAGACACATATATATACTGCATCCTGGTGTGTTTCGAGCTTTCTAGTCCACGAAAGCATCCAAGGTGCTATCCAGGCCAAAGGCACGCTTCACCAACTCAAACGTAGTCCAAGCGATCGCGCCGGCCGGGGCATGAAAAAGCATGCGAGGTACGAGACCGGCCCAGAGGCCGCGAGCACCCTCCTCCAGAGCCACTGCCCGGAACGCTACCCACATGTTCCGATAACGTCGTGCCCCTGCTTCGCCTTGCGTTTGGAGACGCGTTCGCACCACATCCAACGGGTTGGTCATGCCTGCGGCAGCCGCACCAGCGATAGCGCCACTCACAAAGTGCACACCATGCCGCGCGAAACCGTTTGATGGAGACTGCTGGCGGGTAGTCATGTCCTCGGACGAAATCAAAAGTGATAGCGCTTCACGGCATGCCTCGTAAACGCTAAAGTACGTTGCACTGAAAGGCACATTCATTACCAGCGCCGTGCTGTATCCGGCGTACAACGCGCGAAACCCTCCCTGCTCCCGGTAAACTCGAAGCAAAGTATCCCATACTGAGCGGTAGTGTCGCTCGATTTGCATACGCTGCTTAACCACATCGAAAGGCGCCATGAGTCCATCGCTGAATACCGTCGCAAGTGCGCCTGCTGCAGCCACGGCAACCGGCTCCGACAAACCACCTCGTCGTTCTGTCGTCCATGCGACTTCCGGTACGGAGCCACTGCCACGAATAGCGGCTAAGGATACAAAGCGAGCTCGCAAAGCCTCATAGGTTGCAAAATAGACGGCATGTGCAGGACCCGCCGACAACGCCACTGCACCAACTCCACGCCAGAGCGCACGGAGACCGCCTTCGTCCCGCCAAATAGCTCGAACAGCGCTGATAATGGTGTAGCTGGCAAAGCCTGCCTGCCCATGATACGACTGCATCCGCGTCTTGACCAAGTCTACCGGATAAAGACAGATGTGCTCGGCAAGACCTGCGGCCCCGCCTGCGAGCATATGCTGGAGCGCTAGAGGCAAGTTGTCCTGCAAACGTGCTCTGGTGCTGGTGGTACGACCAAGTGCGTCACCGGCGCAAGCGTGCACCACTGGAGCGCGTCGTTCTATCTGTTCATGTGGTACACTGGTCTCGCTACCGACCGCGTTCTTTGGAGATGGTGCTGGCGGCTCTGCGAACGTCTGAGGTTTCCGTGGACACGTCGACTGGGCCACCGCCGCAGACGACACGGGCTCCACCGAAAACGCGCTTTCTCGTAGTGAGATCGTTGGCGATCGTTCCGCATGTACGGTTCGATGTCTATCCAACTTTGACGCTGCAGCGGGCGTACCAGTTTCAACCTCCGATGAAAGACTCGGGCTCGAGCCGCTGGCGTTCCGTGGCCACGACACCGGCAACGTTGTACCCGCGCCGGACCGCCAACTTGCCATGACTCTCTCGGAAGTCTCGAGAGTTCGCACCAAAGTCCTAGTTCTACAGCGTACCCCGTTACGTCCGAGGGTGCGGTCCGTACCCGAGCAGACGGACCCCGCCAGAACTGCCCCGCAGCGCCCGTTCGAGGGTTACGTTCGGCGACCGCCACGAGAGGCCGCAACTCCGGACCTCCCAATGCGAGCACAGGGGGAACGCTCTGTAAAGAGGTATTTGCGAGAAAGAAGCTGCCGTGTTCGCCCCGTGAAGTGTTAGGTCTGAGCTGGGGTTTCGGAGTTCTGAATGGAGGGTATCCCCATTCAGAGACACTGGGGGTGGTACACCGCAGGTTTCTACTGCGGCTGTGTTGCTGCCGGTGTCTACCTGGGCTACAGACGGGAGCGACACTGGCGGGAGCAGGGCGTCGGTCTCCGCAGTCCCCGCCAGCCGCCGCTCTTTTTTCTCGGGAAGGACCGTACGACGAAAGAGTACTTGGAGCAAAAAGGTGAGACCGGCAGTGGAGCGCTCACGCAAGGCGCTCCGCGCTCACGTCCGCAGCGCTAATCCACGTCGTTTGTTGTGTGCGTGGTGACGGTGCCCGGTGCCGCGACTGATGCCGTGTAAGGTTGGGAGGAAGAGCGCTGTAGAGGTAGGGAAAGATGGGACTGGAATGGAGAGTGCATTTTGGAAAACTGGGTTGCTAAGCCCAATTTCTAGAAGCACGCACTGCGCTTTTGGGAGTTGCGACGCTCTCCGGGCAGGTAGCAGGCAAACGAGAGACGGAACCTTGACCTGTATCGTTGAACCCGGACGCGTGCTTGAATATCGAAGGGATACAAGCCGCGCGGCCTGACACAATGCTTCAGGTGCAGGCTACGTCTTGACGTGGGCAAATCATGTGCATAGGCGTTGGGGGTGTTCGTAGGCGCTGTGCTCTATACAGGGACGCACATGCGTCTGGTGCGCGTTGCCTGGGGGCATGCATCTCAGCACTCGATGCGACGGATATTACGAGTCAGACCTGCAGTGATGGAAAGCCCATGTCGGATAAATTTTTCTGTTAGAGTTTCACACATGGGATGGATTATCGAGAATCACGCTCCACCGCATCGCATGCCGTATACTGGAGGATGCAGCGCGCAACATTCACTGACGAAATCATGGTGCGACATGGGCACTGCGGCACGCGCCTAGGAATGGTATGCATAACATGCAAGCACCATAGGTACTGTGCATTTCTCTGGGCTCCGTATCTTGGCTTGATATGGCCATCGATGGAGGCTCAACCGTATATAGGGTCTCGTCCGCCGCCACGCGATCATCGTCAGCTATGTCGCAGCATCTGCACGTCCATGCATTGCATCCTTGACAAGCGTTCGACTGCTCGCCCCGAAAGGAATTTAACTTCACGGAGAACGGGGCAATGCACCTCGCCGTACAGAGGAAACGCTCCCGCATATTGGACACGGCCATAGGCCAGAGCGCTAGCTGAAGATCATCCAGAGGTTCTGGGGGGAGTGCTCGCCACACCCGGTGTCAGATGAAAATGGAACACTGAATGGCTCGATCTCGAACTGTTTTTCGATTCCTCTCAAAATTTTCGTTTAGCTGTGAATACTCGACATACAGAGTGCAGCGTTTGAAGCATAAGGAGTCGTACGTATTGTTCGGATTCTCATGCGTCGAGTCTGAGTGGAACCGTGGATACGCTGCTGCCGGAATTCGTTGCGTCACCGGATTCAAGATGATTCGCGATGCCCTCGAACAAGGCTTTGTGAAGCTATCGATATCATCATCCAATGCAGACGTGCAAGCATGCACTCTTTTCCATTCCCTGTGTAAAGGTCGCTGAAATCATGCGATCTTTAGGATGTCGATCTATCCGCTTCCGAGCAACTGTTGGTCGCAGCAATTCACGCCCCCCGATTGACGAGGAAAGAAGATCGGCGTCGTCCGTTGACGTTTTCTTCACAAGCTCGTGCCGCAAGTTCACTTACTTTGCCACGTCAGCTATTCGATTCCGTTCGAGAGACAAATCACTCTCTTGTTGTGGCCGTCGACGACACCGCATACGACAGCATCACCATACCGCTTATGGGGTTTGCTTCCAAGGGCTCCCTTCTCTTCTGTCTACATGGAAACGTGTCTTGGACTGGGAATCGAGTCATTGCAGTGATCGCTTCCAGAGGAACGTACGTCATCGCTCTGCTCCAAAGGAGCGTAGACGGATCGACACATCCCTACCTGATCCCTGGCCTGAATGATTTTTCCGTGACTCGTTTCATGATGGACAACATCTCTTTCCATACACCATCTGTTGAATGGAACAGCATGTGCTTGCGTATGCAGCGAGCAGCCTACCTGCCAACTGGGTCGCTTCGAAAAAGCAGCCCGTGATCATAGGGCACGGCACCGGGCGCTGAGACAAAGGACGGCATCGAGGATTGCACGCTTTACCAGTCGAAGGCGTGTACAGCATGAATAAGCAAACGTTCACGCGCCACAGAGCGGCCCCCGGGAAAGGAAGCCTCGTAGACATCTGGGATTACCGGACCACAATCCAGCGTCACCAGAGCGGTGGACGCACCCAGGATGCATACGAAGAAGATAAAAATCGCATGCGAAGCGTACATCCCAACCATCGACTATGCATCGAATGCGTTGTCCGCAGCTGGCAGCCGCGAAATCGGGGCATGCACGCTGCCATCATCACCCATGGACTGCTGACGATAAAGCAGGAGGCAAAAAGAGAGACCGGCGTTTCAGAGACGGATCCAGGAAAGAGGAATCGGAAGCAGTCACAAAAAAATCCCGAAAATGGCAGATGCTGAATTTGATGAAAGTAGAAGGACATCAAATCTTTAGCATGTGCGCCCGTTTTCGTAGACCTGTTCCATTTCTTTCTGACATGCGCACAGCATCCCAGCGCGCTGCTACGTACTTGATACCCACCAAAGCGCATCTCGATCGCTGCAATACGTCGACCAAGACATTGAGGGCGTACCAAGGGCGCTGTGTTCATCACGCAACAAACCTGGGTCTGCGCCAAGAGCGCCTCCAGCGGCAAGCAACTGCCGCAGCTTCATTGTCTGAACCAGACCAAAACCGTCACGTATAGGTTGCTATGGCACTCGAACACGCCTTGCTCATGTCTACCTCGCTCAGGCTGTGATAGAGTCCAGGGCGGCTGTCTCCGCGATCCGACGTCCGCGGCTACCCGAACGGTATCCCGCAAGGAAGCGCTCCCACGGCATAATCGACTGGTGGCCGTCGCTCCAGTTCACGGCGAGGGCGTAATTCCCGACATTCATCATTTGCATCGGGTATATGTTGTCGTCAACTGAATTCGGATCCAGCAGTTGTTTGCCGGTATACTCATCCACGCACGCGGCACAACGGCACGCCCTCCGGAGTGCTGCAGGTTGAATGCGCTCCTCCATGTGATCCTGGAGCTGCACCACAATTTCACGATGATCTGCATCCCACCTCGCTTGTGGGATGGGTACAGCTCCGAAGCGAACCCGTGCACATTCCTGAACGATGTTTTCGGCGATTCGCCGGTAGCATTGGAAAATTTCACTCGTCTCGGGGAGCGTGAGCGTTACAGGCGTTCCCGTATCGCCAGCCGCGTTGATCTCGGGCCATAGTGGCACTTGGAACGTGCTGCGAATGCCGAACTCTCGCGATATCCGGGCGCTGTGCCCTTTTCCGAAGAGATCATAGCGTTTTCCTGTGTCCGGAGCAACGAAATAGGCCATTGACTCCACGACTGCAATCGGCGGAACAGCCATTTTGTCTAGAAGCTGGATACCCTTCACAACGTCGGCGAACGCGAGGCGTTGCGGTGTGGTTACGACAACCGCTGCAGTGGCCTTCAGCACCTGGCCCAGGGTGATCTGAATATCACCAGTGCCAGGCGGTAAGTCCACCAAAAGGTAATCGAGTGAGCCCCAGTCGGTCTGCTGGATGAGTTGCGTGAGGAGCGAGGAAACCATGGGTCCTCGTAGCATCGCCGGATCTGAGTTGATGTAACCAAAGCTCATGAGTTTCACACCCGCACGCGTCAGCGGCACCATGAGCCCGTCTGGGGTCAGTCGAATCCGTTTCTCGTTGTGTTCGGGATTCACCATGATCGGCAGCGATGGTCCGTAGATATCCGCATCGAGAATACCCACTCGAGCGCCGAGCCTTGCCAGCACGAATGCCAGATTCACAGCTGTGGTGGATTTCGCTACGCCGCCTTTGGCGGACGTCACCAGAACGATGTTAGAAACCTGTGAAAGCGGATCGCGCGATCCTCCCGCTTCAGGTGCCGCTGCACTTGGCGTCTGGGCTGTTAGCCGTACGTTCGCACGCGTGACGAACGGCAGGCTCTCCGCAAGCCTCGTGCATTCCTCACGAAAACGCTCCTTAATGGGGCATGCTGGCGTCGTCAGCTCAACATCGAACGATACGGTTCCATAGTGTTCATCACCTCCGAACTGTATATTCTTCACAAACCCCAGCGTCACAATGTCCTGCCCCAAGTCGGGGTCCACGACTGCTTTCAGCGCAGAGAGCAGTTGCTCTGTTTTATCTGCGACGCTAAGTGGACGCTCAGACTCGTTGGCACAACAGACCAATCGACGTCTTTGGGTTGAAAGCCTTACATTCCGAGCGCTTTTGACTGGCTGCCTGCAGCCGCTGCCCCAGTACCCCCTGGCGCACGCAGCACAGCCTGGTGCCCGCCGCTGCAAACGACCTGCCGCCGCGACACCTAACGAACAGAATGCTAGACTTGTGACAGTGCCTTGCTCCATAGCGCTCCTCTTCTCAGAAATAGTGACCAGAAAACTTTTGGTATGGTAGCCGCTCAACGCGAAGAACTCGCGCTCAAAACCTCACAGCACCGAGTGCTTGGTGCAACGAACAGACGCTTCCGCGGACACAGTGCCCACACGAGAACGTCGAGTGCAGCTCGTTCGAGACGCACACACTGAGCCCTACCGCTACACACAAGGAGAAACTGTGGACACTGCTCAAGGCTGGTTGGCACCAAGCACACACCAAAAGGTAACAGCTTTCGAGCGACTTCGAAGAAAAAGCACGCGTTGCGCTGCTCCCCTACGGAGGCTGCTCCAGCGGCTCGGGCGACGGCAGCGCAAACCGATGGCGTGGACCTGCGGTGCACAAACGCACACGCGGTGGCAGTCCCAGAGTCGGAAAACGCCTACTCTTTCTTTTCCTGGGATCTGTCTGAGGACACAGACTCAATGGGACATTCTTCTGCTCGTTCTACTGCTGACTTTCGATGTTGTACGAGCGTTTTATGTTCATGTCCAACCTCGATGTGCCAAGTTCAACAACAAGGGTTCAAGGGGTGCATCGGTAGTTTCGGGATTGAAGGACGCGCTTGCTGCTGTCGGGGTCGGAGCGCCCGCTATGCTGCGCATTTTCTGGTGTAGGCGCAATGAACTTTACCAGAATTTCCCGAATGTGCGACTGCGCTCGACACTGAACGCGGAGATCACGGTTGCTTCACAGTGACCTGTGCATCGCGTGTGCTCCATACTGGTGTTCCCGCTCAGCACAGCCGATGGATCCGTCTTGTGCGCCGCCGGATCCCGAGTCTTCCACGGGTGCTTGGCGAAACCCTTGAGGCATCCGTGCCGTCGTCACCACACGGCAACAGACCGAGGTTGAGATCCCTCTACGGGCGACTGCTCGAGATGTAGCGATGGATGCATCACTGCCGCTAGCGCTTTGCAGAGGCAGCGCAATGTTGCGACAAGTGACGGGCGTTGGCTCCGGACAGCGCATACCGCATATGTGCGCGCTATTCCCATACAATACCCAGACTTTGTGCAACCGCCACTCATAAACACAAGCTTGATGATTTACATAGCATTGGAGGTTTCGTTATCGAACACCTGTCCCCTGTGACGGACCGGGCAGCTTCGGCGTTCCGCGCACATCTACGGACACAATGCACTGCCGCCAAACAACTTGTTGTTGCTTGCATCCAGGTCCATGAAAAAGCAATGATCGAGCCTGTAGGCTTATCGGGGTGGCATCTCAGCTTCGACGAGCTTCCCGCTCGCATACATCCATTTCCCGCGCTCTTTCACGAAGCGACTCCGTTCTATGAAGAAACCGAGGGCGCCTTCGTAGATGAGATTCGCACGAAACTGAATAAAGGATACATCGGGGCTCGCGGTCTTCTCATCAAGCACCTCCATACCCGGAAAGCGATACAAGTCGCAGAACTCCAGAATGTCTGCCTCCCAGCGGTTCCAGTCGTCCGTATAGTCCGGGTTTGTTTTCGAAGTGGTCCGCATGATAAACCCGGGTAAGCGATAGGCGAAAGCCGAGTATCGAGCACGCAAAAGCTCTTCTGCTTCTGCGGGTGCCTTTGAGTTCGTATGAAAGGGCATGCAGCAGTTCCGATACGTCCTGCCTCTCCCGCAAGCGCAGGGTATCTCCGGGTTTTGCGGGACGCGGTCTGAACGTGTTCGTTTCTTCCCAACACCATAGGAGAGGAAACCACCAAAAAGCGCACCACGGGGCAGAATGCTCCCCGAAAGATCGTTATCTTGGTCGCGAGGCTCGTCAACGTTCCCGCCCCGGCAGGTAAGCTTCGGCACGCTTGAGCGACCTCGGTGGCGACTATGGCGCCCTGCAGCCGCTAGGAGACTCTGCCGCACAGCAAGGGCGCTTGTTCGAAGACCACGACATGGACTGCGCCCATACTTTCCCGAAAATCCCGCCAAACCGCAAAACATGGACCTGACTTTTCCAAAAGTTCCACAGCACACTCGTTTACGCTGCAATGGAAGAGAGACGACATTTCCGATTGCGCTGGATCGCATGAACGACGCGCGAGCTGGACACCTGCTCCGTCGGCCAGTACGTATATCGAGTGCAGGAATCGATTGTATACGATGCCCTTTGATGCGTTCAGGACGATATACAAGCATCAAGAGCGCGGGTGCAGGCCAAAACAGGTAGAGAGGAAGCTCGTAGAACAGAGACGGTTGCACGAGACGCTGCAGGGTAAGCTGACCGGACCTCACATGGCAAGGCAATCGTTGGTGAGAGGCTTTCCATGGCGGGATCCCTCCAGCAACCATACGCATATGCACATTCTGAACCGAGACTTGATGCCTCGATCAAAATCCGGAATCGTCTCGTGGCTCCTTGGCGTCCTGCGGCTTTGCATCAAGCGAACTTTCGACGGAATCGTTTAGTGGTCCGTATGTGCATTGAGATGAAACGCTGCAGATTTAGGACGAAAAAACTCAGTAGCGCGGAGAGGCGGCATTGTACGCTCCAATGGATCAAGGCATTAGGATGTTAGGGTGCAGCCTCCCAGAATAACTCGAGCGCTGTATCTATTCACCAAGAACAGTTTCCCTGGGCAACTCGGGAACGATTACAGTCTTCCATCATTCGACAGTGTTGTGTTTACCAGGGACGATTCCGCTCACCAGATCGGTCCTGGAGGCAGTGCAATTTTTTCACCCAAGGCAACGCAAGCGACAGCTCAGTTTTCCATGAAATGCTCTTCGGCTGTGTGCTGAAGCCGTAGCCGCTGGGGTCATGCCGCGTGCATCTGCACTTGCCTGCGGCCTGTGTTCACATATCGCGAGGCTGCATGAGGTGTCCGAAGCGGAACCTAGCACCTGAACATGCACCTGTGCACTTGTTCCTCGCGCTGCCGATTTGGCTCTCAGCTGAGCTCTGTAAACTGCAATGCTCCCTTGGAGGACGCGGGTCGGATACGCGCTTCTCGCAAAGAAACCGCGGGCGATAATGGACACATGTGGCGACCGAGACGCACGTTTGCGGTCGAAGCGTTCACCCAGCAGACTGGGGAGCAGCAGGACCATACCCGGCGCTTCCATATCCTCAAATCTTGATGAAGGGAACGCGTCTTGAATAGGCGGGTGTGTCGGCGGTTTGGGGACGCTGTGCGAGCCGCACAGCCCGCTCGGATTCCCCGTTGTACCGAGCCGTCAAAGCGAGCCACCGTAGACGCCCAGCGGTTTCGATGCAAGGCTCCATATGCCGTGCCTACCGCATTTCTTGACTGAATCGACACAGATGGTCTACTTTCCTGGACGTAGGAGCTTGTTGGATAATCCTGAGGCACCCGCTCTGGCGTGCTTTCAGGAGAACGCATCGACGAGCGCCTGGAGCGCACCGCTGGCACCGGCTAGATGCATCAGCGGCATTAGAGTTCCCACACATACGATCGGCTTTATGGACCAAGTCGTGCCGATCAGCGCGTGAGCTGATCCAATTCATCGACCAGAGCACCAAAGCGCCGCAGCGCCGCTTGAACCGGCTCCGGACTTGTCATGTCGACACCGGCAATGCGCAAGGCATCAATGGGATCCACGCTCGATCCCGCTCGCAGGAAGGCGAAGTAGGCATCTCGTTCTGCCGTGCCGCCGCTGAGCACCCGCTCCGCAAGAGCGAGTGCTGCGCTGATCCCCGTCGCGTACTGGTACACGTAGAAATTGTAGTAGAAATGGGGAATGCGGAAGAGCTCCCATTCAATCGCCTCGTCGATACAAACGCCATCCGTTCCAAACCACTCTTCATTGAGTGTGCGATATGTCTGCCGGAGCGTTGCAGGCGTCAAGGGATGACCTTCCTCCGCCATTCTATGGATACGTAATTCGAAATCCGCAAACATTGCTTGACGGAAGAGTGTACCACGTAAATCCTCTAGCGACCGGTTCACGAGATACGCCTTTTCCGCCCTGCTGTTGGCTTTCGTGCGAAAGAGATAACGGGAGTAAAGCTCCTCATTGAACGTTGAGGCAACCTCTGCGACAAAGATCGAATAGTCTGCATAGTGATAGGGTTGATATTGGCGACTGAAATAACTATGCATCGAGTGCCCGAGCTCATGCGCCAGCGTGAACGCGTCATTAATGTTCGCCGGGTCGTAATTATGAAGAATGTACGGCTCGCTGTCATAACAGCCGGATGAATATGCGCCACTGCGCTTGCCTTTGTTCTCGTAACGATCCACCCAACGGCGTTCTCCGAGCCCGGCAGACGCGACCCGCAGGTATTCGTCTCCGAGGGGTGCCAGCGATGCCAGTACGGACTTGACAGCGTCCTCGTACGGCATGGCGAGGTCCACGTCAGGAATAAGTGGTGCATACATGTCATACATGTGAATACGGCCGTCGTCCTCACGATCCACACCCAAGAGGCGCCGCCGTAGCGCAACGTATCGATGATGATGGTGCAGACCATGCTTGCGAATGGTATCCAAGAGGTTTTCGTAGACTTTCGTGGGGATCGCGTTCGGTGTCAGCGCCGCCTCGAGAGCCGAGCGATATCGTCGCGCTTTGGCATGGAACACATGCGTCTCGACCGCGCCCGAAAGCAGCTCTGCGAGCGTGTTCTCAAACGAACGATACTTGCCGTGAAGCGTCGTGAATGCGTTCCGACGCAGGGTGCGGTCTTTGCTGCGCATCAATGTGCCGTAACTCCCATGAGATAGAGCAATCGAGTTCCCCTGGCCATCCTGAACGAATCCAAAGTCAAAGTCGGCGTCATTCATCGCAGAAAACGCCCGAGCTGATGCGGACGTCGCTTTCGTCGAGGCCGCGAGGAGTGCCTCCTCGCTTGCGCTCAGTGTATGCGCCTTTTGTCGACGAATTCGCTCTAGGTAGTGCTTGTACGGCTCAAGGCCTTTCCCAGGTTCCAGATAGTCATTCGGCACCTCCACCAACTCCGGCTCGAGGAAAGATGTCTGCTCTGCATAGCGGGTGTGCAAGTCCACGGCTCGCGCGTACATGCTCTTGGCTGCTTCGTTCCGCAAGTCCTCATCGTGCAAGAGATGAGCATACGTATACACACGCTCAATCACGCGGGCTATCCTCAGGTACTCTTCGAGAGCCTGGCGAACGGTTTCGGGTGACTGTGTCACGCGCCCACGGAAGGAAAGCAGCTTCTCCCACGGCCCTGAACATGCAGTAAAGTCCCGCTCCCATTCCGACTTGTCCGCGTATAGACGAGACAGGTCCCATTGATCGCTCTCGGGCACTTGATCACGTTCCGGAACACCGCTGGTAGCAGTTTCGCGGGTAGCCACCGGTGCTGGTGAAAGCAAGACCCGCACAGCACCCGCCGTTCGACAAAGTGACTGGTGAACAGGCGAGATCGACATTGACGTGGTCCCTGGCATCCAACGTGGAGACCTAGTTCGGCGGCAACACTTTCCCCAGCGCTGTTGCGACCGGAGCAAGCTCGTTGACTGGACGATGAAAGACGGGCGATAACGCATATGCACGCAAGTCCTTGCGCACGAGCGCTACTGCTCCAAATGTCTGGCAAGCTTGTGAGAGGCGGCAGGCCCTGATGCCTGCATAAGGGTGCAGCGTCTCTCACTGCATAAATTGTTCGAGTTTGTCATAGATTGTGTTCAATGGAACAAGAAACGTTTCGTTGCCACGTATGGTCACTAAATACCCACGCACAGACGCCTCCAAGTCATTTTATGGCCGGGCACCTACGATCGGCTTCAGTTTCTACCTGCACACTTCGAGCCTGAGGGGTTGTCCCCATGAAGTAAGATCGCGTCAACTCCACGGGTCTCAGCTACAGCACCGCACGTCTCCTGATATCGAGGGCGGTATGGAGGTCTTGGTTGAAGAACTCCTTGCGTGCATTGATGCCGGTTGAACTCACCAAGGCATGGAGGAGTCCTCGAACTCGTATCCTCTACTCCACGAAAACCTCTTCACCGTCATGTCGGGCAAACACTGTTGCTCGCTTATCTCCACCCTTCTTATTCTTCGTCACTTGCTCTTCTGCGCTCGATGGACGGCGGGACGAGAATTTTCTTCGTTCTTTCGTGGAACCCCGGGATGACGGCCCTCTACTACCGCCGACTTCCATCCCCGAAACTTTTCTTTAGATTTTTGTACGTTGGAAATGAATGCACTTGTTTATGTCCCTAGGTGAGGTCCGTCCCGGAGGGAGAGGGACTTTCGGGACAGAGACGATATGCGCACCGGTGTGCCGCCGTGTGTTGAACGCTTCAGCGATTCACCCAAAGGATCCGTCGGTACTTTTAGCGATACAAAGCACTCCTTCAATACCGTTGAACCATGGAGCGTACTGAGGAATGAAAAGCAGCTCTATGCCGATCGAATCGCCAATAGCTCGAATGCAGCGGCAATGGTGAAATACCACGTTGTCCAATGGAAGGATGTCGCCAGACGCTAGTGGAAAAGTCGTCGATGATGCGACGAAGCGGTTGGCGGTCCTGCATGCGCCTTCTCTACGGGCAAAACTGAGGCAGCCCAATATTCCACTCCAGCTAGACCAGGGGATGATATCGTCGTTCTCTTCGAATTCAATCGTACATTCAACTGGCTCCTTGCTCCGCGAATATCCGAAAACACTCCAACTGTTTGGTCCGAAAGACGTCTCATCGACTGGAAAAACAAACTGACGTCCCTCTGCTTCATTCCGATCGCGACGTTCCAGGAACACTGTAGCTGCGATTTCGGCGGAAGAAGGCTGTGTATGAAATTGGACTCTGTTTTTGCAACCGTATCCCCGTGGTTTCGGTACGACACGAACAATCCGCTCAGAAGCAGAGACGCTGGTGTCAGCCTCTATCGTCGCTTTGCCTTTCGTAAGGAGATCAACTGGCCGTTTTCTACCATCGACAGCGAGCAGACTTGGAGAATATCCGGTTTTGACGAAGAGCGCATATAATTGTTTCTTTCAGTGTTCCTCAAGCATCTGAGTACTGTGGTATGACTGACCTGATGGAGGAGTGCAGTCCTCCTCGCTCTGTGCAGTAAAGAGTATATATCTTATAGGCGATTCGTCTACGGTCGATGGGGTACATTGTACGGGGATTTCGATCCCCTGCTATGCACCGCAGCGGAAGTGAAACAGAAACGATTCGAAAGACTGGAAGGCGTACGGATTCATAGCCAGATTCAGGATTTTCGGTCATGCCTTCCGAGTCGCATCTTGGAATCTTTGCTGCTGGAATTCATGACGACACTGGCATTACAATGATTCACGACGCCTACGAACAAGGTTTCGTACAATGGGCGATACGATCATCCAATTCAAGCGTACAAGCGTCCATTCTTCTCGATTCCTTACGGAAAGCATGCTCGAATGACGTATTATTCAGATTTTGGATCTTTCTGTTTTAAGACAACTCGTTGGTGCAGCCATTCGCGTCGCTGGATGGACCAGAAAACAAAACTCGTTGTCGCACAGTGACAACTTCTTCACGGATTCATGCCTACAGTTCCCAGAATATTGCACGTCAGAGAAGCGGTTCCGTTCGAATCACAAATCCTCCACTCTTCATGGCCATCGATGAAATGGCATTCCACAGTAGCGCGGCACCTCTCACGGGATATACTCCAAGCGGTTCCAGTTTCATCTTCTTGAATCGAAAAGGGTCTTGGACTCCGAATCCAGTCATCATGTCGTTCGCTGCCCATGGAGCGTGCGTCACCGCTTCGCCCGAATGGAGCCTAGAGATATCGACAGTTCTCGATTTGTTCTCCCACACTGATTTTGCTTCCGCTGCATGCTCCATGATGGACAAGATCGCGTTCCACAAATCCTCTCTCGAATGCAACAGCGTGCACTTGTGCATGCAGCGCACAGCGTACTCGACGATATGAGCAGCCTGAACAAGCGCTTGATCGAAGCACACGGAAACGGGCCCGGAAACGAAGGAGTGCAACGAGGGGCAACTTTTGCATCTGTCAAGGGCATGTAACGAGTGATGACGCCAGCATTCACGCTGGATAGTCCAGCGTTTGGCGGAACAGGTGTCGCGGACGTATGGGAGCAACTCAGCACATCTAAGAGCCACGATTGCGCTGGACGCACCAAGTCTGTGTACAGAGACGGTGCGAATGGCAAGCACAGCATAGATCACTACTGCCATATGTGCATGAGGTGCTTTGACAACGGGTGAAAGCTACGAAATCGGGACTTGAGCGCTGCCATCAGCATCCTCGGACGGCTAATAATTCAGCTGGAGCGGAAGCAGAGACCAGCGAATCTAAACCCGGAGAGAAGAGACATGGATAGAAAGCACCCGCAGAACAACCCGAAAAAGACTTGTGTTGATGATAGGTGGACGAGTCCAACATTTTACGGGGTACGCGCGATTGAACTACCCGAACCTGTTCTATTTTATGCTTACTTGGGTGTCGTGCGCTTTCGAGCATGAACGTGATGCGAGGCGCTTTCGGAACGCGTTTCTGCAGGGGCGCCGCGGGTCGGAACCCAGAAACGAACGCTTGAACACTTCAGTCGACGAGATCGTCGCTCTGCATGACTGCAGCTAGTCCCGGGGTGTCTGTACCACCGTGGTACGGTAATGATACGGAAACCAGAGACCGCATTCTGTCAAAACTGCGTATGGCGAGGCGACGACCCGCCAGTCGAGACCACTGGCAGTTCGTTGTAAAGCGTTTACGGTTGTGGCTGGGGAGCGCGGACGGGAAACAGGTACGCCCTCCGTGCATGCTCATTCTTGATCTCTATCCGAACGGAGCTCTACGCGCTCATAAGTTTCCACCAAACGCAGTTAAAGACGGCAGGCTGGCAGCGGCCTGGGAGATGCTCGAGTTCCTGCTGGATGAGGTTCTCACGCCGCAGCGCGAGAATGCGGCCAGTTTACGCCCCGCGAGCATTAGTTTTACCAATCGGAACATTGCAAGAGCGCTCGCGGACCCCGTTCGGTTTCTCGTTTGCGAGCAAGTGACGCAGGACCTGCACGCACTGGTTTCCAGAGCAGGGTCTGCAGCGGCGGAGGCGGACTGCTGGAGCCCGCCTGTCCTCGCTGAGGCGGATGGCGTTCGCGAGTTTATGCAACGTTTCGCTCAGAACCTGATCGCTAAGGGAAAGGGTGCATCGAGCACGGCAAGCGAGGCACCTGGTCTGATACAGGGCTTGCTCGCAGGCGGAGAACGGCGCGACGGCCGCCAGGATAACCGGTACATTTTGCAGGCTCTACCCCTGTCAAAGTGCGAGCTCCTTGTCGGCCAGTACTACTGTTTAGCATACGCGCTCTTTCATCGAAAGCCCTGGGATGAGTTACCTGAGTCGTGGCTTTTCCGTGTGGAGAGCATCTGCGTTGAACAGGTGATGCAGCGGCCTGTGGCAGAGCGGTGGCGCAGGCACGTACGGTTTCTTGCGGTGCTCGGCGGCGAGACCCCGGGATTCGTTGGTCTACCGTCTGTCAGGGCAGCCCGTAAGCGATACGCCGCGAGTATGCGGCGCCTCAAGAAAGAGACCGAGGAAGGTTCGTCGACCGTATCAGAAGCGGAATCGCTAGACGTCCCCCTGTATCTGCCGTCGGAAGCCGTGTCGAGTGTGTCTGCGGATAGTATCCCTGACGTTGTTCTTTGCGCGTTTACTGGCCAGATCATTTCCGGTCCAAACGCAAATCGATGCAGCCGATGCAAGAGTGCTTACTATATTGACGAGGAAGCTCAGCGGGCAGACTGGAGCCGCCACGCCACTGAATGCGATGCGATCGCACAACTGAGTGCCTCCGCCGCTGCGGTGTCGTTGCGCCCAGGGGCACCAGAATGCCCTCAGATCTCGCGTCCATTCTGGCGCTATGCAGAGCTTGTCCATATCTATATGGAGGAGTCGTCGCTAACCTTTGACGACCTTGATGCGATCGAGGAGTATGCCTGGCCGGTTGCGCGTGACGCCCGAAACGGATGGCCTGTTCCCTTTGTAACCGTAGGCGGCCACGCGCTGCCACGGCCCAGCGTTGAACGGCCCAACCTGGAGGAGCTTTCCTGGATGATAGCTGTAATGGAGTGGATGCTGGAGCATCAGGGAATAGCGCGGCTCCGATCTGGGATGCAGATGGGACGCTGGCAAAACGATTCGATTTCATCCAGCGCTGCCGCTGGGGAACAATCTGCACAGCACGTGGTTTTGCTTTCCGTTGAACCGGTAGAGGATATGAAGCAGACAGCTATCACTAGGTACTGCGCGGAGCCGTCGGCGAGCACCGCTGCCATTGGATAATTGGGTAACTTGGTGGATCTTTCGAAGCCTGGATACAAAACGGCAGCGGTGCACTAGATGACGCCTGAATGGTTGCTTGCTCGTAAGCAGATGCTGCCCGCTCTACACACCATGGCGAGACGTTCCGCATATCATAAATCGGCACTCGCGTTCGCAGCTCGCCAGTAAGCTACCAACGGTGCTTTGTCACCGTTGGTACGCACGGTTGCGAACTTGACCGCTAGTCCTCTTTCCTGCCTTGCTCTACCCGAAGTATTGGCCATAGTGCGATGTGCAAACGTCGACAACGGTTGGGAAAGCAGCCTCACCGTTCGTTTTTCTGCCCACATGAGTGGATCTACTATGCCACGCTTCAGGTCCTTGGTTGCCCCCAGGAAGACCCCGAGCTTGGGCAGCCAAGGGCTGTCTCTGGCACTAGAAAAGAAAGCATCTGCGGCATTGGCGGTACTCGTGTTCACGTGCATGCAATGAGGTCCATCACCAGGGTTCTTGGCATCGCAGTAGCCTCGGCGCTCGGTGCGTGAGACTCTATCGACCGCATGCCTCGTACACCAGGGAACATTGCTCTCGCGGGGTGGCGGCGCGTGACCACCTCTTCCGAAGAGATGTCGTCGGAAACTCGGCAACTGGCGAGACCCGTGCGCCCGGGTGCGTCTGGTTCAACTCATCGATCCGAAACCAAAAAATCCGCCACATCTGCGCACCAGAGTCTGGAAACCCCGGAATGCAACACCTGGCCGTACGGAATTCCAAAGCAGAATATCGGTGAGGTTGCGTGCCTCTTTCCATCAAGTTGCTTCTTGTGCAGGACTCGCCTCGATGGACCGCAGCCGATGATGCATCGTTCGGCGGCACCCTTTCCAAAGGCCTTCGAGATGACGCACGCAGGAGCATGTCAAAACTTTTCTGATTCCGTACGGTATCCGCGCCAGGGTCCATCCGGTGCAGCAGTAGATGCCCCCGGTAGGATCAGTACCCGGGAAATCGCTCCCACGAGCCAAAGTCCCCGCAGAAGATGTCCGTTCTGAGGTTCGTGCAACTCGGAACCATCTGGAACGTCCCGGACCGGGTGTCGCTTCCTTGACTGCTAGGGCACAGAGTGCATCCCCAAGATTCCTGGTTCGTCTCATCGATGCTACACCATCGGAAAAAAAGCCCCTCAAGGCAGCATCCGCCGCTGTGCGACACCGCATGCATGCACGGATGTGCGGCACACTTGTGACACATAGAGGCACGCACGCACCGCGGCCTCGTGTCGTGACACGCGCCGCACGCACCCCACCCTGCGTGGATCGATGCGTGTCGGGCACGCAGGCACCGCGGCCGCGATGGCGCCCTGCGATGATTGCCGAATGCGACATGCGTGGACATGGCGCGGGCTGTGGCCCCTCTGGCGCGGGCCTTCGCGTGCGGATCATTCGTGGCCGATGACGGGGCAGAGGGCGCCCAGACACCTAATTTGGATCCAGGCCTGGGTGCGGAAAGGCCACGCTGGTGACGGCGCTCGCGACGACTTAGCACCTTTTTTGTCTTCGATGAGGGCTCTGGATCCAAAATTCCTGTAGAGTAGGTGTTTTGACTGTTTCGTTGGTTTTTAAAACGAGTACCTCATACAGAAGAGAATATGCATAGAAACAGCTTGTTTGTGTTAACGCTCCTTGCCTTGATTGTGCTTTGCAGGGCGAGCGCTGTGCCGACAGAACCCTTAGAGCAGCAGGAGCAGCAGCTGTTGCTGGTGCCGGACTCGCTTCTCGAGCGTCAGAGTTTCATCGGAGGCGTGGGTGAGAGTGTTGGATCGGGGTCGCCACCCTTCCCGTATCCATCGCCGGCTCCGAACCCGCCTACATACAACTTCAGCAGGACAGCAACTGTTCTGATCACTGGCGCGAACATCCAAACCGATAACCACAGTCAGACGAACGACTTTCGCGCGGATACGGAAATCATTTTTGGAGGTGCGTTGGAGCACGCAACCGTTTTCCCAGACGATGCCCTCGGAACATACAAGATCATCAACGGCACAGAACTGTTATCCAGCGAGCAGTTCATCAACTTTACGTACTACGCAAAGCCGCTGGCGTACTTTACCGCGACAGACTACCCAGTCGCCCGCTACTCTCTGGCCGCGAGACTCAACTCTCCTAGGGTCATCAAATTTGCGTCGAACGCATTAGCGCTGAAGCAGCTCGTCGCTGTTGCTCGCGGCAGTGACTTTTACGTGGCGTGGCGCGCTGTCGATCCTCTGAACGAGTCAAGTAGACCGGACCTTCAGGATGCCTTCTTTGATTTTGGTGTCATGTCCATCCAGAAAGTTCCTTGTACGGGTGCAGGTATAAGCTGTTGATAGCTGGAAAGACGTCCGACTCTCCCAAGACTTTGCGGAACTGTTTTGACGGCTTGGATCGTGAGGGATGAAACCAAATACGTAAAGCGTGTTGTGTGATTGGGGCTCGTTTTTTCCAGAGCAGCGAACGCATCATGATCCGGAGCAGAGGTGATCTCGCGTCCCTGTCTCATGAGCGGCAACTTTCGGTATGGAAGACCCCATTTCTTGGGGCCGACCAGCGAGTCCGTTTGACGTCTCGCCAAGCGCATTCGCTGTGGTGGAATCCCAGTAGGTGCACAGCGTACCCGACGCTGTGCGACTGAAGCGATCGCGAGCACCGCTTCTGAGCTACGCGACACCTCGGCTCACTAGGGCACGCTTCGGGTATTGCCTGTGACGTAAACGGCCTTGAGGACGATCAAGCGCCCGCCTATCGCTTTCGCGCAGAACATGTGATAATCCGACCGACTCCTCGAGCCGACCGCCATCAAGGCACCGGGAACCCGTCGTGTTGCCGTGTGGCGACAAGCGCGGCGTATCCAGCATCGCAGCGAACGTCAAGGGCAGCGTCTCGACACTGGGGTGTCTATGTGCCTGTCTCTATCCGAACGCTATTCCAGACAGGAAGACTCGTCTGACGCTTATGGGACGTCCAGCGTCTATGGGCCCGTGGCCGACAATTCCCTGGTTACTGACAGTGATCGCGTGTCCGCCGGGGCTGGTTAGAATCATCGTTCTTACACCACTAAAAAACCCGACCGAGGCATTTGGTTTACGCGTCTGAGCACATACTTCATACCCGCGGAGCGCAGTGGCTCTTCGGAAGGAAACACCAGGAATTCATTCCAAAGCGGAGGCCCTCTTGCTCGCCTGTATTCTGCACAGGTGCAGGCGGCTACGAAGCATTCTTCTACGCAACGAATCCGGAAAACTGAAAGCTTTCCGCCGTCTCTTGAAACAACGACATGAGCTCGCCTGTGCTGGTGGCCGAGTCCCGGTTCTATGACTCGCTTTCTCAAAAGCCAGGAAGCAACGCAGGCCAGTGCTCGCGCGCACCTGTATGTCATCGTAAACAGAGAGCCATGGGCCCGCTGGCCCCAAAGTCGGCAGACAACACGGGCAGTGCTCGTGCGCCCCTGCACGTTCTAGGAAACAAAAACCCCGGGTCTGAGCAAGCGCCACAGCACTCCACTGCAGTTCACTCAGAAGGCAAACCAACCGCGAGAAGACCACACAAACATACACACACGAAATAACTTTCCGCTACAAGGGACCCCCGCCGCGACCTTCCCTAGTCTTCGTAGACACGGCATTCGTCCGCCTCTGGGACTTCATTACAATACTTTTCCAACGGATCTTCCGACTGTTTGTTTGCAGCCTGGTGGGACCGCTCAGCCTCGAGTTCCTCGACGAAATCCCAGGCTACTTTGGCCTCCTTGCTTGCTTTCCCATATTTCTTCGCCGCATCTTCTGCGTTCTTGATAGCTTCCTGAATCTGAGTGTTGAGCTTTTCGTTCGCCATCCGCAGCGCAGCGACTCTCGTCGTTTTCCTCGTCCGCAAAAACGTCCGTCGCACGGCAAACGTTGCTCTCGTCTTGCTCACTGATACGGAAGAAAAGTGTGTGGCGTTCGAAGGTACAATCAGAAATGCAGCCTTCATCCCTTGAAACGTTACGGGTACAGCAGTCGCGCTGAAGCAAGATATTTCGTGCTGAACGCGAGCGACGGCGATGCGCATTCGTCGCGATGTACGGGTGCTGCACGCACGCGCAGCGCCCAGACGCGATGATGAAGTTGCGATCGACGGCGATTTTAAAAACTGTATGAACCTGGATATTGTGGACTACGCCGTGTTTCGTCCGTGATGCACGACGTGTCCGCCGTCGTGCGCGCGCCTTCACGCGATGACTGGCGGCTGCCGCGCGCGAACGTCAACGGATCGCGCTTGGGCGAGCGATATAAGAGGCCAAGTCCGCACGCATAAGCATCCCATGCAGGCTACCTGCTTCCAGTGCCTAGTGGCTCTAGAGACGAGCGTTGTCTGGTAAGAACCATTCTATTGCCTTTTTGGAAGCGTCTATTGCATTCCGAACGATCGCTGAGCTGCTAATCGATTCGCGACGCCCCGGAAATCCCTCTATACCTTACGCGATCACTGAGTACGAGTCTTGACAGGAGCGAGTCGAGCACCTGCTAGCCTGAAAATACGCCCCGCTCGTGACAGATTACTGCCTGTCACGTGAAATACGCCTAGCTCGGCATGTGATATGCTCGTTTCGAGACCAGGATCCGAGCGGACGCGGTCCACAGAGCCACTGAACGCCCATGCCCAGAAACTGTCTATCACAGCGGCAGCTGGAGCAACGATCCAGTCCAGATGCTCGCCACTCGGGAGAGCCTGCTGAAGGGCGGGCGTGACTTGTTTGAAATCGCCAGACCGACTGCCGCATCGAAATTCTCATGTTACGAAGCTCACTCCGTCGCCTCTCTGCACACGGCAGCTGCAGCGCGGGCCAACCGATGACCGTACCCGTATCGAGTCGATCAGCGGAACCGCACCGAGCAAATGTTGCGCGGGGACGCGCGAGATTCTTGACGGCGCATGCAATGCATCGCAGCGCACGCTGACGCGTGCGGGTCCGTGCGTCGAGCCGCTGATGATCCCCCCGTGCGGTAAGATGTGAACGAATGCGTTAGACTAGAGCTGGCGTTTTGCGCTCGAGCCATGTGCCAAGACTCGTGACGCCCGCGAGACAAGTATATTCTTCAAGTGAATAACATTTTTCGACAACCACACTGTTCTGTACACCGTCGCTGCTCGCTACGACTTGGAAGCAGTGCCGACTCTCTGTGACAGACCAAAATTTTTGCCGAAACATTTGGGCCCAGTTCTGCGAAAGAATCAAGCGGTTACAGGGTCTAGAGACTTGGTTAAAATATGTCCAGAACGGCGAATGTGCCCGTGGGGTCAGGTAGCAACAACCAGCACTGCGAGAACGCGCTCTCGCGTGTTCAGTGGCGGACTCGGAACGGCAGCAGGGCAACCCGTGTGCCCGCGTTTATACTGGGACTTGCTCGGGTACTGAGCACGGACCCTGCGCCACGCACGGTTGACTGGGCGGCGGACGGGCAGCGTATTCTCGTTCTTGATCGCGACCGCTTCACGGAGCGGTACGTCCGCCCTGGCGGCGCACTTCGTGTGAGCTCCTGGGCAAGTTTCCTGCGCGTCATGACATACTTCGAGTTCGCTCGCCTGCTCGATACAGAGGAACACGACATCATATGCTTCAAACATGCAACAATCACTCGCACTTTTATGGAACAGCTCGCAGCATCGAGCACCGATCGGCCTAGCTGTGATAATATGCCGAAAAGCCGACGTTCCAGAGAGGCACGGAGCTCGTCCATTCGAGCTGCCCCTTCTACGTTGATCGTGCAGGAGCCAATTGAGGCGCTGAATGCTAACGTCACCCCCGCTGCTGCGGACTCGAATGTGCTACACGCTTCTCGGTTGTCAGGAGCCTTGTCGATCGAACGAAAGCGTGTCCGGAGGTCTACTTCACCGCGGCCGCTGGAAACATACGACACAGTGAATGAGCACGTGAACGCCCCGGTCATACATGTAGATCCTAATGATTATCCCAGAGCACTGAATCCTTTGACTGAGCCAAATCATAGGGAGTTGCGGAACGACGGCGGCGAGGACGATTGCTGGTCGCTGAGAACCACGGACGCTGACATTCCACCCGTGTTAGCGACCATGAGCGACAGAAACGGGAGGTTGCTCGACTGCGGAACGCAGACTACGAGCAGATGCTATTCGAACGTTGGTAGCTTTGGGGAAGCGTTGAGGCTTCGGGCATGGACGACATCGAGCCCTCCTTATGAGCATCCATCGTCGGACGACATGAGTATCTACAAAGCGCACCTGATACAAGTGGAGAGCTGCCTCGCAAGCATCCGCTCTGAATTGCATACCATTGTCCATGCAGTCGAGTGGCTGAGAGAGCATCACGCGAATATATGTTCCTTTATGCATGCGCCTGGACATTCGTCTTACAAATCGGCTTGAGCATGTGAGCCTTCGCTTGGTATTGGTGGTGTTGGTGGTGGATATACCGGATGCGGGTCTCTAAGAAAAGGTTGTTACGGGAAAAACGCACCAGAACACTCTAACAAACAAAATGAGATGTTTATTCGATTGCGGGTACCAAGCCAGCGCAAAAAAAAGCGGCAAGATCTTTGGTACGCTCGATATTGACCTCTTTACCGCATTCCTGACAATCCATTGATCTTCATTCCTTGGTCATTGCCGCTCTTAAATGCTAAAAACACTTGGGCGAAATAAAATCATGTGTTTTCGCATCATGCGACTTCAAAGAAAAGCGCAGGCGAGATCGCGTGCCGAACGGACAAGCGAGACGGCGGCGCATCGCGTCGAACGAAACTCGACGTCAATGCTCGGCAGCGAGCATTGAGGATGTGGTGTTTTTCCAGGTTGTCTTCGCAAGTCCGGACGCAGAGGATAGCACCCCCCGCTGAATACGGATCTCGTCCTGTTGGCTTTGTTTACCAAATCTCGAGTCGGATTTCGGTTGAAAATTTCTCGGGACTTTCGCTTTAGTTAGAGACCTCCTTTACCGAGCGTTTCTGATGTATTACAGATCGTTCTTGAACGCGCTGTTCTCTTGGCGGCCGCGATTAAAAGCCGATAGCCTACTGCGCATTGATCGACCTTGAACACCTCCCGACGATCTGGTGCTCTTTCACAGACGGCGTCGTCCAAAGCACGTCCGCCAGCTGGCGTGCGGCATCCACGCGGGCACGGCAGCATCATCTACAGCGGCGCAATGCCTCTCGTCCTAGAGGGCCTGCGCGGTACTCGCCGACAGCGGTGGGCTATCACGGGTGAAATGCCCGCCCTCGCCCACAGGGCTCATGTTGCTCGTGTGCGCTCCGTTATCGCCAGAGCCGGTTGGCGACTTGGCCCCTGGTGAAGCATAGGTTTCTATTTGGAACGTGCGCGGGGGCCTCTGTTCCATAGAGATGCTAACGAGTAGCTTACCCGCATAGCGCCCACGCTTCGCGCTTTGCAGTTTCGCGGGGTAATGCAAGGTGTACCACATTTCGCACTGACCGTGCATATCGAGTTCGACTTTTGCCAGTGGTATGCGCACTGTCGCAATACGTTCGTCTTTCCCTGTGTTGAAGCAACCGCCACCGACTTTCATTACGTCACAGACTACAACAAAGTCGGGAAGTTCAAAGACATTCACGTCGCCACTCTCTTCAAGAAACGTGTAGGGACCGGGGCTTTTCCGCGTCACTTCAATGACGTTGGTTGCAAACGTCGTATCATCGTTGTTTACGAGCGGCACCGAGGTGTCCAACCTAGAGCGCACATACACGCGTGTCTTTGTTCCTTGCTCGCTGAGGTCTCGAACGGCTTTAACCTGCACAACTACGCGGCGGAAACCTGACGACATGATAGTTTAACTACAGTTGCGGGGAAATCTCCCGTAATCGGCGCCCAGCAGCACACGCGCACCGCAGGTCGCGAGCAGTGCACCGCGCCCCGTCGGCGGAGGCCGAGCCGCGCTCTCCCCCGTTCAGTGGACGATCCCGGGCCAAGGCAGCTGTCCGGGTGGCACGCCGGTGCCCCCCCCCCGGACCCGTGACCCGAGTTGGCTGACCTCGGTGCGATCGCGGCGCTGTTTTTGGTGCGCACCGCCCCCGGGAGCTACCAGTAGAGGCACTTGCACCGACGCTGCCAGATGCACCAACGCGAGACGAAAATGGAAGAGGTGTGGTTTGCGCTCACAGACGCAGTCGTTAAAGTTTGGATCTCTTTCTACTGTCATCAGCATCAAATATTACGAGGGATTGCTGCGACTGCTTCCTTCTCCTCTCGCTTATCTCTGGCCTTTGTATGCCGTTCACTCCGGTCCCTAAAACCTCGTTCTCAGCGGTTGAACGAAGGAAATAGCAGCGGTCCAAAGCTGACTTCGTGCCATCCGTTTGTTCCCGACGCACTGCATGCAAGGATGGATATTGCGATGTACGTTTCGTTTGTCATGCTCACCTTCGTTGCGTACAGCCTTGGTGCGCCTTTCGCAGCGGCGTGCCGTGACTGTGGTCAGGTTCTCCATATATCCACGAGACCTCGTCCTCCTCCGAGGTTGGCTTGTGGCGCGCGAAGGCTTGTTTCATCGCTTGCTACAGGCACTTGACGGGTTCAGAAAGCTCGTCTCGATGCCCTTCTCCGCTTCCGCGCCCGGTGCCGTACCCTTCGAGCATGGACTTGTTGTTGTGGGCGATCTCCTCGGCGAGTACGCTGAATGCCGCACTTGCTAGCACATGCTGTCCCAGTCGATAGAGGAATTGTGGAACGTGATGTTATCCAGAATGAAACATGTATCGGAAGGCACATAATCGCCGGAGAACAATTCGAGTAATTGCGATCCGCCTACGCTCCGTTGGTGCCAAGCGGTGACGCGCGCATCACGGAAAATGATCGCTGCGGTCACTCAAGTCCGAGTCCGTGAAACTTTTCCGTCCGAAAAGAAGACACGGGAGCCTCTAGGAGCATATCCCGTGAGACGTGTTGTGGTGCTGGCGTGGAATCCCGATTCGTGAATGGCTACAAAGAGAGTGGGATTTGTCTTCCGAGCGGAATCGGTTTCTTAACGTGACAAGTCCCGTGACCTTTCGGTACGAGCTTGGGAACAAGACGTCAATGAACGACATCGAGTTTTTCAGTCTTCAATCCAGTGGCGCAATTTGCTG
>Ga0123519_10002069_pt1 | contig 34185 bp, 27 predicted proteins | sample YelNatPaOPRAMG02_FD_87396 | JGI IMG/M metagenome (GOLD analysis project Ga0123519, IMG submission 87396) | Hot spring microbial communities from Yellowstone National Park - Yellowstone National Park OP-RAMG-02 (version 2) | ecosystem: Environmental > Aquatic > Thermal springs > Hot (42-90C) ... | reverse complement strand
TCAATACATCAGTGACACTTTTGCCCAGGATTTTTTGGCAATCAATTGCCCTCTTCGTTGATGTCTGTGGCCCAGTGCCTAAGTTGGTCATAAGACGAAAACTGAAAATTCTCTTAGTGGGAATGAGATTAATGTTCAGCACCACTCGAAGGATTCTAAGGTGTCACTAATGTATCTGACCCAGCACACAAACATCCTGCGATCCAGGCTTATTGAATAAAACCGGCTCGGCCTGGGGACTTTAACTACTCTTTTCTGTTATCAGTTCCCAGCCAAAATTAAAAAATACTAAGGGAACAGTCTTTTTCTTTACACTATCCTTCAATTCAATCAGAATTCAAACTGCAACTTTTTTGCGGCTTTCTTTTTTTCGGTCTTGTTTTCTACCACCACACTCATAATAAAAGGAGATAGGCCTTTGATCTCAGCCGGAATTTCTATCAAGTAGTTCTGGTCAAATTTTTCTTTGAGCTCGTCGGCAGTTAATGACAGACTATAAGACTTGGAGAATTTCCAAACTTTCTTCTTGGCCGAATCCTCAATGACTATCTGAAGGTCAATAGTCGTGGCAAAGTTATTTTTCTCAGTTTGAAACCAGATCTGGTTATAGGGAAGACTGATCTTGATCAACCCCTTGCCCTCTTCAACCCGGCTCAGGTTGACTTCAAAATCCATGGTCGGGCCGCCCTTTCCCTCTTCTACTTCGGTCTGTTTGGTCAGGTCGGGAATCTTCTCGGCACTCAGCGGCTCAAGCTCATATTGACCGGTAAGAAATTGGTCAACAAAAATGATTCGCTCCGAGCGGTAATACCAGATCTCAACCGGTCTTAAATAAAGCTCGTTACCATAGGGGTATAATTCTCGTTCGTCCGGACGGCCCAGAATAATCCAGACTCGACCTCTATCCGTTAGCCAACCAGGTCTTCCCCTCTCATTGAAATATTGATTGGCCTGCCTGATTCTCCTAAAATACTCGGTCTTAAATTCATTCTCCGGGGTCTCGGGTGTCGGGTCGCGGCGTTTCCAGAACTCTTCAATGAACTTTTCTCTCTCTGAAGGTGGAAGCTCCAGGAATATCTTTCTTTCCTGATCAGTGATTATATATCGGACCTGAGAGAGAAATTGCTCACTGGAGGAATCAAGCGATTTTTCCTGCTTGGAACTGGCGCAGGCGTTAAACAACAATAAAAACAAGGCCAGGGAACCAAAATATAGGGCTCTTTCTTTATTCATATTTCATTCTCCTCATCACTCTCCTTAATTATATAATACCTCACCAAAATAAGTATGTTTAGTCAAACTCAGACCCCATGATTCAACTCCCCTTTCAGCCGACTTTAACCCAAAAGAAAGAAATGATTGCCAGGAAGTCACATCTGGCATAAACTTTAGCTAATAAAGAAAAGAGGTTGCCGGTGAAATTTATTGCTGACCTTCATCTTCACTCCAAGTTTTCCCGGGCCACTTCCAGAGAGATGACTCTGGAAAACATGGCGGTCTGGGCAAAAGTAAAAGGCGTCTCGCTTCTGGCTACGGGTGATTTCACCCATCCTGAATGGTTTTTTCTCATCAAGCAGAAGTTAGAACCCCTGGGTAACGGTTTCTTGAGGCTGAAAAAACCAACTGTCAGTACCGATGACCCCAACTTAAAAGACATAATCTGCAAGCAGGACGAGGTAGCTTTTATTCTCTCTACTGAAGTCAGCTTGATTTATTCCAAAAAAGGCAAGGTTAGAAAAATCCATCTGTTAGTGCTCATGCCCGACCTGGAAGCGGCCGAGCGTTTCAATAGGAGGCTGAGTACCCTGGGCAACCTCCATTCTGACGGCCGGCCGATTCTCGGCCTTGATTCTCGCCTTTTCCTTCAGTTGGCTCTGGATATCTCTCCCCGTTGTCTGGTAATCCCGGCCCATATCTGGACACCGTGGTTTTCTCTTTTTGGGGCTAATTCCGGTTTTGATTCCATAGAAGATTGCTTTGAAGACCTTACTACCCATCTCCTGGCCTTAGAAACCGGGTTGTCCTCTGACCCGCCCATGAACTGGCGGCTTTCAGCTTTGGACAGATTTGTCCTGGTATCTAACTCTGACGCCCACTCTCCTTCAAGAATAGGCAGGGAGGCCAACGTTTTTGACACTGATTTCTCCTATGAGGGATTGCTCCGGGCCCTTAAAGATAAAGACCAGAAAAAATTTCTGTACACGATTGAATTTTTCCCAGAAGAAGGGAAATATCATTGGGATGGACACCGCCAATGTGGTGTGGCCTGGCCGCCAAAAGAGAGTCTGAAAAATCAAAACCTCTGTCCAAAATGCGGGAAAAAGCTGACCATAGGCGTCCTCCATAGAGTTGAAGAATTGAGTGATCGCCCGGATTTAACGACCATGCCTCCTAAAATACCCTTCAAACACCTCATCCCTCTCAACGAGATAATAGGCGAGGCTCTGGAGAAAACTTCAGAATGTCAGTCAGTCTGGGAGGTTTACTTTAAGTTTATCCGGGAATTTGAGACAGAATTTAAAGTCTTGATGGAAGCTCCCGAGGAGGAACTGGCTCGGATTCAACCCGAGCAGATTAGCCGGGCGATAAGCCTGATGCGGCGGGGAAAAGTCAGGCTCTCCCCCGGGTACGACGGGCAATATGGGGTGATAAAGGTTCTGGCCGAAGAAAGTCTGGCTGAAACTGGAGAGCCTGAAGGACAGCTGTCACTTTTCTGACCGGTCCCTGCCCCCATTCACCCTTTTTTCCCCTGTTAATCCTAGCTTTTCCTTGACAACACCGGAGCTGGAATCTATATTTAATTCGTGGTCCCAGAGAGGAAATCATGGAAATATTGATGAAAATCAAAGGACTGGTGGTTGACCCTATTTCCAAGATGCCCATTGTAGTCCTGGAAGACCCCCTTTCTGACCGAATTCTTCCCATCTGGATTGGAGTTTTTGAAGCCAACGCCATCGCCCTGAGCCTGGAAGGAGTGCCAACCCCCCGGCCAATGACCCATGACCTGATAAAGAACTTTTTAGATCAATTGAATATTGTGGTAGAAAAGATCGTGGTCAATGACGTCAGGGATAATACTTTCTATGCGGTTATTCATTGCCGTCTGAACGATATTCCCTATGTCATTGATTCCCGGCCATCAGACGCCATCGCTCTGGCTTTGAGAACTCAAGCTCCAATCTTTGTAGACGAAGAAGTCATCAGAAAAGCCCACAGCTTAAAATACGAAGAAAGTCTGGAGAGCTCCGAAAAACTCAAACAGTGGCTGGAAAGCCTGAATCCAGAAGACCTGGGCAAATACAAGATGTAGCCGTCTCAGGTCCTCCCTCTAAGCAGAAAATAAATACCAACCAGAAGAAAAATTATCTGCGGACTCCAAGCCGCCATAAAGACGGAAAGGGCACCGCTCATCCCAAGGCTTCGGAAAACGGCCATGGTTTGCCAGTAAACAAAACCTCCAGCCAGACTCAACCCGAGCAACAGAATTAATCCTTTAGCCCCTCTTCCTTTGGTCCCAATCATACTTACCAAGCTAACCGCCAGAAGAATGAGTATCAGGATGGAGAGAGAGAAGGCTTTTCGGCCTGCTGCCTCCAGACGAAACCTGGTAGCCGGGGTACCTGATTCTTCCAGATCGGTGGAATATTTCCGCAGCTCGGCCAGGGTCATTGTACTCGGTTCTTTCCATTCCTTAAGAAAATAATTCTTAGCTTCTGGCAAAGGGAACTCGGAGAAGTCAAATTTCAGCAGACGCGAAGCTTCGCCGGAGAAAGTCCATTCCCAGCCTTCCTGGAGCCCCAAACCCTGGTCTTTAATCAAAGCCTTTCGGGCAAAGACCAGGCGACAAAGGCCGGGAGATTGATTTTGCGGGACTAAGATTAACAGTCGCTGGATAATCTTTTCCCTGGGCTCCAGCAGGTCATAATGGAATATCTCTCCGGTTTCTTTAGCTCTTACCCAATAGCGATTGAGGTAAGTAAAAGTCCTGACCGGTCGGCTGGAAATTAAGTTCCAGATTTCCTCAGCCTGGTAATTGCTGCGGCTCAAGATTCTATCCTGATAAAAGAACAAAAGCGGAGATAAAATTAAGCCAGCCAGCAAAACTGAAAGAACCGCCCGGTAATAACTGATGCCAGAAGTAATAAAAGCCAGAATTTCATTCCGGCGCAGGAGGTTACCCAGACTCAGGCTGGCTGCTACCAGGGCGGCCACTAGAACTGCCTGCAGAAAAAATTCAGGAAGCTTATACCAGACAAAAAGAAACAACAACTTTATTGATTGTTGATCTCCAGAGATAAGCTCCAGCCGCTGAAGAAAGGTCGTCAGAGACAGAATCATGAGCATCGCCAGGAAAATCAAACTAAAGATGCCTAAAAATCTTGAAAAGACATAGCGATCCAGAAATGAAGGAAAAGAGGTTTGGCTTTTTTCCGATTGGCCTGACTGCCCAATTCTTAGCCATTGTTGGGAAATTTTCCGAGTCAGATTCTTTAAGCTACCAAGGTTCAACCGGATAAAGACATCTCTCTTCCAAGCAGTCAAATAAAAATAAAGGCCAAAAAAGAGAAGCAACAGGTTGGGCAGCCACATCGCTAACCAGGGAGAGAAACTTCCCTTGATGGCTCTTTGTTCACCATAAATCAGAAGAAAATAATAGATTGAGACGACAATCAGACTCAAGCCATAACCGCCCATTCTACCTCCAGGCCAGCGCCTCCAGCCCAGACCAACCCCCAGAAAGACAAACAGGATACAGGCCGCAGGCAAGGCTAGTCTCTTGTTAATCTCCAGTTGAGTTAATCTTTCGGGTTGAACAATAGGTCCTTTTTCCTTTTTCTGCCTCTGCCAATCTCTCCACAATTCCAGAATGTTTTTTTCTCTCGCCTGCTTCTCCAGGGAAAAGCGGTTAAATAACAAACTCAAATACAGAACTTGCTGGCTGCTATTGAATTTGCTGAGATTGAGGCTGTCAGCGGAATCCAGACTTAGCTGATAGCTCTTTCCATTTTCCAGTTGAAGCCAGCCTTTTTTATTCCCCGGTTTAAGAATCATCATCCCTGATTCAGCCAGTACCAGCTGTACCTTTTGGGGTTCTTCCTGCTGATAAAGAAAGACTCTTTGCCAAAGGCCATCTTTTTGCTTGTTCTGGATAAAGATAACTTTTCCTGGAATAGCCTCTATGAACCGGCCTGGCTCAACCTGAAGATTAACCCGACTTAAGACAGAATTAACCATGACCTGTACCCAGCGATAATTAGCGGCTGGGGTCAGCCAGAGGGTGAAACACAGATCAACCAGGAAAAGAAAGCTTCCCATAAGCAAGATAGGCTTGGAAAACCTGGCCGGACTGATTCCCAGCACTCTCAGAGCTTCTGTTTCTCGGTCTGAAGATAACCTGGCCAGACCACCAAGAACCCCAGCCATAAAGGCCAGAGGCAAGGCTATGGCCAGCATTGAGGGAATAAGATAGACCAGGACTTCTAAAACCACCTTGAAGGGAACTTTCCGGGCAAAAAACACTTCAGCCAGGTTAAAAATCTCTCCCATCAAGATCAAGAAAAGGATGAAGCCCAGAGAAAGGAGAAAGGATGGAATTATCTCTCTGAGCAGATAGCGGTCAAGGATTTTCATCGGTAATTTAGGCGGCTGGGTTTTCCATCTGCTTTAATATACCACAACCGAGAAATTTAACTCAAAAAAAAGCCGCCTTCAGGCCGAGCTGAAGGCGGCCGTTTTTTCTATCGTCTGCTATTCAGCCTCAATACATGTCGCTGGGTGGGGTGGGATAAGAAGGCTTCTTCTCTTCCTCTGGAATCTCAGTGACACAACCTTCGGTGGTCAGGAGCAGTCCAGCGATGCTGGCTGCATTCTGCAGAGCGGTGCGGACGACTTTGGTCGGGTCCACGATTCCGGATTTAATCATATCCTCATATCTTTCAGTCAGGGCGTTGAAGCCAAAATCCTGTTTCATCTCTCTGACTTTTTCTACCACGATGGAGCCCTCGTGGCCGGCATTCTCCGCAATCTGCCGCAGGGGTTCTTCAATGGCCCGACGGATGATCTGGACTCCGATCTGCATATCACCATCCAGGTTCAATTTTTCCAGAACTTTTTGGCAGCGCAGCAGAGCTACTCCGCCTCCGGGAACGATACCTTCTTCCACGGCGGCTTTGGTAGCGTGCATGGCATCTTCCACCCGGGCTTTCTTCTCTTTGAGTTCGGTTTCAGTAGCCGCACCGACTTTGATCAGGGCCACGCCGCCGACCATCTTGGCCAACCGTTCCTGCAATTTTTCCCGGTCGTAGTCGGAAGTGGTTTCTTCAATCTGGGTCCGGATTTGCTTGATCCTGGCCTGGATTTCATTGTGTTTGCCTTTGCCCTCCACTATAGTGGTGTTATCCTTATCAATAACTACTTTGGCCGCTTCACCCAGCCAGTCCAGGGTGACGTTTTCCAGCTTGACGCCGATGTCCTCAGTGATGACCTTGCCGCCGGTCAGGATGGCAATGTCTTCCAGCATGGCTTTCCGCCTGTCGCCGAAACCGGGAGCCTTGACGGCGCAGCACATGAGAGTGCCCTTCAGCTTGTTGACCACCAGGGTGGCCAGAGCCTCGCCTTCAACCTCTTCCGCCACCACCAGCAGCGCCCGGCCCATCTTGGCCACGCTTTCCAGAAGCGGCAGGAACTCTCTCAGGTTGGAGATTTTCTTCTCATGAAGAAGGATGAGCGGGTTCTCCAGCACGCATTCCATTCTTTCCGGGTCGGTGATGAAATAGGGAGATAGATAACCGCGGTCGAACTGCATACCCTCAACAAATTCCAGGGTGGTCTCCAGACCCTTGGCTTCTTCCACGGTGATTACGCCATCTTTGCCCACTTTCTCCATGGCTTCAGCAATAATCTTGCCGATGGATTCATCGTTGTTGGCCGAAATGGCTCCAACCTGGGCAATCATCTCACCGGTGACTTCCCGGCTCATATTCTTGAGCTCTTTGACCACTTCTTCTACTGCCTGGTCAATTCCCTTTTTAATCAAATTAGGATTGCGTCCGGCAGTCACATGTTTAATGCCTTCAGTATAAATAATCTGAGCCAGAACGGTAGCTGTGGTGGTGCCATCACCGGCTACATCAGAGGTCTTGGAAGCCACTTCTTTTACCAGCTGAGCCCCCATATTTTCCCAGGGATCTTTAAGTTCAATTTCCTTGGCTACGGTCACGCCATCCTTGGTGCTGGTGGGAGAGCCGAATTTTTTATCAAGGATAACGTTTTTGCCACGCGGTCCAAGAGTGGCTTTGACCACATTGCTCAGGATGTTAACACCTCTCAACAAAGCCTGTCTGGCTTCATCTCCAAGAATGATTTGTTTGGCCATGGTCAACCTCCTTTTCTCTTATTTGGTTATTACGGCCAGAATTTCGTCTTCCCGGACGATCACATGTTCCACTCCGTCAATGGTGACTTCGGTGCCGCTGTATTTTCCGATAAGCACCCGGTCACCTTTCTTGACGGTTAGAGGAACAACCTTTCCATCTTCATTAACTCTTCCCTTGCCAACCTCAATAACCTCGGCTTCCTGGGGTTTTTCTTTGGCCGTATCAGGGATAATTATGTTACCCCTTTTTACTTCCTGTTCTTCAATCCTTTTCAAGAGAACACGGTCATACAAAGGTTGAATCTTCATGTTTACCTCCTTTTCTTGGTTTAGCAGTCTCTTGATTAGAGTGCTAATTATAAAATATGATAAAAAATATGTCAAGATTTTAGGGGAAAAAATTTAGCAGATTGGCCTTAAGAGTGCTATTTTTTACGCTTTATTTTCAGAGTTCTAAATCGGTTATGGAGGGTATTGCGGTGAATACCAAGGGCCTGAGCCATTAGAGACTTATTTCCCTTGTATTTGGCAGAGGCGGTTTCTATGTAGATTTTCTCAAATTCAGCTAAGGCTTCTTTTAAATGGATTTCCTTCTCTACCATATCCCGGATTAAGGATTCCAGTTTTTGATGTATTGTCAGTTCTTCATATTTTTTGCTCATGCCCCCCTCCCTTCCCTTCAAATTTTCTCCAGGTTTCATCAAAATTTTTCTTAAGATTATCAGGAATCAATAAGGTCAGAGCCCGTGAGACCTTCAGCATAAAAGGAGCTAATCTGGAGCCGATGAGTGCCTCGCGCTGGAAATTAAAAGTCAACAGGGCAAAGACGATGACTGTCCCGATTAATAAACCTTTGATCAGACCAATTCCTCCACCCAGCAGATGGTTAGCTACGCTGAGCGGTCCTTTCATCAGTTTGTGTATTACAAACCCAATAAGCCACCCGGCCAGAATCACGACAAAAAAGATAAGCAGAAAGCTCAGACAATTTCTCCAGAACTCTGATTCAATCTGTCTATGGAATTTCCAGGAAAGCCAGGGGTAATACCTGGAGGCCAGGATAACCCCACCTATAACGGCCAGGATTCCAATTATCTGTCGGATAAATCCTTTAACCAGACCCAGAATGAAAGTGATCAATAAAATGATAAGAAGCAGGACGTCCAGCCAGTTAAGGTAAAAGTGCATTAGCCCCTTCTTTCCTTCAATTTTTCAACCATAGAATAATCGCCCTCTTTAATCAGGCCGAAAGTAACCCTGGGTTTAATCTGACCGTGAAAATCAGAGCCGGCCGTGGCTACCAGATCCAGTTCTTCTGCCAGAGTTTGGTAATAATCAATTTGTTCTGGGGTATGATAAGATGTATACACTTCAATTCCTTTCAGCCCCATCTCCTTGAGCTTTATTAGATCATCTCTGGTAGTCCGCTGAAAATAGGCTCCCGGATGAGAAAGGACAGGCACTCCACCAGTCAGAGGAGCTAGAGTCAGAACTTCTTCTAAAGAAATATGCTTCTTGGGAACATAAGCCAGTCCACCCTCCGCAAAAAAGTCTTGATAAAAAAGATAAGGGGCAAATGGACTGCCTTCCTCATCGTAATATTTCTGTAAAACCGGATTTTCCCGGCTCTCTGGCTTATCCAGCAGGATCTGAGCGATTTTAACTCCCAGAGGAGGGGTTTGTCCAGACCTGTCCCAGATTTCCTCCCAGTTAACCTTTATGCCGTTTTCCTTCAGTTTCTGGACTCTAGTTCTGGCTTCCTCCAACCTGGATTTTTCCATCCGGGCGACGATATATTCTATGACTTCGCTTTCCCAGTCCACAAAGGGAAGCAACAGATGAAATTCCCGGGAGTCAAAAACCGTGGTGACTTCAATGCTGGGGATGACTTCTATACCATAAGCCTGTCCATCGGCTATGGCCTGGGGATAAGCTTCAACCGTGTCATGATCAGCGATGGATATGGCCCTAAAGCCATTTTCTTTGGCCAAGATGACCAGCTCTTCAGGAGAATAATCGCCGTCGCAGCTGAAATGAGAATGGATGTGTAAATCAACGCGGCCGTTAATCATACCTTATTGCCCTTTATTTATGGTAAATCGCTCTTTCCAGTCAGGAGCTGATAAATTTCCAGATATCTTTTTGAGGTCTGGGAAATTATTTCTTCTGGCAGAGGAGGTGGCGGCGGAGTCTTTCTATCCCAACCGGTGCTGATCAGATAATCACGGACAAACTGTTTATCAAGGCTAGGCTGAGATTTTCCGGGGGCGTAGCTGGCCAACGGCCAGAAGCGAGAAGAATCTGGAGTGAACAGCTCATCTATCAACAGGAGCTCATCGTTTTCAGCCAGCCCAAACTCAAACTTGGTGTCAGCAATGATTATGCCCTTAGAAATGGCATAAAGGGAAGCCTTGGTGTAAAGCTCCAGGCTTATTTTTCTTATTTTCTCAGACAGCCCACTCCCGACCATCTTTTCCATTTCCTTGAAGCTAATATTTTCGTCGTGCCCAACGTCAGCTTTGGTGGAAGGAGTAAAAATTGGTTCTTCTAAACGGGAGGATTCTTCTAACCCCTTAGGTAGTTTGATTCCACAAACCTTGCCCGTTTCCTGGTATTCCTTCCAGCCCGAACCCGCAAGATATCCCCTGACTACGCACTCTATTGGAACCACCCTGGTTTTTTTCACCAGCATGGATCTTTTGGCCAGCAACTCGGCATAGGGCTGACATTCCGCCGGAAAATAAGAAATTTCAGTAGAAATCATATGGTTGGGACAGACCAGGGAAGTAAAATCAAACCAGAACCTGGAAATCTGGGTCAGAACTTTACCTTTATAAGGAATCAAGGAGGGCAGGACAAAATCAAAGGCCGAAATCCGGTCCGTGGCCACAATCAGCAGTTTATCCCCAAGGTCAAAAACATTCCTGACTTTACCTTTCTTAAATACCGGGATTCCTGGCAGTTCAACTTCGGCCACCGGCTTTTCTAATTTCTCCATTTTTATCTCCGAAAAAAAATCAAATAGATGGTTTTTTTATATTAATCAAAATAAAAATTTAAATCAATCAACTCGGCTCTGGTGATTTTTGCCACCTTCCGATTTATCCAGAACATCAATTTTTTTACGTTTATTTTTGTTAGCTTCCGGCCGGTTCACTTTTTATTCCGACAAAATTAATCAGCCGCTTGTCTTTTTCTCTATTCCTCCTGAAGGAGTACAGCTCTGGTTGACAGAAGGTGCAGAGGTTGATTTGAAAAATGTTTTCCAGCCTCAAGCCTATCACCTCAGTTAAAAGCCAGCGGTTCGCTTCCCTCAAATTGAGATAATAATTATCCTTATTGGCCAGACCAGAAAAAATTTCTTCGGTCTTAAATCCAGCCTGTAAGAAAAGGCGGTAAACCTCCTGACCAACCTCATAACAGCCCTGTTCAATGCAGGGTCCGAGAGCAGCCAGAATTTCTTGAGGACGACTGCCGATTTTTTCCTGCATCAGATTGAAAGCAGACACCAGGATTTTTTGATAAGTGCTGCGCCAGCCGCAATGAACAGCCGCCACTGCCCTGTTGGGGACATCAATCAAAAAAACAGGCAAACAATCAGCGGTTTTGATTATTAGAAGAATTCCTGGGACCGAAGTCACCAGGCCATCTCCTGAAAGCCGCTGGAAAGGAGCCTTATCAAGAAAGAAGACCCGGGCTGAATGCTCCTGCTTCATTTCTACAGGCTTAAAAGACTGAAGCTCGGAATCTCGTCTAAAATCCTTCTGGCTGAACCCGGCTAAGCCAAACCCATGAATCAGCCAGGGGATTTTCGCCAGCTGGTCTATGGTTAAATAATTTTTCCTTTGTTTCATTTTTCCTTTTATAACCAAGCTCTGGACTTTTATCAAGCCCGAATAGAAAATTCTTAAGAGCACCGGACACATTTTCTGAGGGAATTAATAAAGCGAGTTCTTGTTCCTAAAAAATTTGGAGGAAGCTGAGAACAAACTTCTGCCCAATTTTTTATTGATAATGACCGGCAGGCATTCCTTGAATAATTTGAGGCCTGAGTCTCTTCTCAGCTCAGAACCAGTTGAGGTTGCATCCGAAAATCTTAAAGATGAAATCCTTTAATCTGGAACAAGAAAAAATATAAAATAGAAAAGAAATCTTTATTCTGGTACAGGAGATTGAAATGAAGGCTGTAGCCATTTTAGTTTTACTTACCCAATTTCTGGTAATTTCTTTACTCTATCCAGAAGAAAACCGGCCCAGAGTGAGGGATTTTGGGTTAAAGATTGGAGTCATGGAACCAGGTCCCTTAAATGCCATCACCGACGTTCCTGGAGTTAAGGTTGGACACAAGACCTTGGTTGAAGGGAAAAACATCCGGACAGGAGTCACAGCCATAATTCCTCATGAGGGAAATATTTTTCAAGAAAAAGTCCCGGCCGGAATATATGTGGCTAATGGTTATGGGAAGCTGATGGGTTTCACCCAGGTAGATGAACTGGGCTATCTGGAAACTCCGATAATTCTGACCAACACTCTGAGCGTACCCACTGCGGCCGAGGCAATAATTGAATACACTCTATCACTTCCGGGCAACGAGAGGGTAGGTTCGGTTAACCCGGTTGTTGGCGAAACCAATGACGGCTGGCTCAACGATATCAGAGCCAGGGCAGTGAAAAAAGAGCACGTGCTGGAATCTATTAAGAGTGCTTCGGGCGGACCGGTAGCCGAGGGTTCGGTGGGAGCCGGAACCGGGACTACCTGCTTTGATTTCAAGGGCGGAATCGGAACGGCTTCCCGGCAGCTTCCGGCTAACCACGGTGGATATAAAGTTGGGGTCCTGGTCCAAACCAACTTTGGTGGTGTCCTGCAGATCAAAGGGCTGGTGGTTGAGGAGTATCTAAAAAAGAAAGCACCGTCTGAGACAAGCGGTATTGGAAGCCAGGCTGATGGTTCCTGTATGATAATCGTGGCCACCGATGCGCCCGTTGACAGCCGGAACCTTAAACGCCTGGCCAAAAGAGCCCTCCTGGGCATTGCCAGGACCGGAGGTTATTACTCCAATGGCAGCGGGGACTATGCTATTGCTTTTTCCACCGCGCCCCAAGTCAGGCTGTCAAACCAGGAAAAGAGCCTGACTCAGAAAGTTGAAATCCTGCGGAACGAAGCTATGTCGGCTCTGTTTCAAGCAGCGGCTGAAGCCGCTGAAGAGGCCATACTTAATTCCATGTTCAGAGCTGGTCGGATGGAGGGTAAAGATGGTCACATAGCTGAGCCTTTGCCCCTGGAAATACTTAAGCCCTGGCTGGAGAAAATAAAAGATGATTAAAAAAAGACCCAAGACCATCGGCATACTGGGAGGAATGGGTCCTGAGGCCACAGCCCGGTTTTTTGAGTTGCTCATCAAAAATACAGCAGCGACCAAAGACCAGGAGCACCTGAAAATCGTGGTTTATTGTTACCCGCAGATCCCAGACCGGACCAGAGCCATCCTCTATGGAGGCCAGGACCCGATACCCTTTTTGCTTGAAGGCTTAAAAGTCCTGGAAAAGGCTGGAGCTGAATTGGTGGCCATACCCTGTATGACTGCCCATCATTTTCTGCCGGCTCTCAAGAAGAAAACCAGACTGAAAATCATAAACTTGATAGCGGAAACTGCCAAATGGCTCCGAGCCTCAAAGCCTGAGATAAAAAGAGTTGGTCTTTTGGCCACTGAAGGTACCATCGCCACCCGGATCTTTCAGAAACTGCTGGCCAGAGAACATATCCAGGTTCTTACTCCTAAAGACCACATACAGAAAAAAGTCATGGAAGCAATCTATGGGAAAAAAGGAATTAAAGCCGGTTTTACCAAGAGAAAAGCCAGGCACCTTCTTCTGGAAGCAGCTTCTGAACTTCTCAGCCAGGGAGCTGAGGCCATAATCGCTGGCTGCACCGAAATACCTCTTTCTCTGACTCAGAAAGACCTTCCAGTGCCTTTGATAGACCCCATGGTTATCGGAGCCAGGGCTGTTATTGAAAAAGCCGGGGGTAAAGTCCGCTGATTCTGATTCCTTGACAAAAACCTGGCATTCAAGTATAAAATCAATGACTTTCCAGATGTAAGGAGGTGAAAGTTAGTGGCTTTTGTCGTTGTAGAAGAAGGAGAAAGTTTAGAATCAGCTCTCAGGCGTTTTAAGAGAAAAGTTCAGCAGGAAGCCATCATCAAGGAGATCAAGAAGCACTCCATCTATCTCAAACCCGGAGAAAGACGCCGGCTCAAAGAAGCTCAGGCCCGGAAACGGATGAGACGCAGACTTAAAAGAGAACGAGATTTTGAGTACTGACCTTTATTCGGGAAAGTCTTCCTTTTTGCCTGAAAATTTATAAAGAGTTGATGGGTTGAACCATTTAAAAAAGCCTGACTGGCTCAAAGTCAAGTTGCCTTCCAACAGCACCTACTTTCAGGTAGCGGAACTGATAAAAAAAGAAGGCTTGCATACCATCTGCCAGAGTGCCCGCTGCCCCAATATCGGTGAGTGCTGGGAACGCCGCACTGCCACTTTTCTTATTCTGGGCAATATCTGTACCCGAAATTGCGGCTTCTGCGCAGTCCAGAAAGGTCAGCCCTTTCCGGTAAATGAACATGAGCCAGAAGCGGTAGCCCAGGCGGTAAAAGCAATGGGGCTGAGGTATGCGGTTATCACTTCTGTCACCCGGGATGATTTGTCCGACGGCGGAGCCAGTCTTTTTGCCAGAACCATTCGTTTGATAAAAGAGACCTGCCCGGAAACCAAGATTGAGGTGTTAATTCCAGATTTCGTCGGAAAAGAGGAGCCGTTACGCCAGGTTTTAGAAGCCAGTCCAGATATCATAAACCATAATCTGGAAACTACTTTTAACCTCTATCCCCGGATTAACCGCCCCGCTGCTAATTACCACCGTTCTCTTACCGTGCTGAAAAGAGCCAAAAAATTAGGAGCCACAACTAAATCAGGCTTGATGGTTGGGTTGGGTGAATCTTATGACGATATCAAGCAGGCTTTGTCCGATTTGAGGAATAACGACTGCGACCTTCTGACCATCGGCCAATACCTTCAGCCTACTCCTCGCCAGGTTCCCGTAGTCCGCTATTATTCCCCCGAGGAATTTTCTGAATTGAAACAACTGGCTTTAAGCCTGGGCTTCAAACAGGTGGTGGCCGGACCTCTGGTCAGAAGTTCTTATCTGGCTGAAAATATGTACGAAGCGAGCAGGAGTCAAAACTGATGAGATACTTAGTCTTCTCCGATATTCACGGAAATCTGGAAGCTCTGGAAGCAGTTCTGGAAGATATCCACAGGAAAAAGATTGACCATTTCCTTTTTCTCGGCGACCTAGTTGGTTATGGCGCTTCTCCCAATGAAGTTATCCAGAAAATCATATCTTTCAAGCACCTTTTTATGGTCAGAGGAAATCATGACAAAGCGGTCTGCGGTCTGGATTCCATCCAGACCTTCAACCCCATTGCGGCTGCTGCCATCCAATGGACGAAAAATACTCTGAACAAAAAACATCTGCATCTTCTCCAGGGGTTAGCCAAGGGCCCGATGATTGTCCATAAGAATATCACCATCTGCCATGGAGCCCCCTTTGATGAAGATTACTACATTTTTGGAGAATTTGATGCAGTAGAAGCTTTCGGTTACTTTGAGACTCCCGTTTGCTTTTTTGGCCATACCCATTTTCCTTTTATCTATATGGAAAAAGAGCAAACGGTAGAAGGCACTTTTATCCAGGAATGGCCCTTTGAAATAAAGCTGGAGAAAGGGGCTCGATACCTGATTAATCCTGGTTCTGTAGGTCAACCCCGGGACCGGGACCCAAGGGCAGCCTATGCCATTTACGATTCCGAATCAAGGAAGATAAAGTTTTATCGCCTCGCCTACGATATCACCAGATCCCAGAAAAAAATAATGGCGGCAAACCTGCCTTCGGCTCTGGCTGAAAGGCTTTCCCTGGGAATATAAATATCTGCCCCAGCCATTCTGCCCTTACTTCCTTTAAGACCCGGACACCTCAGCGATATTTAGCAGTTCGTCTCAATTCTTCGTATGAAGTTCCCTCAGGACAGCTTGGCGGTTTTAATTCTTACTCAGTCTTCAATCTTGGGTTGGCATAGCAATAAACGCAGGCCGCGGGACAGCTCTGACTGTAACTCCCGATATCTATGGATTCGGTACAAAGGCAGTCCTTTCTCTGGCTATGGTCTTTAACCAGAGAAGCTGATTCGTTCCTGGGATGCAACCTGGTTAGAAGCTCCCCGTCTATGCAAGCCGATGGTTTAATCCCCGGCAAGACAGCAATTTCAGACTGACTGCAGCTCCAGAGTTCCAGGCCAAAATCCTGAGCTACAGAAACCAGTTTCTGGACGGCTTCCTTTTTCTCTTCATAGGTTGGATCATAAAAGTTAAGACCGATTTTCTTAGCCCTGGCTACAGACTTTTTGTACCACTGAGCAAAACTGAATCTGACCGTGCGTATTCCGGAGGAAGCAATTTTTCTGGCAAGTTCCGGGAAAAAATCCAGGTTGGTCCGGAGGTGACCATCTTCTAACCAAAATACTATGGGGTCAAAACGGACTGAGATTCGCTCCGGGCAGCCAGCTATTTCTATTAAGCCGGGAAGCTGGGCTAAAGCCTCGGTTGTGGCTGGAGCCAATTTTTCCAGGAAGGTTCCGCCCAGGCCGGTGATGGTAAAATGAAAATAAACCTGATCGTACTTTTTCAGCCAATCTCTCAACCGATGCCGATTTTCTAAGAGAGGATGGAAATTCTTGGACCATAACACCAGAGTGTGAACCCGCGCCGGACTCAGGTCAATCCTGACCGCCGATTTTTTTCCCGGATGAAGAAAACAGGCTTTTTCTTTGGCCATAGCTCTGGCCAGCCATTCTGGATAAAAGGCTACTAAATCTGTCCTGCGGGATGCGCTGATGACTTTTTTCATCTTCTGGGCTGTATCGTTAACCACAAACCGGAGAATCTATCAAGAGTTGCTCAGACCCTGGGCTCAGAAAGGTTCTTCTTCTTCCCCTTCCCGGAATAACCTGTCGCCGAGAGTCTCTCCAATAAAGAAATAGAAAAGGAAGAAATAGAAAAAAGTCAGGATCAATAAATAGACTAACAATCCATTGGTGGCCAGGTCCAGCAGCTTGAAAATGGTAGTCTGCATTGACCTGGCCGCCAGCCAGATGGAGGCCAACCAAAACACGGTGACCAACAGCAAATCAAAAATCTTGGCTTTGACAAAATTCTTGAAACCGAGGGGTGCCAACTGAGCGGTTTCGGTCCTGACGGCTGTTTCAGCCAACTCCGGACCTGAAAGGGTTGTCTCCTGAGTCCCGGCTACAGGAAAGGATCCTTCCAGCTCCTCCTCAGTTTCAGTTTCTGTTTCCAGCTCCATTTCCAGCTCCCCGGTTAATTCTTCTTCTTTTTCCTCTACTTCCAGCTGACTTCTGGTGACCCGCTCCGGAAAACCCATGGTCGGCTCGGTTATCTTTTCCTCAATCAACCATTCCTCAGCAGTTCCCGTATCCTCGGTTGTGGTTTCTTCCCTCTCCGGGCTCTCGCTGGCAGAAGTCAACAATTCAGTGGAAGCAGTCTTTACTTCTTTTACCCAAGAAGGAACTTCCGAAGTGCCTTCTTCGGTCTTTTCCATCAACTTAGATTTTTCCCGTAACCGCTCTTTTTCTTTTTCTTCCAAAACTTTTAAGAAATCGTCAACTTGCCTCTTGCCCAAATCCACTGTCGGACCGATCTTGTCCAGCTCAGCCGTTTCAAAGGTCTGAGGCTCGGGGGTTTCTTTTTTTTCTTCTATCCCGAGTTCTTTTATCATCTGAGTGACCAGCCCCGGCCGCTTGGTTTCCTTATCTTTTTCACCGGTTTCAGCTTCTTCTGCCTGGCGCAACTCTTCCACCATCTGGGTCACCAGGCCGGGTCTCTCAGGAGAAGCCTCTTCTGGCTTTCTCTCTTCCTCTCCCAGAACTTCTTTCTCAATTTGTTTCACCAGGTCTTCCTCAGTTTTCCCGAGTTCTTTCTTTTCTTGGTAAATGCCGGCCGTTTTCTCTTCAGGAAAAGGTAGACGGTCTTCTTGGGGAGTGAATAGGATTTCTTCTGGCCGGGATTTGGGCCGCTTTTTTTCTTTGGTTGGTTTTATTTCGGGAACTTCAACAGCCCCGGTTTCTTCTTCCTCTTCCTCTACCAGAATTACTTCCTCAGCTTCCTCCTCACTTTCTTCTTCCTCTTCCCCTAATCCTGTAGTCTCTTTTTCTTTTTCTGCTTCTTCAACAAACTCAGTCTCTGGGCTTTTTTCCCATTTTTCTTCGGTCAGCTCTTCTTTGTTTTCCTCTTCTTCCTCCCGTTCGCGGTTATCCTCAGTAATTTTGTCCCCCGGAATTTCCTCTTCTATTTCTTCATCTTCTGGAAAAAGCAACTGAGTTCCGCAATTTTTACAATATTGATCTTCATCACTGATTAAAGCCCGGCAGTAAGGACAGCGCTTGATACCCATATTTTTATCGCTGTTTTATTTATAGAACTAAAAAAAATTTCTGTCAAATAGATTTTTCTGAGGAACAGGCCTTGTCTTACAACTAGTTTACGAATTATTTAAGGGTTGGCTCAAACTTCTTCCCCAAACCTCTAATATTCCTCAATCTTGATATAAAGTGGTTCTGTTGAAGCTAATTTTGAACAACATTTTCCAGCAGCTTAAACGGTTAGCATTGAAACACAAATTCAAAACGTAAAAAAGAATCCTGTATCTTAATCTGAAAAAACCTATATTTATATCCGATGCAACTAAATATAAATAAAATCTAAAACGATCTTGATTTTTTATAATCTTAAAAAGCCCAGACTTATTGTAGGTTTCGGGTTGACAGCCGGCCCAATTTTAATAAAATTAAAGCAGACTGGGTGGGCGATTAACTCAGTGGCAGAGTGCTACCTTCACACGGTAGAAGTCAGAGGTTCAAATCCTCTATCGCCCACCAGACCTCAATAATTCCTTTTAGATTCTTTTTAGATTCTGTGCTCTCAAGGCTAAAGAGCTTTAACAGAACCTGGAAAAGAGTCCAATATTTTGAACCAAAATTCAATTATTTGAACGGAAGATTCATAATATCTTTTTTATATTATTGAAAATAAAGTAATTATATTTTTATAAAATTTTAAAAATCTTGGCATAAATATTGCTATTTAATTAGGTATGGTCCTTATCCAAGGCACTTCTATTATTAAGCTATATTTTTTTGAATTTTTTAAAAAAGGAGGTGAGAGAAGGGAGAAAGGAAATGATCATCTTTATGGGTGAGGATGGTTGAAAAACCATCCTCGGGCAAGGGATAAAATCATCTGAAAGGAGCTTAAATTCGGATGAAAAACAAACTAATCACCTTAGCTTTGATTCTTTTCTTGCTGGTGGGCGGGACTGCTCTGGCTCAGGTCAACCCTAATGAGGGCAGGATTCTCGGCAGGGTTCTTGATGACCAGGGTAATCCGCTCCCCGGAGTCTCGGTGGAAGCCACCAGCCCCAAGCTGGTAGGAAAAGCAGCCACTGTTACTGATAATGGGGGCTATTTCCGCTTGCTGGCTCTTCCTTCAGGAACTTACGAAATTACCTTTACCCTTCAAGGTTTCAAGACCATCATCAGAAAAGACATCATCTTAAAGTTGGGCGACACCATTAATGTCAATGTCAATATGGAGCCCGCAGCTATTGAAGAGCAGATAACAGTCGTCGGTCAGTCCCCTCTGATTGATGTCAAGAGCACGGTTAAAGGTCAGGTCATGACCAAGGAAACCTTCCTGAGCCTGCCCCGTGGAAGAGATTTTGGTTCCCTTATCACCCTTGTTCCTGGTGTTTCCTATGAGTCAAACGTTGGCGGCTATAGCTTTGACGGTGCTACTGCTTCAGAAAATATGTGGTACGTTGACGGCGCCGATGTCACTAACATCCATATCGGCTTAAAGGGCCAGAACGTTGTTCTGGAAATGATTGATGAGGTTAAAGTTACCGCCGCCGGTTACAATGCTGAATTTGGTGGTTCCATGGGTGGTGTGGTCAATGTCATTACCAGGTCTGGTGGTAATGCTTTCCATGGCGATCTTATGGGCTTTTACGATAATAATGAACGCTATATGCTGGGCAAAAGCCGGACTTACCTGCGCACCAACCCCTACAACAGCCTCCAGTATCTGTACTGGAATGATGATGACAAATACTTCAACGGAGGAAAGGACAGAGATAACTACTACGGGGGTGAAATAGTTCTTGACCTGGGCGGATACATCATTAAAGATAAGTTGTGGTTCTTTGCTTCGGCTAACCCCATCTACCGCCATCAAACTGGCCTGAGGGATTTTAACCAGAGACAAGGCCCATTCAGAAGCTTTACCTACAAGAGCTATGACTTAAACGGTTCAATTAAGCTGACCGCCGCCCCTGTTGCCGGGCTCAGAATCTCAGCTTCTTATGTCAATAACTTTTCCACCTATAAGGGTACTTTCCCCAGCCTGGACGGCACCAGCCTGGACATGGACGAGTATGGCAAAGAAGGATTTGATTATCCTAACTGGACCGGTAGCTTCACTGCTGACTACTCTGCTTCTAATAACCTGCTGATAAGCTTGAGAGGCGGCTGGCATCAGTACAACACCACCGACCAGAAGCTCAAACCCATCTCCACCCTCCACTATTTTGTCTATGGCAATACTCCTTTTGCCAGCCAGTACACCGATCCTTCTCTGGTCCATTATTCTGGCTGGATGAACCATCTCTGGTCCAGCCGGATGAATTCCAAGAAAATGCTCCAGGACAAGATCAGCTCCAACCTTGATGTCACCTACTATGTGAACTTCCTCGGTGAGCACGCTTTCAAAGCTGGAGCTCAGTTTATCTATCTCCATGAAGACTATGACAACATGGCTGATTACCCCATTGTTTACTATTACTGGAACCGCTCCACCACTGCTCTTGGATTTACAATTGGAAGGGGGGGAACCGGAGATAATTATGGTCAATATGGCTACTACATAGTCAGAAGCAACCCCAGCGCCAAGTACGGATATTACTGGAATATCCACAGCAATAACTGGGCTCTTTACCTCCAGGATTCTTGGACCATCAGCAATAAACTGACCATCAACTACGGTTTGAGAACTGAAAGTGAATACGTTCCGGCTTTCGCTCCCAACGATCCCCACAATCCATTCCCGGGTTATTCCCAGAAACCCATCAATTTCAAGTTCAGTGACAAATTGGCTCCTCGTTTTGGCGTCGTTTATGATGTCTTCGGTGATTCCAGCCTTAAACTGTTTGCCAACTTCGGAGTTTATTATGACGTTATGAAGCTCTACCTGGCTGAAGGCTCTTTCGGAGGATTTAAGTGGATAAGCGAATACTACACCCTTAACGACCTTGACTGGAGAAAAATCGGGGCCCATAATGACATCACCAGCCGCACCGATATCCAGGGCGAAGGCACCGGCAACCTGTATCGTGGTTCCATTGACTTCCGTTATCCTTCTTTTGATTCTATTGACCCGGACTTAAAGCCAGTTTCCCAGAGCGAGTTCTCCTTTGGAGCTGAAAAGAAGCTGGCTGAAAACCTGTCCCTGAATGCTCGTTTCACTTATAAGCACCTGATCAGAACCATTGAAGACGTGGGCGTCTATGTCCGCGACCCTGAAACTGGCGCCAACTATGAAATGTACTACCTGACCAACCCCGGTTATGGCTATTCCAGACCTGCTTACCAGGGCGGCAAGTTTGCTGATTACGTCCTGGACGACGAGGGGAATTCCTATGCTTACTGGCCTGAACCAAAAGCCAAGAGAGAATACTATGCCCTGAATATTTCGCTGGATAAGAGATTCAGCAACAACTGGCAGGGCGGAATCAGCTATACCCTGAGCAGACTCGAGGGTAACTACAGCGGTCTGTCCAGCGCTGATGAATGGGGTCGTAATTCACCAAACGTTGAAAGATTCTGGGATTACTGGTTCATGATGTATGATGCTTATGGAAAGCCGCTTGATGGTCCTCTGCCCCAGGATAGAACCCACTATATAAAAGCCTATGGCTCATATACCTTCCCCTTCGGTCTGACTCTCGGAATCACTGGATATTGCCGCAGTGGTCTGCAAAACAGCTCCAAACTCTGGATAAACAATACCTATATGTATCCTTTCAACTACGCCGACCTGCCGAGAAACCCCTGGACAGTCTGGGCTGACCTGTTTGCTGAGTACAACTTCAAGATCGGAGGCAAATATACCTTAGGCATTAACCTCCAGATTAACAACATCACCAACACCAAGACCATTCAGAGAAAGTTCACTGACATGAACTATGGATACCTGTGGATGGAAGACTGGGAAATCTTGAGAGGCGACCTGGCTAATAACCTGATGTACTGGCTCAACAACAATCCACCTTCAGCTGTCGGCTACGAATATACTGATACCAGATACTACCGTTTAACTCTGGCTGACGGCACCAATGTTCCTGTTTACAACCAGTGGAGAAACCGGTTTGACACCTGGTCTGCCAGAATTGGCTTTAAGTTCACCTTCTAAGCTCGGCCGACAAGTTAGATTCTCAAGCCCGTCTCCGCCTGACAGGCGGAGGCGGGCTTTTTATTTTGTTAGTTTACCATAGACCTAATTTCTTAGATTGTTTGTTTTTTATTTTCTTCCTTATCTCAGAAGATTGAACGTGGGGCTATATATGCATCTGACAACTAAAATCAGGACTCAGGACATACTAAAACAAATCCCTAAGCTATTTGGCTATTTAAAGAGAGTTGCCCCTACTTTTCCTCGGGTCACAAGAAACAGCTAAAATAATCGTTTATTGAGTAGAGTCCAAAGATAAAATGAGCACCCAAAATAGAGGGGCTGGAGTAGGCTGAAAGATTATTGGCTCCACTTTCAAAGTTTTCCCCGGCTCTTTAATCGGCTCAATTCCCGGAGAGTTTCTTTTCTAATTTTTCCAGTTCTCTGCGAGCCAGCTTGATGTTGGCTTCGCTATCACCTTTGGCATTTTCCAGATAAAGCTTGTAATAATCTATCGCTTCTTTGTTGCGACCGGCCTTCTGGCAGGCAACTGCCAGGTTAAAATACCCGGACCTAGTGGCCAGGATGCCCACCGCCTGCTTCAAATAAAAGATGGCCTGGTCATAATCACCCAGATAAGCATAGGCCAGTCCGGCAAATTGGTACAAACTCTGGTCATCGGGGAAATCAGCCAGCAGCTTCTTGTATATTTCTAGGGCTTCGGTCAGCTTCCCCGCAGAAGCCAGGTTGGCTGCCAGACTCATTCTCAGATGTCTGCTCTCTGGCTCAATGGCCAGGGCCTTTTCATAAAAATTCCTGGCCTCTTCTTTCCGGCCGGCTGCATCCAGAATAGTGGCACAAACGGTCAGAGCATCAACGTTTTTTGGGTTAAGCTGTAAGACCTTTTCCATCGTCTGAAAAGCCAGCAGATATCGGCCGCTAACCAGATAAGTATGACCTAGTCTGACCAGCAGAGTTTCTGATTCAGGCAGCCGCTCCAGGCCCTTTTTAAGCGTCTCCACGGCCTCATCCATTTTTTTCTGCTGAGCCTGGATTAGGGCCAGGTTAATGTAGGAAGCCGGGGAGTCAGGCGTCTGTTCCAAAATTTGTCGGTAGGCTTGCTCTGCTTCTGGATATTTCTCTTCAAACTCAAAAAATTGCGCCTGCTGTATCAACCTGAGCAGGTCAATTCTTTCCTTGGGGTCGGGAAGCACTGTCCCCGTTCTGGCCGGAGCCAGGTTCAGATATCCAAGAGACCTGAGTCTCTCTAAATCTTCGTTTCTGGCTGCAGGTGCTGAGGTTTGGGTCCCCGAAAAACTCAGGAGAACTGCGGCCAGCTTTTTCTTTAGCTCTTCAGCAAAGGATTGGTTATAATCATAAAGATTTTTCTTTTCCTGGGGGTCGGCTTGCAAATCATAAAGTTCAGGTCTTGGAGCCTGAATCAGCTTCCATCTGCCAGACAGAATCCCGACCAGCTCTGACCAGCCGAAATTTTCCCGGGGGTAGATACTTTCCACAACTGCCTCTCTATCTCTTTTCTCTTTTCCCAAAAAAACAGGGAGCAGACTCTGACCTTGCATCTCAAATGCTTTTTCTTTCAGGCCAATCAAATCGGCAATGGTCGGAGCGATATCAATCAGGCGAACTCGCTGGTTTAAGACCGCTGACCTGGGAAAAATTTTCTTCCCCCAGAAAATTAAGGGGACTCTGATGGTTTCTTCATAGATAAAAACTCCATGCCCCATTTCTACTTTCTCTCCCAGCCCTTCACCGTGGTCGCCAGCTACGATGATAAGAGTTTTATCTAAGATTCCTCTCTCCGCCAGAGCCTCTAAAATCCGGCCTACATAGACATCCATGTAAGCAATTTCCCCATCGTAAGGTTGATTTTTGAATTCTTCAGAGAATGGCGCCGGCGGATTATAGGGCAGATGAGGGTCATAATAATGAACCCAGCAGAAAAATTTGTCTCGCCAGTTATCGTTCAACCAGAGGGCGAAGCGGGCAAAAGTATCTTCAGCCCGGCGCTCGGCATTCATAGTCTTAAAAGGCATCTGAGCCTGAAAAGTATCATCATAGAGCTCAAAACCCCTGTCCAGACCGAACCTGGAATCTACAGAGAAAGAAGAGACAAAGGCCGCAGTCTTATAACCTCGTTCTTTCAAGAATTCAGTAATCGTCCTGATCCCTTCTGGCAGGTAATGCCCATTATTCCTGACCACGTGCCTGACGGGTTCCAGTCCGGTAAGAATAGAAACATGGGAAGGCAAAGTCAGCGGTGCCGGACAGTAGACCTTTTCCAGACGAATCCCCTCGCCGGCCAGTCTATCAATGTTTGGAGTCCTGGCTCCTTTATAGCCGTAGCAGCCCAAATGATCAGCCCGGGTAGTATCAAGAGTTATAAGAAGAATGTTGGCTGAATTGACCTCCTTCAGGTCAACCGGGACCGCCTTTCCTTTAACCAGAAAAAAAACGACCGTGGCCAGGAGGGCCAGAGCTAACCCAATGATGATAAATATGAGAGGCTGGGGGTGATGGCTTCTTTTTAAGGATTGGCTCGGGGTTGAGGCGGCCAGTTCAGCTTCGCCTCTATTTTTTTCAGAAAAGCTGGTTCTCTGAGTTGCCTTGGGAATTTTATCTTTCTTCTTTTTTTTACTCATAAATCAGTCCTGCCAGGCTTTTTTGGTCATCTCTTTTGAAACCTGTAAGCTCAAAAATTGGTTTCTTGACTCCCCTTCGGGTGAACAAACAATTTCCGCTGACTTTCCTCAGTCTGATTAAATTCTGTTTTTCTCCTATTTTTTTATGGCCTGTAAAACCTGCTGGACCATAGCTGCCCGGGCCGAGTCCGGAGGCTCATACTTCAAGAATTTTTCAAACATTTCCACAGCCTTGGGAATATCATTCTTGTTCAGCAAGACATAACCCAGCTTTAGATAAGAGTCTGGCCACTCTGGTTTGATGGTGGAAGCCAGCTCAAAATATTTCTGGGCTTCATCCAACTGACCGTTGTTGAAGAATATTTCTCCGACGTTAAAAGCCACTATTTCATCCTGCGGGGCGGTGTCCACAGACTGCTTAAAATACTTGGCCGCTTCCTCCATGTTATTCTGCTTGAGATAAACCAGACCGATGGCCGCCAGGGTTTTGGCAGTCATAGTCACACCCATAACCTGGTCAGCTTTGGCCAGTTCCAGAACTTTGTTGTAGTTCTCCAGAGCCTTCTCCAGCTCTCCTTTTTCCCGATAACAATCACCGATGTTCAAAAGAATCTGGTAGGCATTGGGATTCTTCTCATAAAATTGCTCGTACATTACCAGCGCCGTATCATACTTTCCTTCTTTGAAAAAACTGTTGCCCTGGTCTAACAGTTCCAGGGAAGCTTCATCCTTAATCAAAGGAATATTACTGCCGCCTTTCCTAAGTTTGAGGGTAATTTTAGGATTTTTTTCCAGCTGGCTGACAGTCACTTCCTGACTGGCAGGTTGATACCCCTCGGCTTCAGCAGCCAAATTCCATTTACCTGTACCCAGCCCGATGAAGGACCATTCTCCTTTCTTGTTGGTAACGGATTCTAGCTTTAAGCCTCCACCGCTATCCTGAATGTAAGTCAGGGTAACTTTGGCCCCGGCTATCGGTTTATCCTGCTCATCCAGCACCACTCCCCCCAGCCGCCCCAGACCTCTTCCCGCCTGAGCCAAGGCTGCGGTTTGAAATACAGAAAAGATTATAAGAACTACCAGAGTACTTACGAATTGTTTTTTCATCTTTACCTCCGGTCTTGGAAACTCTTGTCTCAAAACCATCGCCCAGCTTATTTTTTTTGCTCCTTTAAGGCTTTAACCCGGGCTTTCAATTTCTCCTGGCCTGGTTCCAGCTGCAGCGACCTTTCCCAGGCATACAGAGCTTCGTTGATATCACCCACTCTATAATAACACTCTCCGATGGAATTTAACACATTGATGTGGGTTCCGAAGTGATTTAGGTACTGTTTATAAAAATCAATGGCTTCTTCAAACTTCCCCAGAGCCTGACTGGAATCCCCCAAGAGAAGCAAAAAGTCATATCCTTGTTTTTCCTTCAAAAAAGGAAGGCCCACTGCCATTACATCCTGATATTTTTTCTGGCTGAAAAGCAAGCGGCAGTAATCCAGGGCGTAAACAGGCTGAGTCGGCTCGCGGCGATAGGCTGATTCCAAAAGCTGGCCGGCTTTTTCCAGCTCATTTTTATTCCAGTATTGCAGCCCCAGAGCATGCTGGATGGCCGGGGAGAAATCGCCTTCCTGGGGCTGAGTCATCACCCAGGGGCGGGAAAGAACTCCGAGATGGGTTATGAAGAAATTAGCTTTCTGGCTGAGCAGTAAGTTGCCCCCATCATCCAGCAGTGAGACTTTCAGAGTATAATTAGCCGGAATCAGGTCGGCCAGTGGCAGCTCCTCGACGAAAATGGACCGCTCAGGATATTCAGAGATTTTTTTTGAAAAGGATTTAACCACTTCTCCGCTTTCTCTGGCTAGCTCATAATTAAAAGTCCCTTTTTCTCTGAGAGCTTTAGTCAAACCCCAGACCTGAAAGAAAGCATAAAGAGTATCACTGTTCAGAAAATCATTCCGGGGCGAAGGCACAAACTGAAGGTCATCAATAAGAAAAGCCTTGTTAAGCCCACGATACTGGCTGTTCTGGATCAGCTTGTTAGCCAGGAGCAGCGGGCTGACCTGCAGCCCTCGGTCAGGAATATTAAGAGAAGTTTCAAACGAACTGAATTCTTTTGAAACCACATTCTTGAACAGGAGGCTCAGTCTGTATTTTCCAGGAATGATCGGAAAGACATCCTGAAAACTCATCAATCTATCTTTAATTTTATCTACCTGGTCCTCATTCAGGCTTAAAGGAAGCCGGCGGTCAAACTGATAGACCGAACGGCCGTTTTCATCGTTAACCATGCCGTTAATCTCAATACTGGTCTGGTATTTATTGCCGTCCTTTTCCAAACTCAGCTTCTTGGGCTCAATCAGATAGTGAACGTAAAAAATCCCGCCGGGTGACTTATAAACGCTTACCAGAGCATCGCTGTCTATATAATTAGCAGAATATTCAACCTCAATGATATCTTTATACCTGAACAGCTTTTCAGCGTAGGTATCCCTCAATTTATAAATCGGGGCATAAGGAATTTTTTGATTCAATAAAATATCAGAAAACATTGAGGGTCTGGTCTCAGTCAGAACTTCTCCTTCAATCAAACTCATAGACACTTTGGCCACGTTTGGCTCAATAGCTACCAGGCTGTCAAAAGCCTGAACATAGTCAGTCATATCCCCGCTATAATGAGGCATCAGTTTCTGAGGCCCATCCTTGATCGGTGAATAAAGCTGGTATTCTCCAGCGCTGTTAGGTTTATAGAAAACTACATAAAAACCGTTAGGCAGCCCGTATTCAGACATTCCCTGGTAGAACCAGATGACGGTGGGATAAAGGTCATAAAGGTTTTCATATTTCTCGGTATAGGAGGGCTCTCCCAGAAGAATATAGATTCTACCCATATCTGTTCGCCAGCCGGGCCCCGGTGAATCTTTGCCAAAATTCTGGTTGGCATACTTAATCCTACGGTAATGCTCCTCTTTGTATTCGTTCTCCGGAGTATCAGGGTTTGGGTCACGCTGCTTCCAGAAGGCTTCTATGAATATATCCCTCTGACGGTCATTTTCCAGGCGGAGGAAAACCTCTTTCTCCTTGGGAGAAATGATGTAGACCACCTCTTCCTCCAGCCATTTTCGGTACTTCTCAGGCAGAGCCTTGACCAATTCTTTGGTGGATTTGGGTTTTTCTTTGGCCTGAGCCTGGGCAAAATTAACGCCCAGGTAAGACAAAGCGACCAAGATTAGCAGAAGTACCAGAATCTTCTTTCTCATCTTAACTCCAGATTTTTATATTATATGATATAACTTCTTTCTTCAAGCTTTGATGCAGGAAAAATATCTTGACAAAAGAACGGCCCTGTCTTATCTATTAAAGGGAGAAAGAAAGAAATTATCACCTCCCTTCAGGTTTTCCTAAGGGTTGAAAATCGTAGGGGTTAAATGGCTAAAATACCAAAAAAAACAAAGACTACCTCTAAAAAGAGGACCGAAAAAAAGAAAGGGGGGAAGTCTGAATTTTTGACCGCCGAGCAGGTTATTACCCCAGAAATATTCGGAGAAGCAGTTGACCCTCTCTTTTTAGCCAAGAGCCTGGAGCCCGAGCTCCAGGAAGCTAACAAGCTGAAAAGTATTTCTGATGATTTTGATGAATTTGAACTAAAAGACATATTGCCCAAAACAGCCAAGGCAGAAGCCGCAGCTTCTACAGAAGTCGTTGAATCCGACCATGATCCAATCAAGATATATTTCCGGGAAATGGGCAAAATTTCTCTTCTCTCCCAGCAGGATGAAATTGACCTGGCCAGACAGATGGAACGAGGTAAAAAAATTCAGCTCCGGGCTCTGCTCAAGACCCGCCTGGCCATAAATGATATAGTCTCACTGCGAGAGCTGGCTGAAAATGAACCGGAAAGGTTTCTGCGGTTTTTTGACGAAACCGAAGACTTTGAAGATGATGCTGCGAAACGGAAGGTAAAAGTCTTACACCAGACTCTTGACAAATTTTACAGGCTTTCAGAAAAATTTACCGCTCTAAGACCTATCACCAGAAATAGCTTTGCCCGGGGCCGGCTGATAATCAGGATGTATCAAATTCTGGAAGAACTTCACCTGTCCCCGGAAAAAATGGCTTCTACCATCAACCGGCTGAGAGAAATTTTGCAGGTCATGAATGAGCTGGAAGAAAAAAGGGAAGAGCTGGAGCTGAGCCTGCATAAGACTAAAGTCAAACAGGCTGTTGAAACCTTAAAACAAAAAATAAAAAAATACCAGGCTGAAGAAAAAAATTACCGCCAGGAAACAGGCCTTGAGGCCAAGGAGCTGCGCCGGGTGCTCCGGGACGTCAGTCGGGGAGAAAAAATCCAGAAACACGCTGAGAACAAATTGATTGAGGCTAACCTCAGGTTGGTGGTTTCCATTGCCAAGAATTATGTTAACCGCGGCTTGAGCCTGTCGGACCTGATTCAGGAAGGGAACCTGGGTTTGATGAGAGCAGTCCAGAAATTTGATTACCATCGTGGCTTCAAGTTTTCTACCTACGCCACCTGGTGGATAAAGCAATCCATCACCCGGGCTATCGCCGACCAGGCCAGAACCATCCGTATCCCAGTCCATATGGTGGAAACTATCAACCGCCTCAAAAAAGTCCATCAGGAACTGGTTCAGAAAACTGGCCGGGAGCCGACTGTCCAGGAGATTGCTGAGGCAGTCCGGATACCTGTCCAGAAGGTTACTAAAATCCTTCAAGACAGCCAGGAACTACTTTCTCTGGACTCACCCATAGGTGACGATGAGGAGAGCTTCCTCAGAGATTTCGTCCAGGATATTTATAATCCCTCGCCAGCTGATATCGTCATCAGAGCTAACCTTAAAGAGCAGATCACCAAAGCCCTTAACACGCTAACCGAAAGAGAAGCCACCGTGATTAAGATGAGGTTTGGGATAGGAGATGGTCAGGAACACACCTTAGAAGAAATCGGGCAAAAGCTGAAGGTCACCAGAGAAAGAGTGCGGCAGATAGAGACAAAAGCCCTGCGCAAACTGGCCGAATCCACCCTGCGGGATAAACTCAAATCTTTCTCTGAGACTCCAACTCCTCAAGCCTGAAGAACGGCTGAGCTTTTGCCAACATGTCAGCTTATTGACCTTAGTTGAGCAATTTCAATCCACCTGAGCCAGTCCCATTTTTCGTAAAGCCTCATCCCCTCGGGATTGAGAAGGAGCTTCTCCCGGAAGATAGAGGAGCACCCCGCCTTTGATCGGTCTGATCTCAATTTTCCTTTCCTCAGCCAGGCGATTGGTTGCCTGGACGGGGTCCTGGCCAAAATATTTCTTGAAAGCCTCGTTAAACCCGCTGTAAACAGAATGGATTCCCTTGAACTCTCCCATCCGGAGAGATTTTATGGCCAGATGAACAAATTCTTCCACTGACAACCGCTCTTTTTTCCCTGAGCTTAAGTTGCGTTCAGCCATCATTTCCTCCTTTCTGCTTTTACAGACGCTCCTCAGAAAATTTTTTCTCAACTTCTTAAAAAATCTACATTCAGCTATAATTTTGTTTCCTGATAAATTCGGTCGTTGACGCCGGAACAGTCTCAGAGGAGTAATCTAAATGAGTAATAACTGGCTGATAAACCTGGCCGGCTGGGTGGGAGCTTTCATGTTGCTCCTGGCCTATGCGCTGGTTTCTACCAGAAAACTGGCTGGAGATTCTTTTATCTACCAGGGTTTAAACCTGGTCGGGAGCGCTTGCCTGGTGCTGAATGCCTACCATTTTGGAGCTTATCCCTCAGTCGGGGTCAATTCTATCTGGATTGGCATTGCCCTGTTCACTTTGATTAAAGGGCAATCTAAAAAAGAGAAGGAGGGATAGATGAGTAAAAAGCTGCTTATTTTTACCGGAAGTCCGAGAAAGGGAAGCAACAGTTCTTTCCTGGCCCTGGAGGCAGCCAGAGGAGCCCGAAAGGCTGGAGCCGAGGTGGAAGTGATAAACCTGGCGGAGTTAAAGCTTAATCCCTGCTTAGCCTGCGAAAGCTGCCGGAAAAGGGGTCCAGGGGAATGTATTCAGGCTGATGATATGAAAAGAATCTATCCGAAGCTAAAAAAGGCCAAGGCTATAATTCTGGCCCACCCGGTTTACTGGTTCACCATCAATTCCCAGACAAAAATTTTCATTGACCGCTGGTATGCTTTCGGCGGAGACAATTATGCTTGCTTTAAGGGTAAAAAAATTGGCTTAATCCTGACTTATGCTGACGCTGATGTCTTTAGTTCGGGCGCCGTCAATGCCCTCAGAGCTTATCAAGACATTTTTGGTTATCTGGGGGCAGAGATAACAGGCATGGTCTATGCTACCGCCTGGAAAGCAGCCTCAGTAAAAGCCACCCTTAAAGTCCAGAGAGAGGCTTATAAGCTTGGCCAAGAAATCGTTTCTTAAAGTAATAAGATTTTTTCCGAAAGAATCTTTTAACAACGACTAAAATTATATAATTTATTGGCCAGACCTCGGGAGAAAGGAAGAATGGCCAAAAGGAAAGCAGCCTTGGCTTTTATCCTGTTTATTCTGATTTCCTTGCTCGGCCCCAGCTTTTCTTTTTCTCAACCGCCCAACGCCAACCAAATTGACAAAGAAGCGCTAAAAAAGGCTCAAGAATCCAAGGTGGTTAAGGCCTTCCGGCTGGCAGAACCCTTAGAGCTTGATGGACTTCTGATAGAAAATGCCTATAAAAATCCGGCCGTAGAGGACTTTATCCAGACTGACCCTGTGGATGGGGCTCAGGCTTCAGAAAAGACCAGGGTCTGGGTTTTTTATGACAATACCAACCTTTATGTGGCTGCTTTCTGTTATGATTCAGACCCAAAAGGAATAATCGGGCAGCTCGGCCGCCGGGATTATTCAGTGGATTCTGACTGGTTCATCTTCAGCCTTGACCCCTACTTTGACCGCCGCAGCGGTTATGCTTTCTGGGTCAATCCCTCGGGTTCAATGATTGATAAGGCTCTTTATAATGATATCGTTGAAGACAAAAGCTGGGACGGGGTCTGGGAAGTCCGCACCAGAATCTCAGATGAAGGCTGGTCCTTGGAAATGAAAATCCCCTTTAACCAGCTTCGCTTTCCCAGGAAAAACGCTTACATCTGGGGAATTAATTTCCAGAGGATAATCAAGAGGAAGAATGAGAAAGTTTCTTTTGCCTGGGTGCCCAAAGAAGACAACGCCTTTGTCTCCCGCTTCGCCCGGCTGGAAGGAATTGAAAACATCCGGCCCGGCCGAAGAGTAGAACTCTTTCCCTATGCTGTAAGCCAAGCCCGATTCCGTCCGGCCGAGCCGGGGAATCCTTTTGAAACCGGACATAAATACCAGGGCAATATCGGAATAGACCTAAAAGCCGGTCTGAAAAGCAACCTCAACCTGGACCTAACCATAAATCCTGATTTTGGTCAGGTGGAAGTGGACCCGGCGGTAATTAATCTGACCGCTTACGAAACTTATTATGAGGAAAAAAGGCCCTTTTTCATAGAAGGCTCCTCAATCTTCAACACTTTTGGCCGTGGTGGCATTTACATCAGCGCTAACCTCAACTGGCCAAATCCCAGCTTATTTTATAGCCGGAGAATCGGGCGGGAACCTCAGGGCTATCCGGTTCACGAAGGCTATGTCAATTTTCCAGACCGTTCCACCATCATTGGAGCCTTCAAACTGACTGGCAAACTGGGCGGAGGCTGGAACCTTGGAATAATCAATGCCGTTACCGCCAGAGAATATGCCACGGTTGATGACCTGGGCACTCGCTACCGGGATGAAGTTGCCCCCTTTACCTACTATGGAATTTTCAGGGCTCTGAAAGAATTCCACAAAGGACAGCAGGGATTCGGTTTTCTTCTAACTTCAGTCATAAGAGATTTAAGAACAGAAACTTTAAGCTCCCTTCTAGCCGGGGAAGCTTTCAGCTTGGCTTTTGATGGCTGGAGCTTTCTGGATAAGAAACGCAACTGGGTATTGGGTGGCTGGGCAGGTGGAACTTTAATCCACGGCAGCGATTCCTCAATCTACCGGCTCCAGCGCTCCTCCATCCATTATTTCCAGCGGCCCGATGTCACCCATGTGTGTCTTGACCCTGAAGCCACCAGTCTTTCTGGATGGGGAGCTAAACTCAGTCTGGCCAAGCAGCAAGGACATTCTCTGGTTCTCCTTTCAGCCGGAGCTCTTTCACCCGGGTTTGACCCTAACGATGCTGGTTATCAGCGCAGTATTTCCGATAAGATTAATTTTCAGGCTCTCTATGGTTATCAGTGGACCAAACCTGGCCGCCTGTTCAGGCAGGCTCTGCTGATGGCTGGCTTTGAGAGCACCCACGATTTCGGCTGGAACAAAACCTACGAAGGCTGCTTAGCCACTTTGCAGGGTTTTTTCAAGAACTGGTGGTCGGTAAACGCTCTGGGCATCTATTATCCAAAAACTTACAGCAATACTCTGACGAGGGGAGGCCCCCTGGCTTTAATCCCGCCTGGTTACCTGCTGCAGCTGGACCTGGAATCAGACTCCCGTCGGCCTTTCGTCTTTTATACCTCCATAATTTACAATCGCACTAAGGAAAAGCAGGAAGGCTGGAACTTAAACCTGGGACTTCGCTGGAAGCCCAGGGCTAACTTCAACCTCTCGGTGGGACCGTTTGTTGGGAAGGATTTGAATGAAACCCAGTGGATCACTTCTTTTGCTGACGACCTGATGACCGAAACTTTTGGCCGGAGATACATTTTCGGCCGCCTTGACCAGACATTTGTGGCCAGCGAAATCAGGCTTAACTGGATCTTCACTCCAAGACTGAGCTTACAACTTTACCTGCAACCCTATATCGCCGTGGGTCATTATGACCGACTGAAACAACTGAACCGGCCCAGGGCTTATGATTATCTGGTTTTTGGAGAGGCTCCTTCTACCATTTATTTTCAGGATAACTATTACGTGATTGACCCTGATGGCATCGGCCCGGCTCCCGGCTTTTTCCTCTATAACCCCGACTTTAATTATAAATCTCTTCGCGGCACCGTAGTCCTTCGCTGGGAATACCGTCTGGGTTCATTGCTGTATCTCGTCTGGACTCAGAACCGGGCTGATTATTCCAACCCGGGAGATTTTTCCCTCGGCCGCGACTTGGGGAATCTCTTTACCGCCCCGGGCGATAATGTTTTCCTGATCAAAATAACCTACCGATTTAATCTCTAATTTTAATCCTGAAAAGTTGCCCCGATTCTCCGGGTAGTTTATTATCCTGGTGGACAAAATCAGCGGTAATTTCTCCCCAGTCTTATCCAAGAATATTTAAGAGCCTCTTCATCTCAGCCTCAATTTTGACGGTAATACTTGAATTTTGGTGATAAGAAAGAAAAAACTAAATTTCCTTAGACTTTAATAAAAAGCAAACTTAAAAGATTTAAATTCAAGGAGCGGACCCTAAAATCTTAACCTTTTCCCCTTCGGCTCATTCGTAAAAAGTGTGATAATTTATTATGCTTATAGCGTCTGTAATTTTTTTAAGTTCAATAAATTAAAAGATTTTAGACGAAGTATGAATCATTTCTCTTATTAAAACACATTT
>Ga0123519_10002068_pt1 | contig 34205 bp, 31 predicted proteins | sample YelNatPaOPRAMG02_FD_87396 | JGI IMG/M metagenome (GOLD analysis project Ga0123519, IMG submission 87396) | Hot spring microbial communities from Yellowstone National Park - Yellowstone National Park OP-RAMG-02 (version 2) | ecosystem: Environmental > Aquatic > Thermal springs > Hot (42-90C) ... | reverse complement strand
GAGCTCATAAGCCTTTTTTAGCGCATCCCAATTAACATGTTTTGGCATTACAAGCGCTTCATTGCTTAGCTTTTGGTCCCAATTGCTGAGCGTTTTGCTGAGTGTTCTTTCTACCAATGAACCCTAACCAAACAAAGGCTAAAAAAAAGCTTTTCAAGCAATAATGGGCAATAATAAGCCTCATCTGGCCTTTTTCATTTCCAGCTTCAGTCACACGATCTGCATGCAAGCTTAAGCACAAAAGCCCCAAGCAAAAAATAAAACTGGCAGTCAAACCTACCAAATTTTAAATACAAAGTTCAGCATATAATTTTATGAAGTGTCCCTATTGCAGCTCAGCCCTAGTAGTGAAAGCAGGCATAAGAAAACTAAAAAAAGGCTGGCAATCCAAAGATACAAATGCAATTCTTGTTTAAGATATTTTATTGAAAGAAAGATAAAAAAGACAGAATATCCTGAAAAAATAATCTTGAATTCAATCTCGGCCTATAATTTAGGCTACACCCTAGAGCAAACAAAAAAGGAAATGGCAAGGCGTTTCCACATAAAAATTCCAACATCAACAATTAACTCTTGAATTAAAAAATATTCAAGCATATGTCGCTTTACAAGATTGAGAGAAAATGCAATAAAGTTATACAAACCAGAAGAAATCATCTTTAGCCACAATTTACAGCATAAACAGATGTATAAATATCAATTGCATAGAGCAAAGTTTGAATTGATTAAAGGAGAACTACTGGAACAGAAATTCCAGCTGCTAAAAGCGTATTTAGAAAAAATACCAACCAAGATTTTCCTCATCACATATTTACAATTCCGGATGAAGAGCTAGAAAAAAGAGCTTCCCAACTAAAGGCAAGGTTGTTAGATATCACAAAGCTTCAAAAGAAGAATCTTGCCAATAAATTGGCAGAGCTAGGCTTGCTATTGGCCAAGGCAAATAAAGAAAGGCATGGAGCCATTGAAAGCTTTATGCTAATAAATGATTCTGTAACAATAGCTTGCGAAGTGCCTGTTAACGAGTGATGATATCAATTACTTTAAAGGCAAGGGTTTTACATTTGAGTTCGAGAATTTCAGAACTCCAATAACTGGGCACATAGATATTTTGCAGATTAGAAATGGTTTGATCCAAATACTCGACTACAAGCCAAATACAGCCAAGGTAAACGCTGTCAATCAGCTTACAATCTATGCCTTAGCGAGCAGAATAAAGCTTGCAGTAAAATTTTTCACATAGCTTTCCTCAAAAATCTTTCCAAATCCTTTAGATCGAAAAGAAAGACATTTTTTTCTTTGTGTTTTTCCTTAAAACTTTTAGCAAATATTGTATAATACTCTTTCCTTTTTCCTTTATTCCATTCAACACATTGGGCTTTTTGTTTCAATCTTTGTAAAACTTCTTCCTGATTAATCTTGTTTCGCCATTTACACTCACAAAAGATAATTTCCTTTGTTTGCTCATTTAAAGCAACTATATCAATTTCTTTATCTTTATGCCACCACTTACCAATTTTTGTAAATGGAAAGAAATTATTTCGTATCAGAAACTGTTTACAGACCTCTTCAAATATGCTGCCTAAGTAAGCATTATAATCTTTTTTAATACTCCTGACATCAAAAATGCCCTCTTCAATTGAGCTTAAATTCGGATAAACATACCTAAACCAAAACTTGAGGAAATTATCAGAAAGATCATACCTTCCCAATCTTGATTTTACTTTTTCTGTGACAGGAACTATTCTTTTTATCGCCCTAACTTCAAGCAAATTTTTCAAGTATGGACTTATATCTGTTCTTTTTACTTTTATATAATCCTTTATTTCATTCAACTTTGTTTTTCCAAATGCAATAGCTTCCAATATCAATTTATAGGTGCTTAAATTCTCAAACTCATATCTCATCATCTTATGCACACAATGCAAAAATAGAAGGCCTTTTGCTTCTAAATTTCCAAATTAGACAGCATGCCAAGGCAAGCTTTTAAGCAACTTGGAAAAAAACTAAAAATTAGAAAATTTTGCTTCCGAATGCCTAAATTAGACAGCCTTATTAATGTTTTCAAGCAATTTTTAGATATGCAAATAAAACGCCTTGACTTAAAGCTCGGGTTTAGATGCAACAATAATTGCTTAAGCTGCCCGCAAGCGCACAGAAGGCATCTTGGTGATCTAAGCACTGCACAGGTGAAAAGGCTTCTCGAAGAAGGGCGCTTGCATGGTGCAAATGAGGTCGTGCTAACAGGCGGAGAGCCAACTGTAAGGCCTGATATACTGGAAATAGTTTCATATGCTAAAAATCTTGGGTATGATTTCATACAGCTGCAAACTAATGGCAGAATGCTCTATTATAAGGATTTCTGCGAGAAGCTAGTTAAGGCTGGCGTTACAGAGTTTTCCCCTGCAATCCATGGGCCTAATGCAAAGGTGCACGATTATCTTGTTCAATCACCGCATGCATTTGAGCAAGCTGTGCAGGGGATAAAAAATCTCAAGGAACTTGGCCAATACATCATAATGAACTCTGTGATAAACAAGATAAACTACGCGATGCTGCCAGAAACTGCAGAGCTTTTTGTTAATCTTAATGTTGATCAATACCAGTTTGCGTTCATCCATTGTGTTGGCAATGCAAAAAAGAACATAGATTTGCTGCTTCCAAGGAAAAGTGATGTGATGCCATATGTTCACAAGGCTTTGGATATTGGTATAGATGCTGGCATAAAGGTGATGGTTGAGGCTTATCCTTTCTGCTTTATGCGTGGATATGAAAAATACTGCTCAGAGCTTTACATGCCGCCTTCAGAAATAATGGATGCTGAAGGCGTTGTAGAAAACTTTGACAAATTGCGAAAAGAGAGTGGAAAGCTTAAAGGGCCTCAATGTAAAAGATGTCGCTTTGACCCAATATGTGAAGGCCCTTGGAAGGAATACCCGGAAAAATTTGGCTGGTCTGAATTCAAACCTGTGCCTGGCCCAAAGGTAAAAAGCATGGAAGACCTTGGTGTTGAAAAATCTTAATCTAAAGCGCCTTTTAAAAACCTTATCTGGGGTTATTCTATTGATTTGAATGAGCAGCAAGCAAGCCCAAGAACTTTCCGAAGAAGGCTATATAATCAACAATTTCAATGTGCATAAGTTTGATGATAACAACTATTTGGTAACTACAGAGCACGGTGCCTGGGAGCTTCTTGATAAGCAAGAATACGATCTTCTTAGGCTTCACAAACTTAGCAAGAAGCCAAGGCTTTTCAAAAAACTTAAGGAAAAAGGATTTGTCCTTACAGAAGACAATGTACAAAATGTTGTGAAAGCATACGCTAAGCGCAATTCCTTCCTTTTTCAAGGCCCTTCCTTGCACATAGTGATACCTACGCTGCGCTGCAACCAACGATGCATATACTGCCACTCAAGGGCAGAACCAGACGATAAAAAGGGCTTTGACATGGACAGGGACACTGCAAAGGCTGTTGTTGATTTTATATTCAAAAGCCCATCGAAGGTTTTAGTTATTGAATTTCAGGGCGGAGACTGCCTTCTGAATTTTGAGATTGTTGAGTTTATAATTGACTACGCGAAGGAAAAGGCAAAGAAATGCGGAAAGACTGTTGGATTTTCTTTGGTTACAAATCTTACGAAAATGGATGAATCAATAATAAAAAGTCTAAAAGAAAGGCACATAATGGGAATTGCAACCTCACTTGATGGCCCAAAGGAAGTTCATGATAAAAACAGAAGATACCTTGGTGGAAAAGGAAGCTATGAAGATGTCATTTATTGGATAAAGCGCATAAAAGAAGAATGGAAATACGACTTTAACCTGAACGCGCTTTGCACAATAACGCGTTACTCTTTGCCTTATGGCAAAGAAATTGTTGATGAATACATGCGCTGGGGCTTTGATGGTGTGTGGCTTAGGTTTCTGAACAACCTTGGCTTTGCTGCAGAATCGTGGAAAAGAATTGGTTATTCGCCAGAAGAATACCTTGATTTCTACAGCAAGACCCTTGATTATATTGTGAGCAAAAACACTAACAAAAAAACTTTCATTGAGCTTATGACCACGATATTTCTCAAAAAAATCCTTACAGAAAGAGACCCTTTTTTCACAGATATTCAAAGCCCTTGCGGTGCAGGCATAGGGCAGCTGCTCTATAAATACAATGGAGACATTCACACATGCGATGAAGGAAAGCTTTTTGAGGAATTCAAGCTCGGCAATGTTTTCACATCAACATATAGAGACATATTCACGAATGAAAACCTTATTGCAATGATGGATATTTCCTCAAAGAAAAACTATCTATGCGACAGATGCGCTTGGAGCCCTTACTGTGGCATATGTCCATTGCATACATATGTAACGCAAGGCACAATAGTGTCAAAGCTTGCGCTGGATGAGCGATGCAAAACAATTAAGGGGATTATTGAGCACACGTTTGAAAAACTGCTTTTTGCAAAGCATTACAAGAAGGTGTTTCAGAAATGGATAGAATCTGAGAAGGTATTTGGGTAGTGGTCTGATTGTTTGAGATTTTTTTTATAATGGCCTTGGCAATTTCTTCTTTTATAGTTTTTGAGGATATAAAGAGAGAGCGCATCCCAAATAAGCTATTGCTCCTTTTGCTCCTTCTTGGCATAGCATATCATGCATTGAACGCTTCAAATCTTTTCACAGTGTTTTTCTTAACCCTATATGCGGTGGCTGTTGCCTTTACGCTGTGGTTTCTTGGTTTTTGGCCAGCTGGCGATGCTAAACTTTTTTCCGTACTTTTTCTTTTCTTTCCAAAAACTTTTTACAATTCGCAGGTGCTTGTTTTTGATTTCATGGTCAATGCATTTGTACCAATCTTTTTCTTCATGTTTTTTATAATAGTTGGGAAAAGCCGGTTTAGCGCCATAAAGGATGCGCTTAAGTATACATTCGAGCCATACAAGGTAACAATGCTTTCAATGATTCTTCTTGGTTTTGTATGGTTTGTTTCTAAAGCAATTCAGCTTCTTGCTCAGCTTCTTGCATTTAGGGGATTCACTTTTGATTACTTTTTAAGCATAGCACTTCTCTTTGTGGTGTATGAGATATTCCGCAGAGTGCTAAGTGCAAAGCTCGAGCTTTTTTTCTTTGCTTGCGCAATACTGCGAGTAATTATTGACTACCATGCCATTTACTCTCTCAGCTTTATCCAGCATTTTGCTACCGTGATACTTGTATTTCTGTTCTTCCGTTTCTTCATCATCCACTTAGCTTTCAAACTTTACACAAAAAGCGTGCCAATAGAAGAGCTTGAGGCAGGCATGGTGCCTGGTGAAATAATAGTGCAAAAAGGCGATGGTTTTGAAAGGATAAGTATTCTGGATGCAGGCCTAATAAGTCTCATTGAGCAGCACAAGCGAAATGCGATACATTCCCTTGATTTTCTTTCAGAAGATGATGTTGAGAAAATAAAAAAATTGCGTTCTGAGAAAAAGATTCCTTTTGATGAAATGCTGATAAACAAGGTGCAGCCGTTTGCAATATTCATTGTTTTGGGCTATGCCTTGACTGCACTTGCTGGAACAAATTTTCTCAATGCGTTAATAAGTTTAATAAAGTAGATTTAAGACACAAAAGGCATGCTCTTGGCAGATTTGCTAAAATTGTTTGGTTTGCTTCACATGGCGTCCAACAAGAGCTGCAATTGCGCACCAAATCCCTTATTGCATCTGCCCTTTCAGAAGACATCAGCTTGGCAAGGTCATAGTTGCTCTTGCGCAGATCGCCTATTCTTTTGTCCATAGAGATGCAGGCATAAAGAACACCTGTTGGGTCAAGAAAGCATGATGCGCTTGCAGCTCTGCAAGGCAAAGGGTTTGAAAGCTCTGGTGTTGCGAGCAGAAGGTAGAGTTTGTTAGCCAAATTTGTTGAGGAAAACTTTGCAGGCAACATTGTTCTTATTTTTTTGAGCTCATTAAAAATATCTTGCGAAAATGATTCTTTCAAATGTTCCATTTTTTATTGTTATAAAAGTGTTTGGACACATGAAAAACCGTTACATAAAAATCATCAGCATTTGCGCCAACTTCGGCTTTAGCATCAGCAATCATTTTTTCAAAGCAGTTCAAGTTAAATGGGCTTAGCGTGAATTCGAAAAATACGCCAAAATTCTTGAACTCTTCTTCGAGGCATTTAAGTTTAGAATATGTTTTGAGGCTATTCTTCCATGCATCTTTAGCGCCTCGAATCTCGTTATGAACACTTGCTGGGCCATCTAAGCTTATTGTGACAATCGTTTTGTTTATTGCAAGCTCGCAAATCTTTTTAGTTTTTTTAAATATCCTTTGCGGCATAGAGCCGTTTGTTGGAATGTTTAGAATGGAAACCTTGCAGAAAAGACTTGCGGATTTCGCAATCTTATCTATGTCTGGGTTGAGAAATGGCTCACCACCAGTAAGGCTGAGCCAACGCAAAAATGGTGCACTTGAAAAAATGCTTTCAATCTCTTTCGGCGATAGTTCATTCTGCTTAGGTTTTTTCCATATGTTGCACATCTTGCATCTGTAGTTGCAGCGATATGTTATAGCAAAATTCATCTTGAATGGCATCTTTGGCATTCTTATGTTGGCAAGTGCAATCTCTTTTAAAAAAGAAATATCTGGCATGATTAGAGTATTTGCCAATACTTTAAAAATTCTTTATCAATCAATTATTTGGAATGATATGGCTGAAATAAAGACTGCGCTGCTTCTCGGCTACAAATGCAATAATTTTTGCAGATTTTGCTATGCTGCAGACAAAAGGGATTTGCCAGCGATGAGCACGGCTGAAGCAAAAAGACAACTTGAATTAGCTAGAAAAAGGGGCTCAACATTTGTTGACTTTCTTGGCGGAGAACCAACGATACGCAAGGACCTTGTTGAGCTTATTTCGTATGCAAAAAAGCTTGGCTTTAGAACTATAAGTATTACCACAAATGGCCGAATGCTTTCAAATGCAGCATATGCAAAGCAGCTCTATGATGCAGGCCTTAATTCCGCTGTTTTTTCCATCCATGGCCACAATGCAAAATTGCACGATTATTTGGTCAATGTTAAAGGCGCATTTGAACAGGCAACCAGGGGAATGCAAAATGTAAGAGGGCTATCAGATGAGATTTACATATGCACAAATACGGTGATAGTAAAACCAAACATAAAATTTCTCCCAAAAATCGCAGAGCTAAACGCAAAACTTGGTGCCGATGGAATGGAGTTCATATTTCCGCATCCAAGAGGAAATGCTTACAAAAATTTTGAGGAGATGGTTCCACATCTCGCAGAGCTTATCGATGTTGTGCCTGAGACAATAACTGTTGCTGCGAGGTGCGGCATAGAGCATTGCTGGTTTAGGTATGTGCCGATGTGCTACATGTATGGATTCCACATTTACCTAAGCGAGTATATGGCAAAAAGTCGCCTTGCGGAGCAACACATAGGCCCAGAATTTGAGGATCTTGATGTAGAGAAAAATCGTGCGCAACATGGCAGGGTGCATGGGCCTCAATGCTTCGGTTGCAAATATAGCAGAATCTGCGAGGGGATATTCAAAGAATATGCTGAAAAGCGTGGTTTTGAGGAATTAATACCTGTGCCATAGGTGAATAAAATGAAAATTGCCATAATGAAAAAAGCGCTTATGAACAAGAGATATGGCTTGCCGATAGCATTTCTGCTTTTTGTGTTTATTTTTGGGATTATTTATTTAGTGGAACAGGAGATTTATAAGCCAAAGGATCTTGAAAAAGGCCTTGAGTCTGGCTGCCTTCTTGAGTATGGACATTGGGAGTGCATCAATGGAAAAATTGCAATACCATTCTATAATGCTGGTGAAAAGACAATCACATATGCTAGCATTGCAATTCCTGTCAAAACAGGTTATGATATATATGCAACAAGCGAACATCTTGAGTCAAAAAAAACAGGCGTTCTTTTGACTGCGAACTGCGAAGGCGTCGCTCTAGAAAATTCAAAATTGAAATGGTGCTGCGCTGAGGATTGCTTCGAAACTTATATGAATAATCCAAAAAAGGAGATATCAATAAAAATCCAATAAAAACCCTTAGTTTGGACTTGGTGAAAAATCATGGCTATCTTAATACTGGAAAATGGCCTAGAAAAAATTGCAAATATTTCCACAATTAAGGAATTGCAACCAAACAGCAAAGTAATCCTAATGTTTTCATCTAGAGAAATATTCGAAGAGAAAAAACAAACAGAAAATGCCAAAATCCTCGAAATGCTTCTTGCAGCGAGTATAGAAAAGAAAATTGGTTTTTTTCCAGTGCCTTATTGCTCTGCACCTAGGCAAATAGTGGAAAGATTCAATGAAAAAGCGATTAAAATCGAGCTTAAATTTTACCCAGAGGGCGCATTTTTAAAACCGCTTGCTTTCTGGTCTGGCAAAATACCTAGCAAAAAACTTTTAAAATTCTGCAAAATTTGCAAATTTAGAGATGGAAAGTGTAAGGGTTGCTTTAGCTTTAAGAATACTGAAAATCTCAATAAGATTGTAGAAATTGCTCTAAAAGAATTGGATAAAGATGACATTGTTTTGGATATAGGATGCGGCGTAGGTTTTTACATTAAGCAGTTATTGCAAATACTAAGAACCCCAGAAAATTTGTTTTTGACTGACCCAAAGCGTAGTGCATTAGAGGAGCTCAAAAATAGCTTTCAATCTTATCAAAAAAAGCCAAGAATAATCGCCAGCGTCTGCGAGTATCTCCCTTTTAGGAAAGATTGCTTTACCCTGGCACTTCTTGTAAATTCTTTTAGCCATTTTTTCGAACCTTCAAGGGCTATTTTAAATATAAAAAAGGTACTCAAAAGAAATGGCAGAGTGCTCTTGATAGAGAACAAAACTATTGAAAATGTCAGTGATGGCCATGGGCTTGATTATGATAGCCACAATGGTTTGAATCGCATACAGATTGAAAAACTTTTTATAGAAAATGGCTTTGTGCGGATATATTCGAAAAATGCTGAGCCTTTTTACCTGCTTATGTTCAAAAAGCTTTGAAACATGCTAAAAAAATCCGATTAGCACCAGCAGCATTTTTCCAAGAAATAGGCCAATGGCACATGCAAATAAAAGCACAACCTTTTTTGGTTTAGATATTTTAAGTATTTTTAAGTTTCTCAGGCACCAGATATCAAAAAAGTTGTTTATTTTCAACGCATGGTGCAACTTTAGGCGAGATTTGCTTATCTTGGGGGTTCTTATTTTGTACTCTACAATTTTAAAACCATGTTTGGCTATTTCAAGCATAAATTCAAGCTCAATCTCGAATTCTTTTGAAGTTAAGTTTAGTTGTTTAAAGGCTTTTGCTTTACCAACAATAGCACCTGAAAATGGGTCGTCAATTTTAAGCTCTAAGGCAAACCCCAACCAGGCTCTACCGAATCTATTTAAAAAAGCACGCCATGATGAGCGCATTTTTTCCCTTGTACCTACGCAGAAATCTGCATTATTTTTGCGAAGATGCTCGATCATTAGAAGCAAGTCATGAGCTTCTTTTTCACCATCATCATCAAGCAGCGCAATGAAGGGTGTGTTAAGCTTATAGGCCTCTCTAAGACCCCTTCTTATTTGATTGCCTTTGCCAGGATTTTCTTTTATTAATCTGACTTGCTTGAAGCCCTTTACTATTCTTGGAGTATTGTCATTGGAACTGTCTACTACAATTATTTTTTTTCGTAACTTTTAATGCATCTTTTACCACAGCGCCAATGCTTTTCTCACTATTGTGAGAAGGTATTAAAATGCATATTTCATCTTGCACATGAAACACTCTACCTTTTGCCAAAAATTTTTTCTGCGAGGACGCCCTCTCGCATAAGCCAGAATTTTATATTTTGAACTAAGAAACGCCGAAAACCCATCTTTTTTATTCTCCCATAAGCATATGCTGGCCTTAGGTAAAACCGCTTGTAGGCTTTTGTAGCAATCTCTTTTAGTTCTTCTGTGGGAATACTGCAGAATGAAAATGAGCCAAAATCGTACAAAGACCACTCGTCAAGATGCTCAAAATTGGGAAAAACTGGTGACCCTGGCAATGGAGTGAAGAGGTTGAAGGAAGCAAAATCAGCATCGAGTATCTCAGCAAATCTTATTGTTTTTTCTGCAGAGCGCTTTGTTTCTCCTGGATAACCAAGAATAAAAAAAGCCACTGTTTCTATGCCAATTTCATTGCAAATTTTAAAAACTTTTTTTACGTCACTGAGCTTTATCCCTTTGCCCATTCTGTCAAGCATCCTCTGTGAGCCGGACTCAACACCAAATTTTATTTGGTAACATCCAGCAGCGTACATTTTTTCAAGCATTTCCCTATCAACAGTATCTACTCTTGAGAGACAACGCCAGTTTATGCTTAGGCCTTTGAGGCCTTCGCATATTTCCAGAATGCGCCTTTTGTTGATTGTGAAGGTATCATCGAAGAATGTAATGTCATCGTGACCAAATTCTTCTTGGATTTCACGAACTTCGCTTAGGACATTGCCAGCGCTCCTTGCGCGGTATTTTTTTGAATAGGCACGTGCAGCACAAAAATTGCATCTAAATGGGCAGCCTCTAGCAGAGATTACAAAGTCAAGTTTTTTTCCTTTGATAAGGATATCGTAATATTTTTTATAATTAAGCAATTCTCTGGCTGCAAATGGCAAGCTATCAAGGTTTTCAATTAATTTAGCCTTTGGCCCAACAATGATTTTTCCATTGTGTTTCAAAGTAAGCCCACTCAAATCAAACCTTTTTTCATTGAAAAAATCCAATATATTAACCAAGGGTATCTCTGGCTCGCCGCGCACAACAAAATCAATCGCTGAATTTTTTATTAGCTTTTTGTGGAAGAAAGATGCGTATGTGCCGATAAGGCCAATTTTTATATCTTTGTTTAAGGTCTTTATTTGCTTACAAAGCTCAAGATTACTTTCAATTGCTGGTAGAGAAGCGCTTATAATAACAAAATCTGCATCCTTAGCCTTTTCAGCTGTTTCTTCTAAAGTTAGGTCTTCAGCCTGTGCATCGATTATTTGTGCAGCAACATTGCGTTCTCGCATTATATAAGCAGCTGTATATGCAAGGCCTATTGGAGGTTGTAAGTACGAGGCTTTTGCAGGAATTCCTGCGCATCTTGGAAGAAGAGGTTCTGCATGAAAAATTTTACCCTTGTATCTTGGTGGCTGTATAAAAAAAATTTTTTGCATATTAACACATAGCACACAAATTATTTTATCTTGTATGCAATTATTTTGCTTTCAGATGACTCTACAGCAAATAGGCGTTCCTTTTTTAGCTCTTCAAAAAATTGGCGATTTTGCGCCAGCAATGTAGCATAAGAAGTATCGTCAAAAAAGATTACACAGTTGCTTTGTGCGATCTCCTCATTTACAAGATCTTTTGTGAAATCTATAAGCCAGTAGTTTACTGTCCTTCTTCTGTTTTCAGGAATTGCGTCGCTGACTGGCACAAGATATAACGGGGTTATTATCGTGCAATTATTAGGGGTGCTGTTTGTTGCAGAAAAATGAAGTGCCTCTGTTGGTGGCATGCTCTGGCGAGCATCGTTGAAAAGCGTTGGGGTAAAATCTAGGTTGCTTGAAAGGGCAAGTATGGCTGCAATGGCAAAAAGGAAGAATAAATCCCTTTTTATTATGCGCTTGTTTACCTCATCGAGCACAAATGCAGAAATAATTGCAACAGGCATAACCAATGGGTGCGATTGCCTTATGTAATCATAAGATTGCTTTACATTGGGGGAATAGCTCGTAACTACCAAAAAATACACTATAAAAATGGAGGAAAGAAACAATTGTTGCTTGCGTTTGATTCCTTTCAAGAGAAAAAAAATTGATGCAAAAAAGCAGATGCTAACAAGAGGGTTATAAAGCATTGAAAAACCACGAATTCGTTTTGCATAGAAATTTTTAGTTATAAAGAAATCAGCAATAATGCGCGGCGTAGTGATAAAAAATGATTGGATGCTGAAAATGCTTGGCACACCAAGGTAACCAGAAGTAACCCAACGCTGAACAGGAAGTTGAGTAAGAACAAATACCAATGCAGGCAACAAAAATTTAACAAAAAAAAGTTTTGCTTTGAATTCAATCGGTTTTTTTGAATGTTTAGCATTTGTGAAGTAACCAAAAAGGAAAAGGCCTAACACCATTGGAGCTAGAAGAACTATGTTTTCCTGCCTCACATAAACTGCAAATGAAAGCGTAGCAGCAAGCAAGACCCAGTTTTTAATTTTGTCTTTTTCTATGGCAATCAAATAGAAGAAAATTGTGAGCGCAATGAAAAAAAGAGATGTTGATCTTACATGACCGCTGCCTGCAAAAAGCAGGTCGTAGGGAAAAAGCGCAAAAATCAGCGCAGAGATAAGGCCTGTTTTCTCATCAAATAGCTTCTTTGTTATATAAAAAATCAGCAAAATCGTCAGGCTTCCAAGAATGCCTGAGATTATGCAGGCATAAATGGTGTTTATTCCAAATAGCATGTATGCTATGCTTATCAAAAAAGGGTAACCAGGCGGTGCAAGCACCTGCTCGTATAACCTGCAGCTCTGCAAATTTCCTATTGCACAATCCTTCACATAGATGCCCTGGGCAATAATAAATTTTGCGCTTTCAGCATACACCCAACCATCTGTATGTTCGCCAAGGGAATATTTTGAATTCCTAAGCCAGAAGCCCAACAGAAATATAAAGAGAAGTATAATCGCAACCTTTTTTTCAATCTTAATCTCTTGCCAAAGTTCTCTTCTGTTCAAAAAAAGCATTGCAAGAAAGAAAAGGAATAAAACACCTGTTACTACAAGTGTGTTATGCAAAAAGAAATTGTCCAAAAGCCAGTCGTTATATGTCAGATTATCCGGAATGCCGCTGAAAAGGGCAATCATTACCAATTAGATGCGCGATAATTTTAACAATATTTGTAGGCACCATAAAATTGTGATTTGATGAATACCACTGATGCAATATTGCTTAGCCAAATACCGATTGCTGTTGGAATTTTCATTGTGGCGTATGAGCTGCACAGGCTGAGAAAAGCCATTGAGAAGATTGCGAGTGGGTAAAAATGTTGGCAGAGTATTTCTTCTTTGTTCATTTGCCATACATTGTACTTGCCACATATGCAATTTATGAGCTAATTCGCATTCGTAAGCTGATTCAAAATGAGAAAATAAATCGAAAATTATGGGCTCGATAGATAAATAATTTTTTTGTTATTTTTATATTTGGTGTTGCTTGAAATTGCAGATCATATAATCTGGTTCACACAAGATAATCTTTATTTTATGATTATATTCAATGCACTAGTTGTTTTGGCTATGCTTTTTTTTAGCAGGAAATACCTAGTAGAATATTTTAAAAACAAAGATAGGTTGACTTGGTATGGGATCGCTGCGATTATGCTCATTGGGATTTTTTTCCGTATCATTGACTCGACATGCACCGGTTCTGATGGAAAGACTTGGGAAAATGTTGAATACAGCGAACGCCTACTTGCTGGCAAATTTTCTCTGAGCAGGGCAGACATAGACCACGCAAAGGGCTACGCTCTGTTGCTTGCCGCAGTTTTTTTAATTTTTGGCAGGGCATTGCATAACATAACAATTTTGAACATTATATTTTCAGTGCTTACGATTCCAATTGTTTTCTTTATTGTAGAATGCGTTGTAAAAAACAAGTATGCGGGCTTTTTTGCAGCGCTAATATTTGCCTTTATGCAACCAGCAGTTACAGCAGCGAGGTTTGGCTCTGAGCACAACATTGCACTTTTTCTGCTTTCGTTGGCCTTTTTATTTTTTTTAATATATCTGGAAAAAAAGAAGAATTTTCTGTTTATTTTAGCAGCTGCAACACTTTCTATGGCCACACACTTTAGGGTTGAATGCACAATATTTGCCCCGCTGTTTCTTTTCTACCCGCTTTTCTTTGGAGAAGGAAAAAAAGCAGAGAGATTAAATGCAGCTAAGTTTCATACTGCAATCCTGTTATTGTTTTTTCTGCAGTTTTTGGCTTTTTACATATTGCTGCCAATTAGGCTGAGCTACATTGAAAAAAGCGAAAACCCTCTAATTGTTTGGGCTAATGGAGCCAGAGGAAATACGGAAGAAACCTTTGACAAAAAATACCCTGAAATTGGAAAGCCAGCGCTTTTTTCACCCAACTTATGGGGCATTAACATGGCTGCCAACATAGATGCTATGATAAATAAGTCGCACTATCCTGTGATGATGTTGCTGTTTATATTGCCTTCATTTTTAGCATTAAAAAGGCATAAGCATTTTGCAATTCTTGTTCTTTGGCTGTTTTCCTTTTTCCTATTTTTTGGTTTGTGGTGGGCAACATCAATAACTACACCATGGCTTTATCAGATACTTGTATTGACCCCAATTGTTTCACTTATTAGCATCGGGGTTTTTGAGTTGTGGATGATAGTTAAAAAAATAAAAAATTCTTTAGGTAAGATTGCAAAAATAATTTTTATTCTGTTTTTATTAGCAATTTTTATCTTCTCAATGTTAAAAAGCAGCCCACTGCTATCTTATAGAGATCCAGGAAATAATTATTGCATAACTGATGAACTTGCCGAAATTGGAAAATCTATTGAAGAAGGTTCCTGCATAGTTGCTAGCTCAAAAGGAATTAGCCGCATGAGCCCATATCTTGTGGCAAAGTACACTCTGGAAAGGCAAATAGTGGTAGCTGATAGGGGCAAATGCTCTAAAAAACCCATCTATAGATTGTTATTTTTACAAGAACTAGATGAGCTGCCATGGAAAGAGTGCGAAAAAGATTGTTTCTACATTGAGAGTGAAATTGAAAAGTATGCTATGGCCTTATGCAAAATAAACTGTTGAATGTCATTTAAATTGCAAATATGACGCAGCTATAAGCGCAGGAAGTTTTTATAACAAAAATGTGTTTTCTTCCGCATTTTATACATAAAAATTTGCAAGGCGCAATAATTTGTATGCAAATGGTTAAATGCCTGCGCCACTTAATCTAAGTAGTATCTTTTTTAAGATAGTACTTAAGTCTAAGGATTTCTCTTGGCTGGAGTTTTGTTTCCCTTACAATTTCCCAAACATCCTTTTTTTCCATGAGCAATTTACTTGCTTTTACAATGTTGGACTCCTCGCCAGGCAATAAGCCATGAGCCCACATTTCTCGTAGCGCTGCCTTAACTTTTTCCTTGGAAAGGCCGGTATAAGAAGATATTTGTGAAACTGTTTTTTTATGCAGTGAGCTTTTTACGAGCTCTCTCTCGCTTTCACTCAAAGAGCATTTGCTCACATCAGCAGCATAACAAAATTCGTGAAATGTTACAAGCTTTCCCCAACCTTTTTTAAAATTTCTGATATTTTGGCTTTTTGCGTCACCACCAACGTTGCCTGCAAAATGAAAATCAAAATACCTCAAACCAATTGTTGACATGCTTTCTATGAAGTGCCAGTGAAGAACATGCTGGGGAAAATACTTATAGGCATCATTTCTTATACAATTTATGAATGAGATTGCATAATTCCCGAAATAAAGCACCAGCAGACCAGCGATTGTTTCCCCATCCTTTTCTGCAAGCAAAAGCTCGCCACGATTCTTTAAAATCACCTCATCAAAAACAATCTTAAAAAAATGTTTTGGTTTTGGTTTTAAACCAAAAGACCTTGCCGCAGATAGGTATATTGGATAAAATGCTAGCACATCTTTCCAACTCTTCGCATCTTTAACCTTTACCCCAAATGTTAGCCCCTTCTTTATATTCCTTCTTACGTCTCTTCTAAACGATTTTAGTGTTTCTTCTTGTGTTGCTTTAATTTCCAGTAAAACGTTATCCCTTTCTACTGCATCAAAGGAATTCTTTGTAAACCAGTCAAGCGGATCCCAAAGAGGATAACCCCAGATTGTAATCCGGTCCACTTCTTCTTGATTAGCCCTTTCCTTTAAACCCTTAATAAGTTCACTAAAAACCCAATACATTTCATTTTTAGCACATAAAATAACCGGTGGAGAATAAGAGAGCCAAGAGCGAAATATCTGGTCTAGCAAGTTATTTCCAAATTTTGGCTCCTCAAACAAAAGTATTTGCGCTTTTCGCTCTCCTTTGTGCTCCAATGCAAAAAACCTCGGCTTGTGGCCGGTTGTTGCAAGTACCTTTGCAAACTCGGTTGTTTGAAAGGGGTGCGAGTGCTTGCCACGAGATAAAAACTCATTCCAAGCTTTCTGAGGTTTTACCTCAATAAGTTCCATTCTAAATCAAAAGAATTTTACGTCAATTTATTTAAAAGAGTTCTCTATGAAATATTCATTCAAAGAAAAAATTTGCAGTGATAATAATTATGAAAGTAGAGCCAACAATAATAAAAGATGGTGAACTTGCCTACTATGTGTTTTATCAAGACGCGAGAAATGTCAGCAGGATCGTGAAGAAAAAAATTCAGCTAATATTAACATCGCCGCCTTATGTTTATTGCAAAGACTACTCTGCTTTGACCAAAAGCAGGGCTTTATTTATTCCAAAAATGACTGATGACACTTATAAAAAGTACATCTCCTTCTTGGGCAAAGTGTTAAAAGAGTGCACAAATGTCTTAGCAAAAACAGGCGTGTTGCTTTTAGTTGTGGATTTTTTAAGCAGGGATGATGGTTGCGTTCTACCTTTGCCACTTGACTTAATAAATCGCTGCTCTAAGTTAGGTCTTAAATGCAAGGATGTTTGGCTCTATCGGAAGATTGGCACAAAAACATTAGAGGCTGAGAAAATCTTAAAAAATTCTCATGAGTTTATGCTAATGTTTACAAAGAGCAACTCATTTAAATGCAATTTAGAGAAAGCAGAAGCAGCAGAGGGCAAACCAATTTCAAGTTTATGGGAATTTGAGCTTAAAATTGAAAGCAAATATCGCAATCTTTTATTTTGTCCATTTCCAGACAGCTTAGTAGATAGAGCTATAAGGCTCTTTACAGACGAGGGTGATTGGGTTATGGATCCTTTCCTTGGGAGTGGAAAGGTAGTTGCTAGGGCGCGTGCATTGAGAAGAAATGCTGTTGGTTTTGAGATAAATTCATCACTTAAACCAATAATTGAGGAGACAATATGTGCGGCAAAACCAAGTTTTTGATTTTTGGTATTTATGGAAGCTTTTTAAATAGTCGCCAACATTGCGGGTCTGGCGAGGTAAGGTTATTGAAATAGCCATAGCTTATGCATTTTGCACCGCCCAAACATTTTTCCCAGAAAGGACATTTCTTGCACAATTCAGGCTTTGCTTTAAAAGAAGCTCTCACGTTTTTTATTTCTTCAGATTTGTAATATATGTTCCAAAAACCATCTTTCAATATGTTTCCGCAGAGTATTGGCAGTCGCCTGCAGGGATATACATCGCCATTTGGAAGAACTGAAAAAGAATAGTAACCAGTGTTACAACCATGGGGTTCGTAATTTTTTTCTTGAGCAAATATTCCATCTTCGCAGCCGATCATGATTTTTAGCTTTGCCCCATTTTTTTCGAGCTCTTTGTTTTTTTTCATAATAGATTTATATAGATCTCTCACCTGTTTTGGTTCAAGCATTGCTTTCCTTATCTGCAGCCCTCTTCCAATAGGCACCAACCTTCTTATGCCTAAGAAATTAATGTTATGCGTTAAGCAGAATTCAACAATGTTGTGAACTTCGCTAACGTTGTTTTTTGTCACAGTAGTTGAGATTGCAATTTTAACCCCCTCATCTAACAATGCATTTATGCCTTTCTCAGCCCTTTCAAAACTTCTTGGACCGCGAATTTCATCATTTGCTTTTCCTATGCCCTCAAGACTTACCTGCACACCACTTACGCCAAATTCTTTTATTTTTCTTGCAATTTTTCTGTTAATAAGCGTACCGTTGCTCATCAAAGAATAAACACACTTGTCATTGAGCGCCTTCAATTTTTCGAGCAGTTGAAATATATCTTTCCTTACTAGCGGCTCGCCGCCAGTAATGGAAATTCTACTGTTTTCCCTTGATAGCCCCCATCTGTCAATCGCATTTAGGTATTGTTTTAAAATTCGTAAGAGCTGAGACAACGAAAGTTCATTCTCCAAGAATCTTTTGTCAAAATAGCAGTGCTTGCACTTAAGGTTGCATCTTTCAGTTATGTGCCATTGAAGATGAAAAGAGATTGGTTTTATGTTGTTAGTGCGTTCTGGGTGCATACTTTATTACCTCGGGGGATTTCGCAAACTTGTAGACAAGGCAAGAGCCTATGCACTGGCCATTCTTCCAATAAATGCAGCTTTCACAATCTTTAAATAGAGGTTTTTTTGCAAGCATTGTCCATTCTGGTTCGAATTCAGACCAGACATCTTCAATCCTTTTATAGTCTAAAATGTTTGCAACTTTGAAGGGAAGCCTTGCACATGCATTAACTGAAAGGTCTGGCTGAATTAGTATCGCTGGCATAAACTTACCTTTCTTTGAATAACCGCATTTTGCTTTAGCGCCTCGCCTTTCGAGAAATTTGTAGTCTTCATTGCTCAGCGCGCATTTTGGGAGTGGCAATGAGCACAAGCATTTTACACCGCTATTTTCAAGCCTCTCGACTGTTTGCTTTAAAAATGGAAACAACAGCTGCATTTCCTCAAAGCTAGCATATGGCTTGCTAAACTTTATATCTGGGGTTGTAAAAGCAAAATATGTTTGAGAAATTTCGAATTTATTGCAAACAGCCTCAATGTGCTGCAGGCTCTTCATGCCTAAAAACAAATTAAACCGAATGATTATATTGATTCCTTTATCTTTCAATACCCCTAAGTTTCTGTAAAAGATTGCAAGTTCCTTTTTTGAGTAAGTTTCTGGTTCATTGAAGTTTACAATTGCTTTGTCTATAGAATCGTTTGAAAGAGCATTTGCAACCTTTCTGCCAAAAATATTATTTGTTGCAAGCACCATGCGAATTTCCCTTTCGGAAGCAATTTTAACCAGTTTAGAAAACTGCGTATGCTGCGTTGGTTCACCGCCGAATAGTGCGATTCTTCTCAAGTCTTGCTCAGCCAACCAGTTTGCGATCCTTTCAAAGTTGCTTAGCGTTATCTCATTTGGAAAAGATTTTTTGAAATGGGCTGTAAAACAGTAAGGGCATTTTCTATTACATTGGTATGTTAAAGAAACTGTTGGTGGCTTTCTAAAATGGAATGCTTTGCTCATATGAAAACTTTCAAATAAGCTTATTTTAAAATTATCTCAATGAAAAATGATAGCGGTTTAGCATATTCAGCAAAAAGTGCCCAAGAATAGGCCCAAAGATGTTTCTGAATAATACCATCGCTATTGAAAGTATGAGGCCATTGCAAAAACTCCAGATGAAAATTTTTTGGTTTCTCAAATGCATCAAGGAAAAGAGGAAGGCACAACTAAATATCGAAAAAAAAGCACCTTGGCTTGGCAAAAGGAAAAAAAGTATTGCTCCACGAAACCAGAGCTCTTCATTTACTGCAATTAGTGCATTTGATAAAATTGCATGGGGCAATTCCTTTTTTTGAAGCCTTTGCTTTGGCATAGCGTATGGAAACCAAATGGTTTTTACAATAGATAAGAAAAACACAAGCAAAGCACAGAAAGAAACACTTCCGAATATATCACCAACGAATATTTCTGCGAGCACAGCGTTTTGCCTTGAGACATAGAGCACAAAAAGTAGCAAAATCAAGGATGAAAAGGAAAAAAAATATTCAATAGGCCTGTTCCTTTTTCCATTTGCGATTTCTTTATATAGATTGCTCCAAGAGAAAATAGTCAAAAAAAGTGCAAGCCATTTTAGCGGATTTACAGCTGTGCAAAATGCGACAAATGAAACGATAAGCAAAACAAGAAATGCTACCTTGTTTACTTTTTTTTCTAAGGGATAATTCTTAAGGTAGGCCATTTTTACTTCCTTTTTTGAGTTTTATTAAAAAAATTTTTTGCTAAATGGATTAAATAATCCTTAAAAATTTCTTGTTTGACACGACACTTGTCTTTTGGCTGTGCAAACAAATCCCCTGTTTCTTTTAATGAATGAGAAGCACATCCGCCTGCACAAGTCCACCTCAATAGGCATTGCTGGCAGTAAGGGAGGTTTTCAACACGCCTTTTTCTCATCCAGCTGACCTTTTTTTGGTCAAATTTGAACCCATTGCCATCAAATCGCCCATATAAAAATTCCTTTGGCCCAATCTTTGAAGAAACGGTTTCATAGCAATTTGAGACAAAACCATCTGGTGTTAAACAAAACATTATATCAGAAAAACCGCAGCCTTGGGTCCTGCCTCTATGAATCGGAAACATTTGTGGTGAAAAAAGTAGGACTCCAAGCGTATCTGCAAGCTTTTTAGCCTCTATGAATTTTTTCCCAAACAAATTTAGGTCAACATCATATCCGTTATGGCCAAAGACTGGGTTCATGCCTACACATTTTACACCGAGGCTATGAAAGTATTCTAGAATCTTATCCATTTTTAAAACTGAAAGAGGCGTAATTGTTGCCATAACATGAAAGCCTATTTTTTTGTTGGCAAAAAATTTTATTGTGCTCTCAACATAGCCACTGCTTTTCCTTTTGCCTTTAAGTGGCCTTTGAACATCTTGTATTTCAGGAGGGCCATCGCAGGAGATTACTAGGTAGTCGACATTTTTCAGAACCCAGGCCCTTGTCTTTTTATCCATAACCCCATTGGATTGCACTAAAACCCTTACCTTGCAACATTTTTTCTTTGCATATTTGATTATCTTTGCAATTAGCCCCTTTTCAAGTAAAGGCTCGCCACCGCCATGGAAATTGATTTCTAGTGGTTCGCTTTTATTTGCGATAAAATCGATTGCCTTTTGCGCAGTTTTTAGGCTAAGCTTATACCTGCATTTGCCTGGACTCGCATAGCAATAAATACAGGATGAATTGCAAAGAGTTGTGGGAAATATGTGCATTTTTTTGGAGGTTGAAATTATCATGGTTTTGCTTGTTATTTTTTTCAGAAATTCTGGTGTGGCATCTTTGCTCTCCGCTATTTGACCAGTAAGTTTAAGCTTTATTTCCTCACTCTTGGACAATTTATAGAGCTTTCCTCTCGAAGGTGAAAAGTAATAATGAAATTTACCTCTGACAAGAATCTTTTGAAAATCGATCGCTTGTCTATAGCTATCGCTGGCAAGAGGCGGTAAATACAGCGTTATAAACTCTGCCATGATATATTATGAGGGGGAAACAAATTAATTCATGCGCTTTGTTGAATTCTATGGTCTGCCTGCTTTTGCACAGAGCCATTTATAAACTCGAGCTCAACATTAGAGTTGCTTGGCGCAAAACATTTTAAGATAAATGGGCTGGCTTTTTTAGGATCAACTTTAATTTTCTCCTTATGTTTCTTTGCATCGCCCCTAAACTCTGGAAAAGATATGTAAATTTTTGAAAGTCCAAGCTTGCTGAAAAATTCGATTGTTTTGCGAAGAGATTTGTAGTTTTGCTTTAGCACCAGCAAATTGCCTTCAATTTTTGCACCAAGCTTTTTTAGATTTTTTATACCCTCAACAGTTTCAGCGAATGAACCCTTTCTCTGCGTTATGAAGTCATGAACATTCTGTTTATGCGAGATGATATTAAATAGAAATTTTTTTGCGCCTGAATCAACAACTTTTTTTGCAAAAACTTTATCTGAAAAAGCCCTTCCATTTGTCATTATTTCTATCTCTCGAAACCTTTGCTTTTTTGCAAAATCTATGAGTTCTATAAAGGCCTCATGAATTGTTGGTTCACCGCCACTAAAAACTATTTTTTCTATGCCATCTTTGCGAGCCTTTAGCAGCCGCCCCTTTATTTCTTCCTTACTTTTGGTCTTTGTGCGCTTTTTAGCTGAAATGCCACAAAATATGCAGTCATTATTGCAATTATAGCCGAGCGCAATAATTAAACGCTTGGCTTCATTTCTTGCACCATCTTCTTTTTTCAATTTGCTCCCAAAAAATAAGAAAGAATAAGTATTTATTATTTTCAACCTAGCAAGGATTCTTTATTGTTTTTCATGATTGGACAATGCCTTTTAATGCAAGAAGCAATTCGAGCTGGCAGAAGATTTCTTCTAATTTTGATGGCTGCTCTTGTAGCAATTTTATAGCTAGCTCATAATCAGAAGCTGAGAATTGCTCAAGGCCTGATTTGCACCAATATCTTGACTGATAGTAATTGTAAGCATCGCACATGCTAATTTCCTTGCTCAGCTCTTCAGATGCTGGCAATAAGCACACATTTTTCTTCAGAATCTCTTCTAATTGAAAGTCGTCTGGTATTTCTGAAGAATTTGAAAGCTTATTTATTATTTTTAATTTTGCAATAGAGACCTCCAACTTTTCAATTGGGGACATATTGCCTTGGTCGATCTGAAGGATCTTTTCCATAAAATCAATCTTCTTTGTTCTTTCTGCATCACCGCAGTTTTTCTCTGCAACCAAGTAGCTGTACAAGTCATTTAGTTCTTCCTTGGTAATTTCCTGTTTCTGGAAGTAATTAAACCAATATTCCAGGGCCTTTGTAAATACTGCAGGCATCTCACCTCGTATTTGTGCATCACTTTTACCTGATGCAAGCCCTTCGTGCTTCTTTAAAATGCAGTATGGAACCAAGCTTTCGGAAGGAGAGCAGCTTGAAGGGTTTCCTTTGCATTCGCTAAGAAAAGCGCTTTGAGCATTCTTTAAAAAGAATTGCAACTCTTCGGTAGAAATATTGGTGTCATTGTAAGAATGCACTATATTCTTTAGCACTGCATATTGATACCATTTTTTCACAGAATCTTTTTCATGAGGCATTACTTTCTCTGAATCAAATTTTCTGTAGTGGCCCTCTGCTGCTGCAATGGCCGCCTTCAATCTAGTTGAGGGTTGAATAGCGAAGAGGGTATATAGAATTACACTTATAACTAACAAAGCGAAAAGCGCCAATGCAATGCTCTTTTTTTTCATAAGAATATCCAAGTTTATTAGGAGTAAACTGTTTAAAATTATTTCTCGTAGCGAAAGTCAGTAAAAGTAGCAACAAGCGCAACTACTGTGAGAAGCGTGGGAAGCATGGGAACCGTGGGAGGAGTGGCTGCCGTGAGAGCTGTGGGAGCTGTGGGAGCTGTGGGAGCCGTGAGAGGAGTGGGAGCTGTGAGAGCTGTGAGAACCGTGAGAGGAGGGGGAGCTGTGAGAGCTGTGAGAACCGTGAGAGGAGTGGGAGCTGTGAGAGCTGTGAGATGAGTGGGAAGAGTGGCTTGCGTGGCTTGCATGGTGGCCGTGCTGTGCGGTTATATTCCCAGAATTCCAGCCAACATTAAAATAGTTTGAATGTGTTGCAGCAACTTCTGGAAGAATATTCAGTATAGATATCGAACCAAGGAATGAGCCCAAGGCGAGCATTTTGTGCTTTGAAATGCCCCCGCGCTCTTCAAGTATAAACGATTTTATAGTTTTCTTTACCTTTGGAATGAATTTCTCTTGTGCTTCTTCTTTTGATTTTTGCATCTACTAAATATAGTTCATACCTATTTAAAATATTTTTTATATAGGTTTGGAAAAAAACAATATTGCTCTTTTTAGTGAATTGGCTTGAAAGCTGCAAGCTATGATGTGCACGCTATTTAGCAGATCAGAGAAATTTTGGCTTTAGCAAAGCAAAAACAGCTGCGCTATAACACTAAAATTGGATTAAACTCAGATTCGCCTGCAAGCGGCAAGTAGCTTTTCCATATCTTTGGGCATTTTTGCTTAACCTTGCATGCTTCGCACTTCTTAAGCAGCGTGAGCTCAATTTCCTGCTTTGTTGTGCCCTGTGCAAGAGGCCAGTATTTTTTATCAATAATGCAAAGAGGGAAATGGAAGAGCTTAACTTCAACGCCTGCATCAAGCAAGATATCTGCTGCATGCTGAACAAAAGGTACTGCTTTGGTATATCTCACAAAGACCCTGTGCCTATTAATAAAGGCATTCCCAGTATATTTTAGGTTTATGAAAACCACGCGTTCCACTCCAGAAAAATTTTTCACTATAAATTTGGCTGTTTCAGAGAGCTTGCGATAGTTTAACTTTTCAACAAGGATTCGCAACTCGACATTAAAGCCAGCGCTCAGAAGGTTTTTGATGCCTTGCACTGTTTCCTTCCAACTTCCAGGTGCACTGGTAATCGAATCGTGAACTTTTGGCGAATGGCTATATATTGCAATGCCAAATCTTATTGGCTCAAGCTCATGCTTAGAAAGCTTTTTTGTAAATTCAATATCTGCAAATTTGCGCCCGTTGCTTACGATAAAAATAAATTTTTTTGGATGTTTCTGCCTTGCATATTTGAGTATTTCTAAGAACTCTTCCCTCAATGTTGGTTCGCCACCGGTAAAGCTGAGAATATCATTTTTTGGGGTTTTGCATATCACTGCTTTTACCTGGCTCATGAAGGGGGTTCCCAAATTTTTTGCCTGCCTTGTGTCAAATATGCAGCTTATGCATGCATTGTTGCATTTGAAAGTCAGAGGCCATTCCATCTATTGCACCACAATCAATATACAATAAATATCAATAAAATTGTTTTTAAGCAAAGATTTTTTGATGTCATCTATAATTCCTGTCAATAGGGCGTGCAATTTGCACTGTTTGTATTGCAGCTCATTCTATGAGGAACCGCCATCCAAAAAAAGCATAATAAAGCAGATATTAAACGAAAGAGATCAGATTGTTTTCACTGGCGGCGAACCGCTGCTTTGCAAAGATTTGCTTAGATATATAAATCTTGCAAAAAAGCAAGGTGTTGATGAGATAGAAGTACAATCAAATGGGACTCTTTTTTCCTATAGGGCTGTTGCTGAAAAGCTTGTTAATGCAGGTGTTGATATTTTCAACATTGCCTTGCCGTCTCATAAAGAGGAAATATGCGACCAAATAACCCAAACAAAAGGCCTATTTGAGAAGCGCATAATAGGCATAAAAAATTTGCTTGAGCTAAATGCAAATGTAAGAATAACACTTGTGATATGTACCCTAAATCAAAAATACTTGTACGAATATGCGAGATTTGTGCATAAAAACTTTCCAAGCATAAAGATACTAGAGTTCAATACTGTTAAGCTTCGTGGCCGCTGCTTAGAGAACAAATGGCTTGTGCCAAACCTCAACGATTTGGATAAAGAGCTTTATAAAGCGATGGCTTATTGCGATAAAGAAAAAATTAATTTGCTAGTTGATGGTGTTCCCCTCTGCCACATGAATGGTTTTGAAAAATACTCAGTAGATTTGAAGAAGATAATAAATGGCAATGTGTCGCGCTTGCATGATGAAAAAGAAAAAACAAGCAAGTGCAACAAATGCTCGCTTTGCGAATTTTGCCTCGGTTTAAGAAAAGGTTACCTAGAGATTTGGGGTGACAAGCAAGTAAGTCCAAGCAGCAAGAACCCTGAAAAAATAAAGAGCCTTTTTGCCTAAATATCGTTTGGGGATTTTATCTTCTCTCCTGGCACTGGTTTTATTTCATCAAAGCCAAATAGGTCAGCATAGTCGTAACGTATGCCGCAACACAATAAACTGTACTTGCAGTTTTCACATTGTGGTGCTTTTCTTTTTTCTTCTTTCATCTTATTATCCAAATTGATATCAAACTCTGGCCCAACAACCTTGGTTCTCATAGGGCTTAATTCTGTCGCAGCATATTTCTCATAGCCATGCATGAAGCACATTGGAACATTTACAGTCACGACTTTATCAAGTTCGTAATCCTCAATTATGCTTATTGCTTCTTTAATATAAGGCACTGCCTCGCTTAGTTTAACTGCAACATCGTCCTTGTAAACTAGCGCGTTACCTATATAGCTCGGAAATATCAAGGTAAATTGTGAAATGCCAAGGTCGACAAGGAATTTTATCATAGGCGGTAAGAACTTGTAGTTCTGCTTGTTTATCAATATATTCACTTCAACGGTTCTACCAAAAGCCTTTACATTTTTTAGCCCAGCAATTGTCTGGTCAAATGAACCTGGGCTTTGGCTTAAAAAATCATGTATTTTGGCCTTATGTCCGTTTATTGTAAATTTAAAATAGTTTGCACCAGCTTTAATGATCTTCTCTGTAAATTCCTTGCTTGCAAACATCCTGCCATTTGTTTGTATTCGGACTGTTCTAAAGCCCTGCATCTTTGCAAATTCAACAAGCTCAAATATGTCCTTCCTTATCGTTGGTTCGCCGCCGGTAAAGCCGAGAATCTCGGCACCACTTTGTTTAGCACGTAGTATGTCATGTTTTATTTCGGCAGTGGTCTTGTTGAATCTTCTCTTTTCAAAATCAATCGAACAAAACCGACAGTTATTGTTGCAAGCGAATCCAACAAGCACCTCAAACAAAGCTACCTCTTCTTTCATTTACTCCACTCTTTTTAGAAGATTATTAAGCTCCTCAGCAAAGATATCTATCTCATCAAAGGTGTTATAAAAATACAATGATGCTCTCAGTGTACCTTCTCCTTTGCTTGGATTCAAACCTAAAAAATAATGAAATGGGTTTGCACAATGAGCATCTGCTCTGAGCATTATCCTGTACTTTTCCAGCTCAGTATCGAAGTACTCGGCAATATCTTTAGCGCTTATCTTCTTTTTCAAAATCAACGAAATTGTTGCTACGCGGGCACTCTCATTTAAAGGGCCAACAATTTTTACTTCTTGAATTTGCAAAAGCTTTTCCAAAATTCTTTTGCTCAACTTTATCTCATGTTTCTCAATGCGTTCCATGCCGAGCTTTTTTAAGTATTCTACTGCTGTGCCAGAACCTATTATGCCAGCATAGTTTTGCAATCCAGCTTCAAACTTTTTCGGCGCTGGTAAAAATTGTGGGAAAATTTTGCCATCTTTATAAACAACATCTCTGATTGTATCGCCACCAACCATAAACAGATTCAAATCTTCTAACAAGGCCTCTTTTCCGTAAAGAACACCAAGGCTTGGGCCAAGCATTTTGTGCATTGAAAAACAATAGAAATCCGCATCAAGCTTTTTTACATCTAATGCTCTGTGAGGAATAAACTGCGCACCATCAACCAATGCTAAAGCGCCGTTTTCATGAGCGATTTTTATTATTTCTTTTACAGGCAAGATTGTACCTGCAACATTTGAAGCATGAGTTATTGCCACAAGTGCAGTATTTTTATCTATTTTATCAGCAAACTGCTCTGCAGCAATCGTGCAGTCGGTCTTGCACTCAACAATTCGAAGCTCTGCTCCTGAATCTGCGCATTTTTTGTAAAACGGGAGCAGCAAGCTGTGATGGTCCATAATGCTGCAAACGACGTTTTGGTTTTTTTTAATCTTAAAGGAGTTCGCAACCAGGTTTATTGATTCTGTTGTGTTTTTAGTCCATACGATTTCATGCTCATTTGCATTGATAAAATCTGCAACTTCTTTGCGCGCCACCCTGCATTTTTCCTCTGTCTCCTTGCTAAAATAGTGCGAGCTTCTTTTTCCAGCACAGCCCGGCTGATCTTCGAAGTATATTCGCATAGAATCTATAACACACCTTGGTCTCAGAGTATTGCATGCATTATCAAAGTATATGGGTATTTTGCCCTCATTCTTTTTATTTAGCGAAGGAAAATCTCGCCTGATATTGTGCCAATTCAAAGCTCACACCTAATAGCGCTAAAATATAAATTAAATACACAATTTTTAACTTTCTCGTTAGCTGTTAAATCCAATTATTTTGGCGGCTTTTTTGGTTAATTGTATTTTTGCTGTTCAAAAACTTTCTATTCGTTTCTCCACCAATTTCCAAAGAAAACCTTCCTTAGTAAATTCTCTTTTCACTAAACCCTTGGCCATTAAATTTTTCCCTGTGAGCATGACATCATCGCTGCCAACGCAATGGGCGCAGATATCTCTAAACTCTGGCGAGTTTTTGAGCTCTAAAATTTGCTTTGTAGTTGCCTGGCCAAGTTTAAGCAGTATTTCTAGCATGCAACGCTCATTATCTGTGACAAGATGCTTGCCGGTTATAGGAAAGATTTCTCTGTCACCATATCTTGCAATATATGCTTTCCATATGCCGCTGCAATCCCCATAATGCTTGCAGTCTTTGCATCGTTCAGTCTTTATTTTTTCTTTGCTTTTTAATTCAGCTATATAGCGCTTGTAACCAACTAGAAAACAGTATGGAATATTTTCAACAGAAATACTTACATTTTGGAAAATGAATTCATCTATGGTGTCACGCAATCTTTCAGCAACAGCTGAGAGTTTAAGTTCACTCTCCTTGGGAAAAACAATTTTGACTTTACCGGATTTGTTTTTGATTAAATCGGCCAATTTTTTTAGGTCTTTCTTCTTGCCCAAAATTACAGCATTTTGCACGCTTATCACTCAAATTGCAATAGAATGGCATCCTTAAAACTTCCCACAAACATTCCATTTTTGTAAACATAAAATCCACTTTTCTCTTTTATAATCTCATCCCCTTCAAGAATAATCTTTTTTATTTTGGCTTCTAAGAAAGACAGCTCTGGGATTATTGTTTCATATTCAACCTTATTGCCCCGCATTAGGCCATTAAATGCGCAAAAGAGCATATCATCAAAAACCAGCACGGGTTTTTTTAAAATGTGTTTTAAGAAAGCATTAAATTCTGGCAACTCATCCCTAAAGATTTTTTCCATTTCTTTTCCAAAAGCAATACTTTTTTTGCAATTAAAAGAGCAGGCATGGTGAGGTATATAATATAAACAAAAGCTGCCGAGCCTCTGAAAAAATGTTTCTGAGCATATTATTTTTGAGTTTCCTTTGCCAGAGGTATTATAAATTGAATTCAAATAATAGCTAAATGGTTTGCTGGAATTTTTATAAATGTCAATTATCAAATGCCCATTTTCGCCTTTCGTTTTTGAATTCAAATTCTTTATAAAAAATTTGGCACAGCACTCTGGATAACCGAATAATTCAGCGACCTTTAAGCGATTTCCTTCACGTTCTGCTCTTGCGGCTTCTTCTATTAGTTTTTCAGATTTAGAAATATAAGCCAATGTAAAGTTATCCTTAGAGTCGTATATCTTTGTTTCTATAATTTTTAACTTTATTCCTTCCTTTTGGCATAAAGCATTTAAAAGAGATACTTGCTGCATCCTGCCAACATCTATTCGCGATACTGGTTTTAACCCATATTTCACCCCAAAAAAATCTGCAGGACTAAATTGCAAACATTCTATCATATTCTTAAATGATAGCTCCATCATTAGTACTCCTGCAATTTAAACTCGTCCTGAGTAAGCCATTTGCCTTCAATAGGCTTAAATTCTTCAAAACCCCTTACTTTAGTATATTCTTTAAAAGGACCAACGCAAAGAAGATAATACCTGCATTTTTTGCAGTCTGGGCCTTTTGACCTATATTTTTGCCTGTTTTTCTGCAAGTCTGTCTTAAACTTTGGGCCTATAAGCGTAGTGTATGTCTTTGAGAGCTCTGACATAAGTTGAGTGTAATTTGGCACAATGCATGGATAAATATTATGCAGAAATGGTTTGCCTTTGCCCTGAAGCAAGATGCTGCATGCCTTTTCAATATAGATCGCTGCCTCACTCATACGCGGCACAAGATTTTGAAAGTGTTGCTTAGCAAAGCCATCAGGAATTGCAAAGTTTAGGTGATAGCTCTTTGTGTTCTTTTTGAATTTCAGAAGAAATTCAGCCATCTCTGGAAGCAATTTATAGTTGTAACGGTTTATTACTGTGCTTGTGCGCTTTTCAACGCCTAGCTCTTCAAGGTTTTGAAGGCCAAGCACTTTTTCATCAAAAGAGCCCTTTCTTTGGGTTAAAAAATCTTCGAGCTCTGCATTTGGTGCATGGATCGAAACAAGCACCCTGTTAAGGCCAAGTTCGACTAGTTTCTCAACATAGTCTCGGTATTTAAGCATGCAGCCATTTGTCTGAATTTCAATGGTTTCAAATCCGAGCTTGTTGGCATAACTAACCGCTTTGAAAATATCCTTTCTTATCGTTGGTTCGCCGCCGGAGAAGGAAATTATATTTGCATTGGTTTTCTTTGCAAAATCTATATCTTTTTTTATCTCTGGCCAGCTTTTGCAGCTTCCATCAGTTACAAGTTTGTGACCTACAGAGCAAAAAATGCAGCGCTGGTTGCACTGCCAATTAAGCAGTATTTCTACTTTTTTAAATTGATTTTCTTTTTGAGTATCCATTTCACTACCCAATAAAACTTAGATTAGGGAGGTTTTCATAGAGGCTAGAACATAATTGCAGAACTCGAGCGCAAGCTTTTCTGCTGAAGAATTTTCGCATTTCATTGTAATGTGAAAATATCCATTAGCTTCCTTTTTTGTTATTTTCACGCCCTTGAACTGTTTTATAGCATTATTAATTATTTTTGGCGGATAAAAGGCCTTTGAAAGCTTGAGCTCTGCAATTCCTTTTCTTTCATCAGCCTCTAAGCACATCATGAAACCTCTTTTGGTTTTTTCAATCCCTTTGCCTTTTCCGGAGTCCAGGGCTTTGCAATGCCCTCAGGATCGTCTATGAATAGGTCTTCGTCAGGCATCTTTATCTCTTCTGCCTTTTTCTTAAGCAAATCCTCTGTTTTCCCTTTGCGCTTTTCCTCTTCATCTTCTTTTAGCTCTTCTTCGCATTCTTCGCAGTATTCCTCTTCTGTTAGGTTTGTTGCTAAGGCCCTTTTTATTATGGCCTCTCTTACCGCTTGGTTCCTTGCTGCCTGCACAGCATATGTTGCATAGTTGATAAGCTCATCGTGCAGCCGAAGGGCAATGTTTTCAAGGTCGCTTTTTTTTGCTTTCTTGTCTTTTGATTTTATGATAACCTTTATCTCCTTTTCTGGGTCTCCATCGAGGATGAAATAGGCCTTATCGAGAAGAACATAGCATGCTGCATACACAACCTCAAGAGGAAAAACCTTCGGATTTATGCTGACAACTGCTTTTGTTTCTTTTGGAAAGAGCTCAATATTTTTCATACAAAACCCCCTAATGCAAAAATTAATTAATCCCAATATGTTACTATATATACAAAAATTTATATTTAAAGATGCTTTAAAAAAATAAGGACATTTTAATGTGTGAGAAAAAAATTTTGAGAACAGGAGATTTCATGGGCTTCAAATATTTTGCAAAATTAAACAAAATGCTTGTACTTCTTGCATTTGTCATTTTTCTTTCTCTCTCTTATGCGCAGACATGCTCAGGTGGCCTTAGCGGTTCTGGACTTCAGGATTGCACAGGCTCAAATGAAAGCCCATGCCACACTTGTGATGTGAACGATTTTCAGTATGAGATTCGTGCCCCTGATGATGTTACAACAACAGGTTGGCGAGCGCTTACTTATTCCAGTCAAGTTGGCACATGCTCAACAAGCTGCGTTCAGGAGAACTGGACTGCAAGCTACACTTGGTGCCCACAAGAAGGTAGCTATGATATAAGGGTAAGGGCTTCAGCACAAAGTGGCAGCGGTTATGGTTGGGAAACAAGCGATTGGAGCTTGAATATTTATAGCGTTGATTATGATTACAATCAGTTTTGGTGCAGCTGCAAAGGTGGAACCTGGGTAAACAATGCAACATACTGTGGCTCTTTAGGATGCCGGGGAGGCAAATGCTGCGGCGATGATGGTGCAAATGATAATTTTTGCATAGCTGGAAATGGAAGCTGTGTTGCTGGTGTATACTATGCAAATCACTGCTCAGACAATGTGCAAAACTGTGATGAACAAGGAAAAGATTGCGGTGGCGCCGACTGTGTGTCTTGTGTTGAAACCATTGTGAACGCTCCAAATGGGAATCAGTACATAAAAGGCACTTACTCGATTGATTTCAATGTTTATGATCCGTCAAATCATGAGCTTCATGCAAAAATTGCTTATTCTTCAAGCGCAGGCACATTTGCAAATATTATAGTTGCTGATTTGAATCTCAACAATGACCCAAATATTCCTGCGCTAAGCTGTGAGGATACCGATTGGAGAAATCAGACAAGGTGCCTTTACTCTTGGAATACTACAAGTGCGATAGATGGAAATTATTACATCGATATAAATGTTTGGACTGTTAGTGGAGGCTTTGACATAGATTCAAGTGACGCCTCTTTTAGAATAGATAACACAGCTCCAACCACAACAGATAACGCAAGCTCTACTTGGACTAAAAATGATGTCAATGTCACGCTCACATGCTCAGATGGTTCCGGTTCTGGCTGTAGTGCAACATACTATTGTATAGATACAACAGGAACTTGCACTCCAACAACCTCTGGGACTTTAGCAACAGTTACATGCACATCAGGACAAGTATGCCAAAAATATGTGAGATATTACTCTGTTGATGCTGTTGGTAATACTGAATCAACTAAAACAAGTGCTGTAATAAGAATTGATAAAAAAGCACCAACATATGTTGGGTATGGAAATATACAAGGTTACTCATACCAAGAATCGAGTAGCATTTATTGGGTCAAAGGTAATGATGATTTTAACATAGATATAACACATTCCGATGATGGGTCTGGAGTTTACGAGCAATATTTCGGTTTTAACAAAGATGATTGCACACCGAATGGCTGTGGAGGCGCACCTTATGAGATAAAGTCACATTCAATTTATGGGCAAAGTGTAATTGATTGGATGGTTGATGACAACTACATTGACATTGATCAGGTAACCTGCGTGGATTCTGATGGCAGCTGCTCTGACAATGACATGACATTGAGATGGCATGCCAAAATAAAAACAACGTGCCAAGATTGGAACTACAAGCTGCACACCTATTTGTATGACCAAGTTAGCAATGGCGTAGGCTACACAGATTTGGGGGTTTGGGTTAAGGTAGACAACACTGCGCCATCAACCTCTGATAATGCAACAAGTGCATGGCAAGGCAGCAATGTAGATGTAACTCTAACATGCACCGATTCTCGCTCTGGATGTCAAACAACTTACTATTGCATAGATGATACAAATACATGCACTCCAACAACTGCAGGGAATGTAGCAACGGTTACATGCCCAACAGGACAAATATGTCAAAAATATGTGAGATATTATTCTGTTGACAAGGTTGGGAACAGTGAATCTGTGAAGGTTTCTGCAGTTGTGAGAATTGATAAACAAGCACCAACTACTAGCGATAACGCTCCAAACACTTGGCAAACATCAAACTTTAGCGTAACATTGAGCTGCAATGATGGCTCTGGCATAGGTTGTAGCGCTACTTATTATCGCGTAGATGGTGGCAGCTGGCAGCTTGGCAATTCCATCAGCATTACCACAGATGGAAATCATAAGATTGATTATTATAGTGTCGATTCATTAAACAACACTGAAGCGGCAAAAACTACTTATGCGGCTCTAGATAAAACACCACCAACTTTAACATTGACTTCGCCAAGCGAAAATGCGCTGATTTCTTCTTCTGCTGTTCTTATTCAATTCACTGCAAACAGAGGCGCTGGTTCTCCAATAGATTTAGCTTCTACAGATGTTTTAATTGATGGCAATAGCAGTACTGATTTCAATAGAACAGTCCATTGCACTGAATCTGATGGCAGCTATAGTTGCTCCTTCTATGCATATTTATATGTTAGTGGCGACCATAACCTTTCAGTAATCACTTTTGATAGTGTAGGCTTTATGGCACAAATAGATAGAAACTTTGGGGTATATAGCGAGTATAATTTAGAGGGCTTCACGATTGAGCCAAGCGTTCCAGCACAAGGCACAGCGTATTCTGTTTCAGATGTCGGATTGACAAATGTTGGCGGCAGCACTAGTTCAACCAACTATGATGCCCAAATAGGATTCCCACCAATATTTAGAAACCTGCCCCCAAATTTGCTTTATAACAGCATAGAAAGCGGATATGTAAGAGGCACTTTCCCGATAGAGTTTTATGTAAGCGACTATGAGTTTGAAGAGCTGCACACCAGATTGGCTTATTCGCTTAGCAGCGGTGCTTTCCAGAATGATATTAATTCTGATCTCAATTTGAATGATTATGAAAAAATTAGCGAGCTAGACTGCAATAGTGCAGACTGGCGACTTCCAAGGCTTTGCACTTATTATTGGGATACCTCAAACGTGGCTGATAACAACTATTATATAGACCTCAACCTTTGGGACATTCACAGAGACACAAATATTTATTCAACAAAGAAAACGATTTGCATAG
>Ga0123519_10002062_pt1 | contig 34236 bp, 35 predicted proteins | sample YelNatPaOPRAMG02_FD_87396 | JGI IMG/M metagenome (GOLD analysis project Ga0123519, IMG submission 87396) | Hot spring microbial communities from Yellowstone National Park - Yellowstone National Park OP-RAMG-02 (version 2) | ecosystem: Environmental > Aquatic > Thermal springs > Hot (42-90C) ... | reverse complement strand
GATGATGGAAGTTATGGTGAAAAGGGCTTTGTATCAGATAGATTAAAAAAATTGATAGATGAGGGGAGAAAAATAGACCTTGTTATTGCAATAGGCCCTGCTATTATGATGAAGGTTGTATCCGAACTCACAAAAAAATATGGGATAAAGACGATTGTCTCTTTAAACTCCATAATGCTTGATGCAACAGGTATGTGTGGAGTATGCAGGGTTGAGGTTGGAGGTAAAACGATGTTTGCCTGTGTTGATGGTCCTGAATTTGATGGGCATCTTGTTAACTTTGATCTTCTGATAAAAAGATTGAATACATACAAGGAAGAGGAAAGATTGGCACTTGAAAGATTTTTGAAGGAGGGTGTATGAAAGAAAAAATTCCAAGACAGGAAATGCCTAAACAATCACCTAATGAGAGAATAAAGAATTTTAATGAGGTCGCACTTGGATACACAGAAGAACTTGCATTAAAAGAGGCATCAAGATGCCTTCAATGTCCAAAGCCTTTCTGTGTTGAAGGATGCCCTGTGAATATTAAGATTCCAGAATTTATAAAATTGATAAAAGAAAAAAAATATTTAGAGAGTGTGAAAAAAATTAAAGAAGATAATGCACTCCCTGCAATATGCGGTAGGGTTTGTCCGCAGGAAGAACAATGTGAGAAGAAATGTGTCTTAGGTGTGAAAGGTGAACCAGTTGCTATTGGAAGGCTTGAAAGGTTTGTTGCTGATTATGAGGCAAAAATGGGTGTTGTTGATATACCAAAAATAGAGGAAGAGAAAAATATAAAAATAGCAATAGTTGGTTCAGGACCTGCTGGGCTTACCTGTGCTGCTGATCTTAGAAGGATGGGATACTCTGTAACGATTTTTGAGGCACTTCACAAACCAGGAGGTGTCCTTATTTACGGGATACCAGAGTTCAGATTACCAAAAGCAATAGTTGAGAGGGAGGTTGATTTCCTGAAAAAAATGGGTGTTGAGGTAAAGGTGAATGTTGTTGTTGGTAAAACGATCACACTATATGAGATATTTGAAATGGGTTATAAGGCAATTTTCCTCGGGCTTGGTGCAGGATTACCAAAATTTATGGGTATTGAAGGTGAAAATCTATTAGGTATATATTCAGCGAATGAGTTTTTGACAAGGACAAATCTTATGAAGGCATATCTATTCCCTGAATACGATACACCGATAAAGGTTGGGAAAAGGGTTGCTGTAATAGGTGGTGGTAATGTTGCTATGGATGCTGTTCGTAGTGCATTAAGACATGGTGCAGAAGAAGCGATAATAATTTACAGAAGGTCAAGAGAGGAAATGCCTGCGAGGGAAGAAGAGGTCTTAAATGCAGAAGAGGAAGGTGTAAAATTCCATTTCCTTGTGAATCCAAAAAGATTTATAGGTGATGAGAAAGGATTTGTGAAGGGCATTGAACTTATAAAAATGGAACTTGGTGAACCTGATGCCTCAGGTAGAAGGAAGCCAATACCTATTGTTGGGAGCGAATTTGTCCTTGATGTGGATAATGTCGTTATTGCAATTGGTGCTGGTCCAAACCCACTCTTATTACAAGAGACACCAGAGATAAAGAGAAACAAATGGGGGTATATAGAGGCTGATTTTAGCACAGGTAAGACTTCTATGAAAGGTGTTTTTGCAGGTGGTGATATAGTGACAGGAGAAGCAACTGTTATAGAGGCAATGGGCTTTGGAAGAAGGGCTGCAAAGGCAATAGATGAATACATAAAAACTGGAAAATGGTAAAAATTTCTTAAAAATGGTTGACAATACCAAAAAAATTTATAAATTTATTATGAGTGGGCCGTTAGCTCAGAAGGTAGAGCACCGGCCTTTTAAGCCGGGAGTCGCAGGTTCGATTCCTGCACGGCTCACTTTTAAAAAATGGAGGTTTTGAAGATGTTAATTGTGTTTTTACTCTCATACCCATCATTAACAGGACCTTCCGGTGCATTTACAGTTTTATCTGCTCGTTCACTTCCTATGGCAAATCTCAGTTTCTTTACAGGTATTCAGTATACAAGGGAGCATTACCTGCAAAGATATACAGAAGCGAATAATCCTTATGGTGTTGACCATCATTTCGCAAAGGGTTATGCGGGTCTTGCATATGGTATCATAGATTACCTTGAAGCATACATAGGTGGAACATTCTATGGTAAGTATGAAGAGAGGAAGGATGATTATGCTGGGTATCAGGCTGACCTCTGGACAGTAGGGAATGAGAATATATATGGTGGCTTCAAAGTCTCTATACCTGTCTTAAATGATACTCCAAGAATACCTGTTTCAATATTCATAGGTTTTCATGGGTCTGGTGCAACAACTATCCTTGATAGAAGACCAGAAGACAAAGATCTCGCTTTAAATGGGAATTTTTATCCAACAAATACACACAAAGCAGACTATGAAGGTGATTTCCTTCTGGATGTTGAAATATTCCCACTTATGCTACATGCAAATTTAGGTTATATAAGAAGGGGAATAAGAGACACCTATACAGAATTTGACACACTCAATAGTTATTTCAACAGACTGGATAGTTTGAACAATAGTAATAGTTTTCTTTATGGTGCAGGTATTGAACTTTGTGCAGGACCCTGGACAAGGTTATTACTTGGTGTAAAAGGTAATGTGCACCTTAGGGATATAGATATAAAAGATACATTAATGGGTATGATTGGAATAAGGTTCACAACACCAGTTGGTGTAACTTTTGATTTAGGTGGAGAATACTCACTTATAAACAATATAGATGTTGTTCCGGATTGGGATTGGAGGAATGGAGAAGATTACTTTAATGAATCTGGAAAATGGAAATTTACATTTGGATTCACAACAACAAATGCATTGATAGAGAGGAAAAAGAAAGAGGTTCTTCCACCACCTCCTCCACCTAAGATAAAGGAAGGAACATTGGTCGTATCTTTAAGGGATATGGAGACAGACGAACCTCTTATGGGTAATGTTATTTTTGAAGATACAACCATCGGTGTTTATTCAACCGATATCACAGGAAAGGTTACAATAAAACTGAAACCTGGAACTTACAATTTCAAACTTGTAAAAGATGGATACATATCTAAACAGGGAACAATTCATATAATAGAGGACCAGGTTATTAATATTGATCAGACACTAAAGAAAATATATATTCCTATTGGGATATTTACAGGAACAGTTACAGATGCAAGGACTAAAAAACCAATAGGTGCAAAGATAACTTTCCTCGGGACTGATGAGAAACCAATCGTTTCGGATATTGAAACAGGTATCTTCAAGAAGGAATTAAAAGAAGGAACATATAATGTGAAAATAGAGGCAGATGGTTATGTTCCTCAGACAATCATTGTTGTGATTAAGGACAAAGAGACAACAATAAATAATATTTCTCTATACGAACAATTAAAAGAGAAACAGGTTCTTGTATTTAATGATATTAATTTTGAAACAGGGAAAGCAGTGATACTTCCATCCTCATACCCAATCCTTGATAACATTGCTGAACTTCTTAAGGCTAATGAGAATGTGAAGATAGAGATAGGAGGACATACAGATTCACAGGGTTCTGATTCTTACAATTTAAGATTATCGGAGGCAAGGGCGAATGCAGTGAGAAATTATTTGATCCAGAAAGGGATTGACCCTTCAAGGCTCATAGCAAGAGGATATGGCGAAAGTATGCCAATAGCACCAAATACAACAAGGGAAGGAAGAGCAAAGAATAGAAGGGTAGAATTTAAGGTTATTTCACAATAGTTTGTATTTACTTGATGATTTAAATGAAGAACAGATAGAATGTGTTAAACATTTTGAAGGGCCTGCGCTCGTTTTAGCGGGCGCAGGCAGCGGTAAAACAAGAGTTATAACATACAGGATTGCATATCTCAATAATTATTATGATGTCCCTTTAAGGAATATCGTTGCGGTAACATTCACAAATAAGGCTGCTGATGAGATGGCTGGAAGAATAAGATATTTAATTGACAAAGATGTTAGTGAACTTGTTGTTGGAACAATTCACTCATTTTGTGCAAGGATATTGAGATTATATGCGGATAGGATAAATTACAAAAACAATTTCAGTATTTACGACACAGATGAACAGAAGACAGTTCTAAAAAAAATATTTAATAAACTGGAAATTCCATCAAAAAAATTATCCATAGGTTATGCACAAAATATGATATCATCATATAAGAACAGATTAATAGGTTATAATAATGTGATAGAATCCGATGAAAAATCATATTATTTGAAAAGGGTCTTTATGGAGTATGAGAATGATATGTTCTTTTACAATGCGATGGATTTTGATGACCTCCTTGTGAATATGGTAAGATTATTAAAGGAGAACGAAGATGTGAGGGAGACACTCAGTAACAGATTTAGATTTCTTCTCGTAGATGAATATCAGGATACAAATCATGCACAATATGTGATATTTAAACTACTTGTTGAGAGGCACAAAAATATCTTCGTTGTTGGTGATGATGACCAATCAATTTATAGTTTCAGGGGTGCAGATATAAATAATATACTTAATTTTGAGAAGGATTTCAAAAATGCAAAGGTTTATAAACTTGAAAGGAATTATAGGTCAACAGGATATATACTTGATGCAGCATCTTTTATGATAAAAAATAATATTTCAAGGAAAGGTAAGAAATTATGGACTGATAAACCGAAGGGAGAAAAGATAAAGATTTTTTCAGTTGAGACTGATATTGATGAGGCTGAAAAGATTGCGATGAATATTTTAAAAGAGGTATCACATTATAATTTTGGAGATATTGCTATTTTTTACAGGACAAATGCACAATCAAGGCCTATTGAAGAATCATTGATAAAAAGGAATATACCATACAGGATTTATAAGGGAGTGGCATTCTATGAGAGAAAAGAGATAAAAGATATTCTCTCATATATGAGATTTGTCATCAACAGGAATGATATTACGAGTTTTTTGAGGATAATAAATACACCTCCGAGAGGTATAGGTAAGAAAACTTTGGATATTATATTGAAAACATCCGAAAAGGAAGGAATAACAATATGGGACGCTGTAAAAAAATTATCAGAAGAGAATGAGCATCTATACAATTTTATTGAAATAATAAATAGACTTGAAAAGGTAAAAGAGCCTGTTCTATTTGTGAAAAGTATACTTGAAGAAACAGGGATTGAAAGAATTTTGAGAGAAGAAGAGACACCTGAATCTCTATCAAGGCTTGAAAATATTGAAGAACTTATTCGTTCTATAGAATACTTTATTCAAAAAAGACCGGATGGAACAATAGTGGATTTTCTTAATGAGGTTGCACTCTTAACGGATACAGATAGGTTTGAAAAGACAAACAGGGTGTCACTTATGACTGTTCACAATGCAAAAGGTCTTGAATTCCCTGTTGTTTTTATTTCAGGTCTTGTTGAAGGTTTATTCCCCCATTTTCTATCTTATGATGATTTTAATGTTGAAGAGGAAAGAAGGCTTTTCTATGTTGGTTTGACAAGGGCAAAGGAAAAAGTTTATCTATCTTTCTATAAGAAGAGGTTATCTGATAATAGGTTTATGGAATATACACATTCAAGATTTATTGATGAACTCCCTGAAGAAACAATAGAAAAGGAAGGTGATTTTAACTTCAAAAGAAAGAAGGAAATGTTAAATGGAAAAAAGGTTTATCATCCTGTTTTTGGTGAAGGAACTATTATAAGAAAGGAATCTTCCGATACTTATCTTATCTCATTTAATGGTGTTGTGAGGAAGATAAAATCAGGTTTTTTTTCAATAAAATGAAAATTTCTGTAACAAAATGAAAAAATAATTGTTATATAAGTAGAATGAAAACAGAAGAAATTTACAGGAGATATAAAGATATGATAATGAGTGTAAGTTATAAAATAACAGGGAACATAGCGGATAGTGAAGATATATTACAGGAGACTATCCTTGAATATGAAAAAAGGAAACCCGAAGGGAATATAAGGTCCTGGCTTATAAAAGTTGCAACAAATAAATCAATAAATCTTGTAAAGAAGAATTCAAGGACTTTTGAATTGGAATTTGAAGAAGATGACCCTGAAAGTTCAATTATAAAAAAAGAGATAAAGAAGGTTGTGCAGGATGCTTTGATGAAACTTGAGCCGTATGAAAGGGCTATTTTAACTTTAAAAAAATTTGAGCAACTTTCACATAGAGAGATTGCAAAAATACTTAACATATCAGAAGAGAATAGCAGGATAACACTTATGAGAGCACTTGAAAAATTAAAGGTTCATCTTGAACCTTATGTGGGAGGTAAGAATGGAAAAAAGGATATTTGAAATTATTACTGGAGATAAAAATTTTATAAAGAGATTTTTTCTTTTATTATCCATCTTACCGAATAGAAGATTGATGAAAGAGTATAATGAATATAGAAAGGTCTGGAAACTTCTTGATACACTTCCTTATTATAATTTAGAGAAAGAAAATGCATTTGTTTTTAGGAAGTATCTTCTTTATCCTGCTTTTGCTTTTGCCATAATCCTCTTAATCCTTGGTATATTTTTTGGTAAAAATTCATATAAATATGATGAGTATATAACATTAACAGAGGAGGTGATGCCATTTGAAGAATAAAATACTTATCACAATAATACTAATCTTTGTATTTGGTATTTCAATACTATCTGGTTTTTTTATAGGTAGGTATCTTACAATTAGAAGGCATTCAAGATATTTTTCAAGATTTGTTTCTTTACAGATAGTGATGCCTGAAATGGAAAGATTCAGGAATGAGATGAGGCCACTTATGGAAGAAAAGATAAGAAAAGAAGAAATTCTCTTCATAGCGATAACAAAAGGTGATAGTGATTTCGCTTACAGAATTTCTGATGAGATAGCGGAGATTGAAAGGGAGATGAGGGAAAAGTCTATAAGGCATATTATGTTAGTTTCAAAAGATATCCCGCCCGATATGAGGAAGGAATTCATAAGGGGAGTTTTGATGAGGGATATCAGAAAACCAGTTAAACATTAAAAAGGAGGTTCTATGAAGTACCTTTTTTTAGTTTTTGCATTTTTACCAATCTCAGTATTCTCACAGGAGATGATGGAGGAGAATGAGATTGCTATGGCTCCACATGGCCCAATGATGATGGAGATGGCTGAAGAACTTGGTCTTGGAGGAGAACTGAAAGCAAAGGTTGAAGACCTATGGTTCCAACATCAAAAAGAGATGCTTGATGCAAGATACCAGATAGAGAAGAAACAGATGGAGATAATGGAACTTTTGAGAAGCGATGATTTTACGATTGAGAAATTCCAGTCAAAGTGGAAAGAACTCCAGCAATTGAAAAATGATATGGAATTGAAGATGCTGAATTTCAAAATATCTGTCTATAAGTTATTGCCAAAGGAGAAGGCAAAAGATGGGAGGATGTGGCTTTTTGGAGGCGGAGAAAAGAAGAAGATTATAAAGAAATTTATGGAGATGAGAGAGGAAAAAGAGATACAGGAACATAAGTGTCCAAAAGAAGGGGGGAAATAACCCCCTTCTTTTTATTTTTTATGGATTTTTTCTATTCTGAGAATTTCTCGGAAAATCATAAAATCATTCCACAGGAGGAAATGAAACATATAAAAGTTAAGAGAATAAAAGATTTTGAATTGTTTGGCATACTTGATGGTAAAGGGAAGATTTTTTATGTGTATTTTGAGAATAAAGAGATAAAGATAAAAGATGTAAGAACATTCCCTGAAAATAAAGAAATATTCATTGCTTCACCTCTCCCTGAGGGCAAGAGATTACATTTTCTATGTGAAAAGATAGCGGAATTTGGTTCAAAGGGATTTATACCACTTATAACAGAAAGGTCTTTGAGGAAAGGTAACATTGATAAAATAAAAAGATATATAATAGAAGGAATGAAACAATCAGGTAATCCATATCTTCCAGTTGTTTACAACAATATGAAATTGGTAGATGTATTGAACAGGGAATTCAAAAATATTTATTTTGGTGATAAAGAAGGTGAAACATTAAAAGAGGTAAAAGAAGGTTTATTCATTGCTGGTCCTGAAGGTGGTTTAACTGATTATGAGAAAAAATATATAATTTCAAAAGGTGGAATACCAGTAAAACTATCTAAATACACATTGAGAATAGAATCTGCTGTTATTGCATTTCTTACAATTGCAAACTTATAATATCTTTATTTTTGTTCCTTTATTGATCTCCCAGAGAATATCTTTTCTCTTTATAAAATTATTTAAACTTATAATATCCCCTTTCTCAATTGATTTGAACAAAATATTATTTTTTGAAATATTTTTCTTCAGTAAAATACATTCAACAAGAGAATTTTCCCCACATATAAAATTTTTCAATCTTCCCTTTTCATTCTTTGTCTCATCTATGAAGTAATAAAATTTATCTATATTAATCCTTTCCTTCACAAAAGCAAGATATGAAAATTTCAATCTAAGATCCCTGAAGAGTTTTCTGTTGATAACTTGAATGAAAAATGGGACTTCCCATTTTTTCATGCTATAACACCATTCATCTTTAAGAAGCAATGGACAGGTCTTATTTTTTAGACAAGGTAATAAAAAACCTTTATCTTTTAAATCTTCCTTTATCCTCATAATATTTTTTGATGTCTCCCTTAAAGCAGGCTCTATGATTATCATTATTCCTTCATCTTTCATTGATTTTACAATTTTATTAACAAATGAATTACTATCTTCTATCTCGCATAAGATATTTGACATTATCACTATATCAAATTCTTTAATACTATCTATCACTTTGAAAGAACTTATCCTTTTAATATCAAAATTACATTTCAAGAAATCCATAAATTCTTTATAATAATTCAGTCTTTCTTCAGAAATATCAACCCCTGTGAATGAAATATTGTTTTTTAGAGATAAACTTATACCGATGCTACCAGCACCTTCGCCACATCCAATATCAATCACTTTTACAAAATCTTTTTTTTCTATCTGGGAAAAATTCTTTAATAAGTTCATTATATACATTGTCTTTCCAATATTCATCGGGAAGTTGTAAGAAATGTATGCAATCTCATTCTCACCGATAAAAAATTCCTTTCTGTAAAGGTCTAAAGATAGTTTAACAAGTTTATTCCTTATATTTTGAATTTTATCCTCAAAAATATGAACATTATCGCTTTTTAATCCTTTAAGACCTATCATTTCAAGTATTTTATCCTGTATTTCTTCTTTAATACTTATCATTTTCTAATTTATTATTAAATTTATTTTCTTATATTTGTCAAGTTTATAAATCAAGACAAAAAATTTATTTTTTCTTGACAATCTAAAAAATATTTGTATATTTTAGAAACGAAAAAATGTACAATTCAGGTTTAAGAAAATTTGGACAAAAGAGGAGGTATTATGAAATACAAAACATTGTTGTTATTTTTACTTGGACTTTCGCTTATACCATCCCAGAGGATAGTTGTTTCAGAACTTTTTACAAATACAGGGTGCGGTCCCTGTGTATCAGCGAATGCTGAACTCACAAGGCTTTCAAAATTATACTTTGATAGCCTTGCAATAATAAGGTTCCATATGTATTGGCCATCATCAACAGACCCATTTTATACAGCAAATCCTTCTGAAAACAATGCAAGGAGAAGGTATTATTTTAATTTTAATTATGTTCCACACCTTGTTGTTGATGGTGATACTAATGATGCTTCCTCATACGAATCAAGGATAACAAGTGAGTTTTCAAATCCTTCTCCAGCAGAACTTTCTTTCACTGTGGATTATGATACCATTACAAGAACAGGCTATGTGAATTACAAGGTAAAGGCAACTGATAATATCCCTTATCAAAAATTGAGATTAAGAACAGTGATAACAGAATCCTATGTTTATTATACAGGACCAAATGGCGACCCAGTTCATCATCAGGCGCTGAGGGATATGATACCTGATACACTTGGTATTTCAATTTCACTCGTATCACCACCGGATAGTGTTTACGGAAGCATTCCATTTACAATAAATTCAAGTTGGAATGTAAACAATTGCGAGATTGTAAGTTTTCTCCAAACGGATAGTATTGTTGCTTCAGGAAGTTTCAGAAAAAGACCTATACTTCAGGGTGCAAAGTTTAGATTTTCACCACATCTTGAACTTATAAGTGATACAATATTTGAAATATCAGGGAATAACAATGGGTATATAGACCCTGGAGAAAATGCAGTAATCTTTGCAAGAACACAAAATTTTTTCGGTTCATCAGATACTGTAAAATATGAACTAATATCCTCCGACCCTTATATATCAATAATTAATGGTTTATATGTGAAAACAAATGTATTTCATTATGATACGATATCAAACGAATTTGAACCGTTATCTTTTTCTATATCCCCATCCACACCTCAAGGTCATCTATTCACAATACTTTTAAAAATGGGTGTAAAAAGTCAATTCCTAAATAATTATAACTCAATTTATGATACTATAAAAATTATTGCAGGAACACCAACTATCATTTTTTCGGATGGTTTTGAATCAGGGCTTGGTGAATGGGTTACTGGTGGGCTTGGACATATTTATCAGAGTAGTAATGAAATTCATTCAGGTTCCTATAGTGCACTTGTAGGTGTTCCACCTCCAGGACCTGAACCAAATGGTGATGATTGGATGTATAAAGAGATAACGCTTCCATCCGACCCTGATTACATATATGTTGATTTCTGGGTAAAAAGAGGAACCGAGGACGCTATCACATACGACTGGCAGAGAGCACAATTATTGAATTCAACAGGTGCAGTCTTACAGACATTTTATAATGTCTGTGCGAACGATAAAGAATGGAAACATTTATTCTATGATATCTCTTCCCGTAAAGGTCAGACTGTAAGGGTAAGATTTTTAACACATGGTGATGGATACACAGATGAAACATGGCAATATATAGATGATTTCAGGATTTTAACATATAAGACCGTTGGGATAGATGAAGAAATTGTGAAATTTGAAGAAATGAATAATATAATAACGGGTGAATTGAGATTTTCTCTTGTAAAAGATGCATTTGTGAATGTGAAATTGTTTGATATAACAGGGAAGAAAGTTGCCGAAGAGAAAAAGAGAATGAATGCTGGAATAAATAGTTTCAGTTTCAAAAAATTAAACCCTGGTGTATACTTTTTGAGGATTGAGACATCAGGGAAGGATTTTACAAAGAAGGTGATATTTATAAGATGAATATGATTCTATTTTTATTATCATACGATTTTAAGATTACAAATATAAATGATAGTACATTATTTTTATCGGATTTATACAGAGAAAAACCTGTTCTCATCTCATTCTGGGCAACCTGGTGTAAACCCTGCAAAAAAGAACTGAAATTTATTCAGGAATTTTATGAGAATTATTCTGACAGCGGGATTTATATAATAACAATTTCTGTTGATGATATTAGGATGAAAGAGAAGATTAAAAATTTTGTAAAAGGTAAAAAGTTCACTTTCCCTGTTTTCTTTGACACTGAAAAAGAGATATTAAAATCACTTGGTATTTCAAGTATCCCTGCAACAATAATAGTAAACAAAGAAGGAGATGTTGAATACAAACATATTGGATTTAAAATTGGTGATGAAAAAGATATAGAAGATGAAATAAAAAGGAGAATAAAAAATGATTAGGAAATTTTTAATTGCATTTTTAATTTTATTTTTATCCTGTGGAAAACACTTACCAGAGCCTGAAAATCCTGAAGGAATTTCAAGAAAAGTTCTTATAGAAGTTTTCACATCAAATTCCTGCACTTATTGTCCTGTTGCAGAAAGCATAATTAATGTTTTGAAATCAGAGTTTAAAGATACTATTAATATAGTAAAATATCATATCCAGGACACTTTTAGTTTTGATGGTTCATCTCAAAGGGCACAATTTTATGGTGTTTCCGCATTACCAACAGTGATAATAGATGGAGTTTCAAAATTTACAGGTGTTTCACAGGATACCTATAATAAATATAAAGAAGAGATAAAAAGAAGGATAGGATTAAAAAGTCCTATTGGTATTGATGGGAGTGTTTCTTTAACAGGTTCCAAAATAACATATAATTTTAAAATATGTCCTGTTTTGGATGATACATTAAGGAATATTGAATATTTCATAATAATAAAGGAAGATTCTATTCATTTCAATGCTGCAAATGGTGAGACTTTACATAATGATATTTCAAGGATTATTGAAAAGAATGGAATATCTATTATTATGGATACTACTGAAATAGATGGAGAATTTAGTATCAGTGAATTATGGAATAAAAAGAATTTAGAAATTTCGTTTTTCATTCAGGAGAGTTCATCAAAGGAAATAATCCAATCTTATGAATTAAAGATTCCATTTGAAACAATTCTGGACTTTATTATTTCAGCACAGGATACAATTCTTTCCGGAAAAATAGGTGAAGAAACCCAGTTCCCAATAACCATAAAAAATACAGGAAATATTGCAGATACCATTATTGTTGATTTACCTGATTCCTTATCAGAACCACAAAATATTGGAAAAACAATATGTGATTCAACATCCTGTTATCCATTACCTTTGAAATTATTTTTGAATCCTGGAGATTCTTCAACTACTTTTCATATTGGAATAACCCCTCAAGTTCAAGGTGTAAACTATGCCACTATAACCTATTCTCCACAAAAGGATACTTTAATAATAAAGAAATTGAGATTGTATGTTGAGGTTGCAAAGTAAAATAATAATTTTGATTCCTGTTATTCTTTTAAGTGAAGAGATACAGATAAATGTTTCAAATAAATTTACAGGATATTTCTATAATGATTCATTAAACTTTTTTAATTTTAGAAACAATTTTCTTTTAAATTTAAATAGAAATACTAAAGACCTTATTTATGGTATGAGTCTTTCATTCTTAATGGATAATGAGTTGGTCTATGATACAATTATTATAAATAGTATTTCAAAAAAAACATTTTTTATAAAAACAAATTGTCTAACATTAAAAATAGGTGATAGTTATTTATCATCAGGTAGAGGTATAATAGCATCTTTTTTTGAAGATGAAAAGATAAGGTTTGAGAGGGATATTGAAGGGATCATTGTAAATAGTAATATAAATTTTTTTGATTTAAAAGTTTTTTCAGGGTTTCCGAGAATAAATAATATAAAAGATTCTGTAAGAAGATATTCTGGAATTGAGACAAATTTAAATCATAAATTAGTAAATATTGGATTAAGATACTTGATGGAAAATGCCTCTGATAATAATTTTTTACAAACATTTGGGTCAATAACCCAGGAAATTTATGGAGGCAGTTTAAAGTTAAATCTGAACGATGTTGAGTTTTATGGAGAGTATGGAGAAAGGCACACCTATGGGGTATATAGCCCTTTCTATGGCTGGATTGGAACTGAAGATGTAAATGGTAATGCAATCTATCTTTCTTTTTCTTATACTTTTTCCGGTTTTGGAGCAAATTTGCTTCTTAAAAAATATAAAGACTTTAATTCAGGGATAAATTCTCCACCTCCTTGTAATCATATTTCAAGGTTATTAAATGAAGCGAACGATGAAAAAGGTTATGAACTCATTATAAACTTTTCACCTCTTAACCATATAAATATAGATTTTGATTACTCTTGCTCTTTCTCCTCGGATAGAAATCAATTTCTTAAAGATTTTTACAATGAGATAAGATATGAAATAGATGATATCTCTGTTCAGTGTGAAATTGTAAAAAGGAACGAGAAAGGTCTTGAATACAATGTGAATTCAAAAAATCTTATCGGTGGAAACATAACCTTAACATTTGATAACTTTTTTGAAACAACAATTACTTCTGGAATTAATCTTTACAACAATGAATACATAGATGAAGATTTAAAATACAATGAATACATATTTGAATTTGAAATCTCCCCTAAAGATTTTCTCTCAATTTTTTCCAGTTTATCTAAGGCTTCAAAACCTGTGATAGAGTATGAAAATAAAAGTTTTTGGTGGGAGATCGGAATAAATTTGGTCTTTAATGATGGTAGGGGAGAGATAACTTTTACTAACGAGAGAACAAAGGGTGGACTTGTGTGTTCTGGCGGTATTTGTAAATATGAACCATCCTTTGAAGGATATAAACTGAATTTCAATTTTAGTTTTTAAAAATATTTTAGAAATAGATATAGGAAAAAAGAATATCTAAATTTTATAATTTAAATTTTTCAATTCTCTCTTTTAAACTCTCTGAAATCTTCTGGAGTTCCTGGACTGAATGAACAAGATTTGTAATAGAGGATGTAATTTCTTCAACAGATGCAGATATTTCCTGTGTAGATGATGCATTCGCTGTTGCTTCTTTTGAAATATCCTCCATCAAATCTAAAAGAAAACCAGCATTTTTAAAACTCTCCTCACCTTTCAAGATTATTTTATTCATATTTGAAGATATATTTAAAAATTCATTATTTAGTTTATCAAGAATTCCAAGATATTGAATTATAAAATCCTTGGAATTTTTAATATCTTTATGCATATTCTCCGCTTCTTTCGTTAATAATGATGCTCTTTCAATAACATTTTCAACAATACCTCTTATCTCATCTGCTTTCTCTTTTGTCATATCGGAGAGTTTTGATATCTCTTCCGCAACAACCATAAACCCTCTTCCAAATTCACCTGCCCTTGCAGCCTCTATTGTTGCATTTAAAGAAAGTATACTTATCCTGTGCGAAATCCAGTTTATAGTATCAACAATCTTTGTTATAAATTGAATACCCTGAGAAAGTTCAGTTATCTTATTTGAAAGATAAATCATTTTTTCAATAAGACTTTCAAGATTCTTTGAAGAAGATACCGCTTCATTTTTACTATTTTCTGATATTTTTATTATTATTTCAGTTGCTTCTTTCCCTTTTAATGCAATATCTTTTGTCTCTTCAACGAATCTGTATGTTTCTTTTGAAATGTTATCTACCTTTTTTACAGATTCAAGTTGTTTTGATGAACTAATAGAAATCTCCTGTATGGAAGCATTTATTTCTTGAACAGAAGAACTTGTTTCTTCTGAGAATGAAGCAATGAAATTTATATTTTCAATAAGTTTATCTAAAACATTTCTTACCTGAAGAACAACATTTCTTAATACCTCAACAAAGTTGTTAAAACCATTAGATAAATCCTCTAATTCTTTAAGACCTTTTATCTCTATCTTATGTGTTAAATCTGCCTCTCCTTTCCCTATATTTTTCATTCTTTCAGAAACCTGTGCTATTGGTGAAGAAATCCTTATTGCTAAAATTAAAAATATAAAAAATCCTGCAATAATGGATACAACAAAAAAAATCGCACTTGAAAAGATTAATCTGAATAATAAAAGATTTAGTTCTTTTTTTGTAAATCCTATCCTCACATAACCTAAATTTTCTTCTTCAAGCAAACCCTCACCAGGTGCCACAATAGGTTCGTAAAAATCGAATACCCTTCCATAAAATATCCTTTTTCCTTCCTTCAATTTTTTTATAACTTCCTCTTCTATTAAAAGATTGTATTTATCTTTCTGGAACATAGAGACAATTTTCCAATCCTTGTCATAAATCACAATATACTGAACATTAGGATAATCTGAAATATTCAATATTCCTATTGAAATTTTACTTTGATCCCCTGTCAAAAAACCCTCTGTTATTGATGATGAGAATAATCTTGTTATTGACACGCCATTTTTAACAAATTGTTTAATAAGAAATGAACGGGAAATAAAAACAAAAAAAGAAGTAAGAATAAAAATAGCGATTATGAAGAAAAGAAAAAAATTATATATAATACTATTCTTAATACTTTTCTGCATTCTTTATAACACTTTCATTCATTTTTATTTCAATATTATTTAATGTCTCCATATTTATGTAGGTTTTGAACTCTTTCATCTTCATTATTTTTGGTAACTCTTTATCTTTTATTACCTTATTCATAATTTCAGCAGCAATCTTTCCATTATTATAATAATCTGATGATATACCAAAAAGTGCACCTGACTTTACAATTTTCTCAGACGGAGCAAAAACAGGTTTCTTGTTTTTAATGCCAAAAATTAAGATTGAACTTAAAACATCCTGTGAGATAATTAAAGGGTCAGGGATTATCATTATCAAATCGCAGTCCTTCGCATTTTGAAGAACATCATTTATTTCCTCTTTCTTATTAACTTTTTGTAATATTATCTTCCAATCCTTCCATTTCAAATTATTTATATAAGAAGTATCAGAATAAGGAATAAATATTTTTTTTACGAAAGGTAAGGCATTTTCAATTAGTTCAAATTGTTCAGAATATTCCACATTTAGACTTACACCTGTTATATTCTTGTTTTCTTCCTTCAGAATCCTTTCAGGATTGTATACTCCAGAGAAAACAACAGGTTTTTTTATATCAAGTTGAACACATAACATCAAAGGTATTTCACCTATGGTTAAAATAGCATCAGAATTCAAATTCTTAATAATTTTTAAACCATTTTCTTTATCACCATTCAGATTAATCAATTCATATTCAACTTTTATTTCACTCTTTATACCATCAATAATTTTGTTATAAAAATCACTATCTTTCCATTGGACAATAGTTATTTTTCCTAAGAATAACAGGAAATAAAACATCTCATCCTCCTTTAGATATTATAATTCAATTTTATTATCATCTCTCTTGATGGACCTGGCAGTGGAGGATGCCCGCCATCATATGGTTGTATAAAGTCAAAATCTGCATTTAAAATGTTATAAATACCCAAACCTAAATCAACACCTTTAATAAGGATATTATCTATTGTGCAATAAAGATTGAGCAAAAAGATTTGTGGGAATTTTTTTTCTGTGGAATATCTCTCTGAAAGATAAATCATAGAAGGATTTATCTTTATTCTATTCATATAAATATTAGAATTAAAAGTAATCTTGTGATGAGGAAATCCTAAGAGAATGTATTTATCAGAGGTAATATCTTCTGGAACTTTATATAGTTCAACATTATTTTTGTGAGCAAAATAATAAGAATATGTGGCATAGAAAGAGACCCAATCTTTTTTATACCTTAATTCAGTTTCAAAACCCATTGTTTCTATATTGCCTTCATTTTTATATCCTTCGTAATTTGTTTGATTTAGTGAATCATAGTATGTATAATAAACAATAAGCTTATAAATTGAAATATCAAATATATTAAATGTGAAATATAATTGCTTAGACATTTTAAAACCTGATTCAATCTCATAAATATTTGTTCTTTCAGGTTTTATATCAGGTGTTAATCTGATATTTTCAATGGTTGGGGAACGAAATGCATTAGTGTAAAGAAATTTTAAATGGAATGGTTCAAATATCTTTGTATAACAGAACCTTGGGACAATAGTAACACCATATTTTGAATGGTTTTCATATCTTCCACCAAAAAATAAATTTCCGAAATTACTTTTAAGTGTTCCATCAGAGAATATCACTTTATTCTTATAAGAAACACCTTCAAAACCATCATTGTAAATCTCAGATTTTAATGAATCAAATATAAAATTTCCACCAGCAGATATGATAAGCGAATTAAATGGTTCATAAATTAAAGTGAGACCTCCATTCAATCTGAACAAATAACGATCATTGTAATAATTTCCTTCTTCAATTGTATCCTTTATCAACCAGGGTTTCTCCATTTTAAAATCTATCCTTGGTGTAATTTTTATATTATTTAAGGAAATGTTGTATTTGATGGAAAAAAGATAAGAGATAAAATCTTCATTTATAGCGTAAGGAAGATTCTCACCCCAATAATCCCTTTCAGTTGTTTTATAACTATCATAAATAAAAACAAAATCAAGATCTTTGAAACCCAATTTAAGATTGATATTCAAAGGGGAAATTTCAGAATTATTTTTCATATCATAGGTGTTACCATTCAAATCTGTATATACTCTATCACTTCTTATCCCATATCCTTTAAAAAATAGTGTTGTAAAATTAAAATCAGAAATTTTTTTACCAAATCCAATGTTCATATTACCTCTGCTTAATCCTTTTTCCATTTTTCCCAAAAGACCGGAAAAATAAAGATTTTTGAAATTATCATTCTTTTTTGTTATAATATTTATAACACCTATCTCTGCATATCCTCCATACATTGTTGAGCCAGGTCCTCTTATTATCTGTATCTCCTTTATCTGGTCTAATGAGAAATGATTCCCAAACTGAAGGGTTCCATAATCTATCTCATTCATCTCAATCCCATCTATCATAAGAAGTATTTTCCCTTCATGCCCCCAGTTTCCCCTTAAACCTATACCGACCACACCTTCAACATCCAATCCAAATTGAATTCCTGGAACAAGATAAAGAAGGTCTATTAAATCTCTTGCTCCAGAATTTTTAATATCTTCCTCTGTTAAAATACTTATAATCCCAGGTGATGCCTCAACGGTCAATTCTTTGTATGATGCGACCGCTATTTCCTTCTCAAGAATTTCTTCAAGCCCTAATTCTTGAGAAAAAACATTAAAAATAACAATAATTAATAATAAAAGAATCTTTCTCATTATACCTCCTATTTTAAAAATACTTAATTACATTTTACTCACCAAATAAAACTATTGAGCACATCAGGTTTCCGTGAAAATTACCTAATTTTTTATAAAATCCTTGTTCACCAAAGGTGAATGCTGTTAAAAAAGGTTTAGAATTCAGAGCCTTTATCAATGGTGGAAAACCTAAGGCTCCAAGTTCATCTTTTACTGCAAGCATTGTTCCAGCACAATATATGAAAATACCACCTCGAAGATTCTCTGCTGTTAAGCCACCTTCATAAAATGCCTTCATTGCAACAGAAACAGGTCTTGATAAGAGTATTGACTTATCACCTTTCAGAAGATAAATTGTATCTCTCACATTCACCTTTGCAAAAACTTCAAGGGATTTGTCATTTGGATTTATACGAGAAGGATGGAGTGTTATATATTGAACACCTTTTTCCTCTATCACTTTTCTTGCAAGAGGATAGAAAGAAGCAGGGCCAAGTATACTTGCACCGGAGTTCATCTCTTTTGAAAATATTCCATCACACCAATCATTATAAACTTGTCCTGCTGGCTTGTTATTTATTGTGAAGATTGTTCTTTCTTTTGCACCTGTGACAACACCAAATTTTTCCATTGTTTGATATCCTGATATATAAGCATAACCTATCTTTAAATCAGTATAGATCACAGCAACGGCAACACCAGAATTTGTGAAATCATCATTCACGAAGACATTCCATTTTCCAGCAATAGCATTATCACCTGCTGTTCCACCAAATATTGGAACATCCTTACCTATAACCGATTCTATTCCCTTCAAAATATACTCTTCCTTTCCAGGAGTAGGAGAGATAAGAACAAGGTTAGGTTTATCATTCAAAGTTTTCCCTGCATTCTTTATTGCATTTGTGATAACCTCTTTCCCTGCAAGAAATCCATCTGGATTTTTTGATATTCCAACACCAAAAGTGATTCTTTTACTCTTAAAGGCAAGAATGCCGAGAGAACCATTCTTTGTTATTATAAAGCCATTCGGAGTTCCTATACCAAGACAGGATGTCTCACCATAGAGTTTTGTATTTGGCATCAGTTTATTTGCCTCATTAAGTATCTCTTTCAGATTGTAATTTTCAGTAAGAAAGATCACACAGAAATCTGGTTCCTTCACATCATTTGGTAACATATTGTATGCTTCTCTCAAAGCAACAGATGGCTCAGGAGAAGTGCTCTCTCCAAAACCCATAAACAAATCCTTGGCAAACAATCCCAAGGAAATAAAAAGTATCAATATAAATTTTACATATTTCATAATAACCTCCATTTTTTATAATAAAATTTAAATTTTTATCTCTGTCAAGGAAAATTTTAAAAATTTTGATAAAAGAAATTGATACCATAAAATTTGATTAATAAATCTTTTAATTATTATTGACAAAATAGAAATTTATCTTATGATTTTGATATGTTATTTTTGATTTTAAGCGAATTTAATATAGGTACATACTCGTCTTTCTCAGCAGGAAGTTTTTATGAAACAACCCCAACAGGGATACAGGGTGAATTGTTTCTTGGTAAAGGATTGTTCTTCACCAATCTTTCATATTATAATTATAGTTCAAAAAGTTATATTCTCAATATCTGTGAGAATGGTTATGGGGTTTATTTTAACATAATAGGATTAAAAGCAGGTTTATCTTATTCCTACTTTTATTTTTACAGAAAATCCCAATTTGAAGGATTTGAAGATGGATTTTCATCCCTCTTTTCAATTTTCTTGAAGAAATATTTTATAAATGGTGATAAATTTATCTCTATAAATTTAAAGATGAGCGAGGTATTTAATGAAAAAGGTTTTGATATTTATAACATGGGTATCAGTTTTGGGTTGCAATAGTTATATATTTGAAGATTACTTCCCATTAAAGGAAGGTAATCAATGGATATACACAGATGGGGAATCAGAATTTCAATCTTATGTTGAAAAATCAGACTCATTATATCATATGGTATTAGGAATAGAAGTTATTATTTTTTGAAGGATTTCTCAGGTATTTATCATAAGAGAAGCATAGTAAAGACATATAATGGTGATAAGGTTGAATTTGGGGATATTATGGAACTCTATCTTCCAAATCCAATCATTGATAACGATATCTTCACATATAATAAAATTTTTAAGAAGGTATTTGGTGGTGATACTGCAACATTTTATTACTCTAATTCAATAAAGATTGAATTAATAGGTGATTTAGAAATAATGAGAAAAAAATTCCATTCCTGTTATCTTGTTGAAAGGATACTTATCCTTGACTACGATACAATCCAAACAAAAGAGTATTATGCACCTGATATAGGTCTTGTAAGGATTGAAGAAAATGGTAAAATATGGGATTTGAAGGAATGCTCTCTGTATTAATTATCTTCTTTCTTATCTACATTTTTTTCGCTATTTTCCACAAGCATAGAAGCATCATTGTATGGGTTGGTGTTTTTTTATTTCTTATACTTAAAAAATTATACATTAAGGATATTTTGAATTTTGTTGACTGGAACATCATATTCATCTTTTCAAGTTTTATTATTATAACAGAATTTATGATAGAAGATAAGATTGCTTCCTCAATTGCAGAAAAGATAACAGACAGGACATCATCATTAATCTCATCGCTATTGATACTTTCTGCAACTTCTGGTATTATTTCAACATTCCTTGAAAATGTTGCAACTGTTTTGATTCTTGCACCTATCGCACTTGAGATTTCAAGAAAAGCAAAGGTTTCCTGCATTCCCTATATTATGGGCATAATACTGATGTCTAATCTTGAAGGAACCGCAACACTGATAGGAGACCCACCAAGTATGATACTTGCAGGTTATATGAAACTTACATTCTTTGATTTCTTTATACTTGATGGAAAATTAAGTCTCTTCTTCATTGTTCAGGCAGGTGCATTATCAGGGCTTGGAACACTTTACTTTATTTTCAGAAGAATATATTATGGTAGAAAAATAGATAAGGTAAGAGAAGAGAAGATAAAGTCTAAAAGAAGTGTTCTTGCATTCATTTTTGCAATCCTGTGGCTTATTCTCTCATCATTTAATAAAAGATTGTTTGGTTATGCAGCAGGAACAGGCTCACTTATTATCTCTTTAATCCTTCTTCTTTCTTCAAAAAAAGACTCATTGAAGGTTTTAAAAAGATTTGATTATGACACTGTTTTAATACTTATGGGAATATTCATTATAATAAATGTTGTGAATAATTCGGGTGTTGTTCAGTTGATTGCTAACTTTATAGAAACATATCTTAAAGGGAATGTATTTATGATATTTCTTACACTTATTTTCATTTCCGTTTTCTTTTCTGCATTCATTGATAATGTACCTTTTGTTACTGCGATAATACCTGTTGGTATGAAGATTGCGGAAGGGCTCAATATTAATCAATACCTTTTAACATTTGGTATAATTATTGGTGCAACAGTTGGTGGTAATATCACACCAATTGGCGCATCTGCAAATATTGTAGGATATGGTATTATAAAAAGAGAAGGTGAAGATTTCACATTTGGACAATTTGTAAAGATAGGATTCCTTTTCACATTTTTTGCGACATTATTCTCTTCAATCTTATTATGGTTTATATGGAGATAAAGAATTTTATTACAGGAAGTCTTAGCACGAATACATATATTATTGAAGGGAAAGGAGGTTCAATCATAATTGACCCTGGAAGTTTTGTAGAGGTTGAAAAGACACCAAAATTTATTATCAATACACATGGGCATTTTGACCATATAAAAGGGAATAGGGTTTACAAGGAAAAGTTTGGTGCAAATATCTGTATTCATCTTTACGATAACGATTTTCTCACATCACCTGTATATAATGGCTCAATACTCTTTGATGAGAATGTTGTCTCTCCTCCAGGTGATATATTTTTAAAAGATGGTGATAGTTTCATATTTGAAGATGAAGAATTCAGAATTTTGCATACACCAGGTCATACACCCGGAAGTATATGTATACTTTACAAAGAGTTCATTTTCACAGGTGATACGATAATGATGTTTGGAATTGGAAGGACTGATTTTTATGGTGGTTCAGAGGAACTTATTAAGAAATCAATAGAGAGAATATTGAAGATAGAAGAAAATCTTATAGTCCTTCCAGGGCATGGTCCTAAGGGAAGACTAAATGATTTAAAAAAGGCACTATTGTGAGGATACAATTCTTTGGTGCTTTAAAAGAGGTTACAGGAAGTAAATTTATCATAGAATCCTCTTCAAGATTTCTTGTTGAATGCGGTCTTTATCAGGGAAAGAGGGAGAAATCATTCATTGAGAACAAAAATATACCATTTGATGTTAATGATATTGAATTTATGATTTTATCACATGCACATATTGACCATTCAGGAAATATCCCAAATCTTGTGAGAAGTGGATTTAATAAAGATATAATAACCACAAAACCCACTGTTTCATTGTTAAAATACCTTCTTCCTGATTCAGGTCATATACATGAAAAGGATGCTGAATATATTAATAAGAAAAGAATGAAAAGGAATGAAACTTTGATAGAACCAATCTATACAGAAAAAGATGCTATTTTCTCACTTAAATTTTTGAAAGGTATAGAGTATAATAAAGAATTTGATAACATAAGGTTTATTGAGGCTGGACACATTCTTGGTTCAGCACAAATCCTCATAGAAGAAAATGGGAAAAAAATACTTTTCAGTGGAGACCTTGGGAGAAAAGAACTTCCTTTGATTAGAGACCCTGAAATCCCAGAAGGTATTGATGTTCTTATAATGGAAACAACTTATGGCAACAGGATACACAGACCATATGAAGAAGTTTATTCAAAACTTAAAGATATAGTTTTGAATGCCTATGAAAATAAAAGCAAGATAATAGTTCCTTCTTTCGCACTTGAAAGGGCGCAGGAGATAATATACTCTTTGAATAAACTTAAAAAAGATAATGAAATACCAGACATTCCTATTTATGTTGATTCACCTCTTGCAATAAATATAACAGATGTCTTTGTTGAGAATAAAGATTATCTTGATGAAGAGGCAAAAAAAATTTCAGAAGACCTTTTCTGGTTCAAAAACATTCATTACATAAAAGATATTGAGGAATCAAAGAATTTAAATTTCAGAAAAGGACCGATGGTGATAATCGCAGCAAGTGGTATGTGTGAACATGGGAGAATACTCCATCATCTGAAAAACAACATAGAGGATGAAAATAATATTATCCTTATCGTTGGATTCCAGGCAAAGAACACACTTGGTAGAAAACTTGTTGATGGGGAAAAGAATGTTATGATACTTGGTAAGGAATACAATGTGAAGAGCAGAATTATTGTTATGAATGAATTCAGCGCACATGCAGACAGAAATGATCTGATTAATTATGTGAAAAAGACAGACCCTGAATTAATATTCCTTGTCCATGGGGAAGATGAACAGATGATACCATTTTCAGAATATCTAAAAGAGATAGGGAAAAAATTTATTATTCCTGAGAAAGGAACAATATATGAAGTATAAAGAGGAATTTGAAGATTACCTTAAGGCTCAAAGGATGCTCTCAAAAAATACAATTGATGCATATTTAAGGGATTTCATTCAATTCTTTCAATATATTAAAAAAGAACCTGAATTTATAAATTCTCAGGATATTATAAGTTTTCTTAATATTTTAAGGAAGAACGGGTTAAATTCAAATTCAATAGCAAGAAAATTGAGTTCTTTAAGGATATTTTTCAGATTCCTTTCAGGTGAAGGGATAATAAAAGAAGACCCAACAGAGTTTATTGAAACACCAAAAATAGTGAGGAAGATTCCTCTTGTCCTTGATGTATATGAGATTGAAAAAATAATAGAAGCAACGGATGATAGTATTATCGGAATAAGGGATAGGGCTTGTATTGAACTTCTATATGGTGCAGGATTAAGAATACAGGAATTACTATCTTTAAGGGTAGAAGACCTCTTTTTGAAGGATGGATTTATAAGGGTTTTAGGAAAAGGTGATAAAGAGAGGATAGTTCCGATAGGAAGAAAAGGTATAAATGCAGTGATAGAGTATCTTGAAAAATCAAGGGTTCATCTTGCAAAAACAAAGATACCAATTCTATTCTTATCAAAAGATGGGAAGAAGATGAGCAGAATGGGTTTCTGGAAGAGACTGAATCTTTATTTGAGAAAGGCAGGGATTCAGAAAAAGATCACACCTCATACATTCAGACACTCTTTTGCAACGCATTTACTTGAAGGTGGTGCGGACTTAAGGGTTGTCCAGATGCTTTTAGGACATAGCGATATATCAACAACACAGATTTATACACATATTGACAGGGAATATCTAAAAGAGACAATAAAATCATTCCATCCAAGGGGTTAATATGATAATATTCTTCATTTTCCAGATTGAGATGGTGAGGATAAAATATAATGGTGGGGATTGGTATAATGACCCAACAATAATTCCAAATATGATGATTGAGTTTGAGAAGAGGACAGGTATAAAGACATCAAAGGAGGAGGTTGTTTTAACACTTGATGACCCCAGGATATTTTATTATCCATTTATATTTATAACAGGGCATGAAAAGATTTTTCTGTCTGATAAGGAAATAGAAAATCTCAGGAAATATCTCTGGAATGGAGGTTTCCTTTATGTTGATGATGATTATGGGATGGATGAATATATAAGGAGGGAACTTATGAAGGTATTTCCTGCAAATAAACTCATCCCCATTCCAAAGGAACACAGGATATATAATTGTTTTTATAAATTCCCTGAGGGCTTACCAAAGATACACGAACATTATAAAGGTCCACCACAGGGTTATGGTATATTTTTGAATGGAAGGATGGCTGTTTTTTACACATATAACTCAAACATTTCTGATGGATGGAACGACCCTGATGTCTACAATGACCCGCCTGAAAAAAGGGAAGAGGCTTTCAGGATGGGTGTGAATATTATATATTACTCACTCACTGAATAAAATTATTCAGAATAACCCTCTTTGTCAGTCTTTATAAGGAAGAAGAAACCTCCTTTATTTTTTCTTCAAGGCTTTTCATCTCTTCTTCAGAAAATCCAACATTTTTATATATTATCTTTGAATTTTCCTTATCAGGGCTTAGCAAAACAATAGTTGGAATATAGCGAACATTGTAATACATTGCAATATCATTGTTCCCAAGAAGTATGAGATATGGTATATTTCTACTTTCCACAAAATTTTTTACATCTATTTCGTTATCAAGTGCAATACCAATAACAGTGAATTTATCACCACCATATTTATTATATAATTCAACAATGTAGGGCATTGCCTTAACACATGGTCCGCACCAGGTTGCCCAGAAATCAATAAGAACATATTTATCTTTGAAATCTTCAAGATTCACCATCTCACCATTGAGATTTTTCAATGTGAATGATAATGCTCCTGTTTTTTTATTTTCCTTCGCTTTACAGGAGGAAAAAAATGAAAGAATCAAGAGTAATAGAATAGTTTTCTTCATAATTCATCCTTTTATATTCAACATATTATCAATCTTTTGCTTATCAAATCCAACAATCGGTCTACCATTTATCACTATCACAGGAACACCTGCTTGTCCTGTTAATCTCAAAATCTCTTTTATTCCCTGTGGATCCTGATCAACCCTTATTTCTTTGAAAGATATATTATGGCTTCTTAAATACTCTTTCGCCCTATGACACCATGGGCAGGTTGCAGTTGTATAAATAACAACATTCATTTTACCTCCTTTTCTTCAATGTATTTTTGAACAAATCTTGAAACAAGTGCGCCATCACCAACCGCAGTTGCAACCTGTTTTACAATTGAATTCCTCACATCTCCAATTGCGAAGACACCTTTTAATGATGTCTCACATCTCTCATTCGTCTTAATAAATCCATTTTCATCAAGTTCTAACTTTCCTTTTAAAAAGTCCGTGTTTGGGAGAAGACCAACATAAAGAAAAGCACCTTCAGCAGGAACAAAACTTATTTCACCTGTTTTTCTATCTTTAATCTTCACACCTTCAAGCCTTTTTTCTCCCTCAAATGAAAGAACCTCTTTGTTTAGTAGGAATTCAGTTTCCTTCGGAAATCTTTCCTGAAGTATTTTTTCACCTGTTATATAGGGAAGGAATTCTATGAAGGTTATCTTTTTCACAAACTTCAAGAGATGGAGACCTTCCTGTAAACCAGAATTACCAGTTCCAATAATCACTATATTCCTGTCTTTAAAGAAAGGTGCATCGCAGGTTGCACAATAACTTATACCTCTTCCTGAAAATTTATCTTCACCAGGTACATTTAATTTCTTGTAATGAGAACCAGTTGCTATAACAATGGACTTACAAAAATATACATTATCATCAGTTTTCACATTGAAATAATCACCATCTTTTCCAAAGTCCTTCACCTCTTCAAACACAAATCTTACACCAAATCTTTTTGCTTGTTCTTCCATTTTTTCCCCTAATTCCATTCCATTTATACCATCAGGGAATCCAGGATAATTCTCAAGTAATTCTGTTGTTGCTGCAAGCCCACCTGTTATGAGTTTCTCTATTATGAGTGTTTTCAACCTTGCCCTTCCAAGATAAATCCCAGCAGTAAGTCCAGCAGGTCCTGCACCAACTATGATAACATCAAATATTTCATTCATTTATCGCCTCAAAAATAAAATCCAAAAATTGTTCCTCAGAGGCAGCACCTTCAAATTCAACCTTGTCATTTATAACAACCTTAGGGACAGAGTATACATCGTATTTCCTTGATAATTCAGGGAATTCGGTTGCCTCAATCATATAACTATGGATATTACTATTCACAAGGCCAAATTTCTGTGCTGTTATCACAGCAGATGGGCAATATGGACAGGTTGTTGTGACAAATACTTTTATATTCACTGGTTTATCTATCTCTTTAAGTCTTTTAATTGTCTCTTCCTTCAAACTTGGCTTACCTTTACCTATTTCAAGTATCATCTCTATAAGTGAACCAAATTCATAACCTGATGGGATTCCATAGAATCTAAGATTGGGATTGTTATCGTGAACAAGTATTGTTGCAGGTAGCATATTTTCAATATCAAATTTCTTTGTTATCTCTTCGTCTTTTTCAGCGTCAAATACCTTCAAATGTATCTTGTCGGTGAGCCCTGAAATCTCATTAAGTATCTTCAAAGTATCCTCACAATAATTACAATCACTTGATGTAAAATGTATTATTTCTACATCATTCACCATCTTACTAAATTCTTCAATAAGGTAATTCCTATCATCATCCTTTAACAATGACATTTAAACCTCCATTTTTAAGTTTTTAGATATTATATAAAATTTACAAATCTTCGCAAGTGGAAAAATTTAAAAATTAACTTGCTAAATTTTCACTTGACTTATCAATGAATTCGTATATATTAAAAATATGAGAAATTTAATAATGCTTTTCGCTATAATATTGTCAGGATGTTCTGTTCCTGATATGTTCTTTAATCCACCTGAAAATAGAGGTCATATCATTGATGGAATAAATGATTTTAAGAAGGAACAAGTCGCTGGTTTAGACCAGAATGGCGATATATCAGAGAAGTCATTAGACCTTGACACATTATGGGGTTTTATAGATGATACTTTACTTTACATAGGATTCAATGCTTATGTTGATGAGAACTATGGACTTTCTTATGGTATTTATATTTTCCCTGACTCTATTTTCAATAGTGGTGCAACATCTGACCCCTGGAATAGAAATGTTTTCTTCACAAAGACAGGTAATGATACAATATTCCCACCATTCATCATCTATTTCTGGCATGATGGAAACAATCATTCTATAACCTCTGCTCAATTTATTTCTTTCAATGGAAACTGGAATTATGAAGGCATATCTTCTGAGAATTATAATTTTAATAGAAAGAATCATTTTATTGAGATAATGATACCAATTTCAAAAATAGGGAATCCTGATTCAGTATTTGTTGAGGTCTTCACAACAGGTTCAGAGCATTCTCATCCACAGGATACATCTCCTGAAGACCAGTATGTTCAATTTTCAAACCCTGATTGGTCAGATACGAAGATACCTCTTTCTACCTGTGGTAAGATAAAGTGATATTCCTTATTTTTCTCAGAATACTTATACCAATGGATGATACACAGAAAGACCATCTCAGGGCATATGGCTTAACTTACTGGGTCTTAAAACAGGGATTTGATGCAGAATGGCTTCTAAATTATAGAGGTGGAAGTTTCCTTTTGCCTTCAATTGAAGGTGTGAAAGAACAGGCTAATATACTTGGTGTATCATACACAGAGATTACTGAAGACCAGGTTAATGAGATTTATGGAATAATAGAAAGGGAGAATATGGAAGTTGTCCTTCTTGAGAAGGCACCAAAGATTGCAGTCTATATACCTGAGATAGAAGGTCCCTGGGATGATGCAGTTTGCCTTGCATTAGAATATGCAAAGATACCTTATGACAGAATATGGGATAAAGAGATATTAAGTGGAGCATTGTCTAAATATGATTGGTTGCATCTCCATCATGAGGATTTCACGGGGCAGTATGGAAAATTTTATGCAGAATATAGTAATACAGATTGGTATAAGGCATCTGTTTATGTAAATGAAGAAATGGCAAGGAATCTTGGTTATAAAAAGGTATGGATGATGAAACATGATGTTGCCTTAAAGATAAAAGAGTTTGTTGAGAATGGTGGATTCCTTTTTGCAATGTGTTCTGCACCTATCACGCTTGATATTGCACTTGCATGGAATGGGATAGACATTGTTCCAAAGGAGATAGATGGTGATGGGATAAATTTGAATTATCAAAATCTCCCTGATTTCAGTAGAACTTTTGCATTTAAAGATATAAATTTAATAACAAATATTTTTATTTATGAGCACTCTGATGTGGATGTTACAATGGAAGCAGTTTCAAGGGGAGAAAGGTCATTATTCACATTGAATGAATTTTATGCAAAAAGGGATGTCCTTCCAACCATTCTTATACAGAATCATACAAGGTATGTAAAAGAATTCCTTGGTCAGGATACGGGTTTCAGAAGGGATAAAATAAAAGGGGATGTGTACATACTTGGAGATGTTAAAGGGACAGATGAAGTGAAATATATTTTTGGTTCTCGTGGTAAAGGAACATTTACATTCCTTGGTGGTCATGACCCTGAAGATTATCAGCATTTTGTAGGAGACCCACCAACATTACTTGAACTTCATAAGAACTCACCCGGATACAGACTTATTTTAAATAATATTCTATTTCCAGCAGCAAGGAAGAAAGAATTAAAGACATAATGGATATAAGAGATTTCTTAGAGTATCTAATTTCAAAGAATGTTTCAGATTATACATTGAAATCATACGAGAATGATATCTCCCAATTTATAAATTTTCTGAAAGAGAACGGGATAAAAGATATTGAGGAAGTGAAAGTGAAAGATATAAGGAATTTCCTTTCATATCTCATAGACAATGGTTATACAACAACATCTTGTTCAAGAAAGTTATCTTCAATAAAAAGTTATATGAAATTCTTAAAGAGAACAGGAAGGATAAGAACAAATCCTACAATAAGTATCAAATCACCGAGGAAGAAAAGAAAAACACCATCTTTTCTTACAGAAAGGGAGATAGAAGAATTGTTTGCGCTTCTTCCAAGAAACAATCTCCTTGATATAAGGAATCTCGCTATATTTGAACTTCTTTATGGGAGTGGTTTAAGGGCTTCTGAACTTGTTAATCTGAAATTATCTGATATAAATTTTTATAACGAAACAGTGAGTGTATTCGGCAAAAGGAAGAAATACAGGATTATTCCACTTACAAAAAAATCAATAGAAAGTTTAAAGGATTATCTAAAATATAGAGGGAATGAAGAAGGTTATCTTTTTCTGAGCAAAAGCGGGAAAAGGCTAACACAGAGGGATTTACAAAGGATTGTGAATAGATTCATCTCACAGGTAACAACATTAACGAGGATGAGCCCACATACTTTAAGGCATACATTTGCAACACATCTTTTAACAAGGGGCGCTGATTTAAGGGCTGTTCAGGAACTTTTAGGTCATTCATCATTATCAACAACACAGATATACACACATTACACGATAGAAAAATTAAAAGAGATATATAAAAAGGCACATCCAAGGGGAGAATGATGGAGAAAGAGATAAAAAAGATTTTAAAGGAATGTGGGAAAATCTTGATGAAATATTTTAGAAGGCTTGAAAAATCAGATGTTTTTAATAAAGGATTTCTTGACTATGTTACAATTGCTGATAAAGAGGCGGAGGAATTTCTTGTGAAAAACCTTAAAAACATCTTCAATACCGGGATTTGCGGTGAAGAAGGTTCTTTCATTGAAAAAGAGGAGATGATATACATAGACCCAATTGACGGAACTATCAATTTTATACACGGAATTCCATATTTTTGTATCTCTGTATCAATGGTGAAGGATATGGATATTCAATGGGGTGCTATATATGACCCTACAAGGGATGAGTTCTTTTTTGCTGAGAAAGGCAAAGGTTCTTTCCTCAATGGAGAGAGGATATTCACAAATAATATTAATGAATTCAAAAAGTCAATAGTCGCATTTGGATTTCCTTCAAGTGCATACAATTTTAAGGAAAAGTATCTTTCTTTCATCAATTCATTGTTGGGGAATGTGAATGGAATAAGATGGCTTGGTTCTGCTGCACTTGACCTTGCGAACATAGCAAGTGGAAGGATAGAAGGTTCTGTCCAGTTTAATATGAAAAAATGGGATGTTTGTGCAGGAATAATATTGATAAAGGAAGCAGGTGGAAAGGTATCAGATCTTGAAGGTAAAGAGAATGTGATAGAAGGTAACATCGTTGCGGCGAATAAATACATTTATAATGAGTTTTTAAATTATGTGAAAAGAATTTTTCAGGAGGAGCCTTCGACGCCTGGGGAATACCACCAATCATAAATGATTTTCATAAGAAGATAACAGATGAGGCACTGAAACCATTAGGATTTAAAAGGGAGGCAATAAGTTATCTTGCATGGATTGGAAGATGGAAAGATTTGAGGATACATATAGGACCAATAGAGATTGGCTCTTCCTCACCATCACATTTTGAAAGAAGGAAGGTATCAAGGGGAAACAAAGATTATCATTTGAATGTATTTTATGCTGGAAGAAAATTCATTAAGACATCTGTAAATTCTATTTATTTAAAAATGGAAAAATTTATTATAACACCTGAAAATCTGAGTAATAACAGAGAGGCTCTTTATTATCTCGGATTAACACTGCATTCCTTGCAGGATTTTTTTAGTCATTCCAATTTTATTGACTTAAAAGATGATGATAAGAAAAAGGTTATTGAAGCGTTATTCAATGATATTGAAGCACCGGATGGATTAAAGATTGCCTATGTTGGTCCACTCTTCTTTTTAGATGACTTTCCACATGGTGCATTTGGTTTTGGTAACAATAAAGATAATCCAAGATGGACAAGGGAAGGTATTGATAAATTTGAGGATGTAAAAAATGTTGCAATATATTGGACAAGGAAACTTGTTGAAAAGTTAATGAAGAGGGAACTATTTAAAAATTCTAATCACCCCAAATAATCATTCCTTTGTTTGAAATATTATAGAATTCGTCTTCAAGTATTCTCTGGTGCTTTCTCTCTTCTTCTGCGAGTTCCTCAAATATCTTTGAGCCTTCTTTATCATCTATTTTCTCTGCGAGTTTTTTGTATCTTTCATATGCCTTTTTCTCTGATTCTATACCTATCTGGAGGACTTCGGCAATCTCTGATTTATTAGGTTCAAATTCACCTTTCACTTCAGGTTTTATCTTTTCTTTTAGTTTCTCAATATCAATTTTTACTATTTTTTTCTTCCCTTCCCTTGCCTCTATTATTTTCTTTAAATGTTCATAATGTTTCATCTCATAATTTGCGAGTTCCTTAAAAAATCTCTTTGCTGTATCACTTTCAGCCTTCTTTGCCGCATCTTTATAAAATTTGCTTGCGAGAAGTTCACCTTCAAGGCTTACAAAGAGAAGTTCATCTATATTCCCTTTTAGTTCTTTTAGATAATTGTCAAGTGTAATAATATGTTCAATCTCCTGTTTTATTATCTCATTCACAATATTTCCTGCCTCTTTGGAAACATTGTCTTTTATTCCGTGATAGAATAGAATTGTCTCTCTCTCAAATGATATGGCAAAGTTTATAATAGAATTCAAATCTTCAATGTTTATATTTTTCTTCTTCTCTTCAAATGTTTTAAAAACCCATGATTCCATATATGAACGCATATATCTTGAAAACTCAATCTCATCACCAACTATCTCTTCCATTTTATCTTTCACCTTTTCGTAAAGTTTTCTAAAATCATTTATATGAGATTTTTCTATCTTTGCGAGATCCTCAAAGAGTTTTTTGATCTCTTTGTTCTTTACCTTTTTTGACATCTCTTCATAAAATTTTTCACTATTAACCTCTGCACTTATAGCAGTTTCTATCACTTCCTGTGATGTAAACATTATACCCATTATAACCTCCCTTTTTTTGTATTTTAAATGAAAAATCATCCCTGTCAATAAATTTTATATAATTTTTTCAGAAAATAATTTACAGAATGACAAAAAAGTCGTCATTGCGAGGCAACGAAGGTTGCGTGGCAATCTTATTATGACTACAACAGAAAAGCCGTCATTGCGAACGAACGAAGTGAGTGTGGCAATCTCATTATCGCTATTCACAATTCGCAATGTTGTCATCGCGAGCCTGCAGAATGCAGGCATGGCGATCTCATTACTTACTATTCGCAAATCCAAATTGCAAAATGTAAAAATTAAAATGCAAAACGAGGACAACCTCGTTCAGATTGACAGTGAGTAAGATTATTATTGACTACTATGATAAATATAAATCAAAACCAAAATGCGTGGGAGAAAATGAGATTCCTCGTTTCATTCGGAATGACAGAAAAGGAATGTCATTGCGGGCACCTGAAAGGTGTGTGGCAATCCCATTATTGACTACAACAGAAAAGCCGTCATTGCGAACGAACGAAGTGAGTGTGGCAATCGCATATTGACTACAACAGAAAGGCTGTCATTGCGAGCACCTGAAGGTTGCGTGGCAATCCCATTATTGCTATTCACAGATGTTTGTATGAGATTCCTCATCGCTTCGCTCTTCGGAACAACAACTTCGTTGTTGGTTTATGACTGACCCCATGAATTATGAAAAGAGAGCAGAGAGGAGAGAGATTACAATCTCCTATCAAATTGGTTAAGATTTTTTAAAGAACTGCTCCCTCCTCTCTACTCTCTCCTCACTACTTTTCCTCCTTGGAATGACAAAAAAGTCGTCATTGCGAGCAACCGAAGGTTGCGTGGCAATCCCATTATTGCTATTCACATTTGGTTTAATGTTTATGACTGACCCCATACCTTTACCAATTGACAAAAATTATTTTTTTATTATATTAAAATTAATAAAAGAAAGATAAAATAGGAGGAATAAATGCTTTGGTTAAAGAAAATCTTAAATAATTGGTATATCAAGGTTGTTTTGCTTTGTT